>JGI20214J14112_1000105_pt1 | contig 11903 bp, 6 predicted proteins | sample WetSurMetagenome_FD_14112 | JGI IMG/M metagenome (IMG submission 14112)
ACATTAACGCCGACAGACGATTCCTTGAGAATGAAAGTTCATATTATACAGCCGATTTCAACGGGAATTTTCCTGACAGCACACGGAACAGGGTGATTAACGGAAACTTTTCGATATCTATAATTTCCTGGGGAACAGCATTTGAAAAAATCTCAAAAAAGAATAATTATATCTCAAACACATTTGAAGATTTCAAGAAAAATACCGTGATAATATCAGGCAGAAGAGCAGAGGCACGCAGACAGCTCGATCCGGATTATGATCCTGATCTTGATCCCGACACCGGCCTTCCAATAGCAGGAGATTATAAGAGCGGATATGGCCGGTCGTCACGCGAGGTTCTTATCCCGGCCTTTTATGCGGCATACACCAAAACTGATCCTGGTAAGGTTACTCTGGCCACCTTCCCGTCAGCGTCCAGGATGATGCCTAACTGGAGAATAACTTTTGACGGATTTTCAAAATTTGAATTTGTAAAGAGAGTATTCCGGTCTGTGAACATAACTCATCAATACAGAAGTGTCTACCAGATAGGCTCATACACGACTAATCTCAATTATTTTGTTGACGGTAACGGAGTAAATAATATAAGGGATCTTCAGAAGAACTTCATTCAGCAATATGAGATCAATACTATAACCGTAAGCGAGCAGTTCAGTCCATTGATAAATGTTGACATGAACTGGAAAAGCAACCTGACATCCCGCTTCGAATGGAGGAAATCACGGACTATCTCTCTTAACCTTACCGGGAACCAGGTGACTGACAACCGGATCAACGAGCTGGTTGTTGGTGCAGGATACAGGTTTGATGATGTACAGATAGTGCTGAAAACAGGCGGCGGGCAGAGATCGCTTAAAAGCGACCTGAACTTAAGACTGGATCTCTCAATCAGGGATAATAAGACTGTTGTCAGGAAACTTATTGAAGACGTTAATCAACCTGTTGCAGGGATAAAGGTGCTGACTGTCGGAGCAACAGCCGACTATGTACTTAGCGACCGCTTCAACCTCCAGATATTTGCTGATCATACAATGAATAATCCATTTGTTGCCAATACCTTTCCCACATCCAACACAAATTTCGGATTCAGCCTTAAGTTTACCCTGGCCCAGTAACTCATACCGGAAAACGGTTGAAATACCAATCCTTTTTTTTATTTTTGATTGATTTCCATATTCTTCTGACCTATTCTCTATGAACTAAATCAANCAATATGAAACCCACATGATTGACCTCAATCACAAACCAGAATGAAATAATTCTTTATCAATCATGTGTGGTTCCATCATACCATTAAAATAAATTATATACTTATGAAAAAATCAAAACCACGATTGTCTTTCTGGCAAATCTGGAACATGAGCTTCGGGTTCTTAGGGATCCAGATCGGATTTGCCCTTCAGAATGCAAATGTCAGCCGGATCTTTGAAACCCTGGGAGCAAAAGTTGATGATATCCCTATCCTCTGGGTGGCAGCTCCGGTGACAGGGCTTATTATTCAGCCGATCATAGGTCATATGAGCGACAGGACGTGGACCCGTTTGGGAAGACGGCGTCCTTATTTCCTTATCGGAGCCTTGTTAGCTTCTATTGCTTTATGCGTAATTACAAATTCTCCGACATGGCTTTTTGCAGCCGGGATACTATGGATAATGGATGCTTCAATTAATGTTTCGATGGAACCATTCCGGGCTTTTGTCGGCGATATGCTTGTATCGGAACAGCGCACAACAGGTTTCGCCATGCAAAGCTTTTTTATCGGACTTGGGGCAGTAATTGGTTCCTTTCTTCCCTGGATTCTTGTCAACTGGTTTAATGTTCCTGAACTTCCTGCACCCGGAAAACTGTTACCAATGAATCTGAAACTTTCATTTTACATGGGAGCAGGTATATTCTTCATTGCAGTTTTGTGGACTGTTATAAGGACAAAAGAATATTCACCGGAAGCCTTAAAGGAGTTTGCAGAAGCCGAAGACCCTGAAATAAAGAGGCAGAGAGAAGTGAGCGAAACAGAGGTTGCCGCCAGAAAACTGAATTTTTATTTGCCAGGATCCATCTGGCTTGGGACAGGACTTATACTGACCTTTATATTATCGAAGGTTAATCTTGAAAAAGAGCTCTATGTAATTACGGGAGGTGTCTCGCTTTTCGGTATTCTTCAGATGGTTGCAGGAGCTCTGCAATCTTCAGGGAGAGGGAAAAACAGTCTTAATTCAATTCTCACCGACCTCAGAAATATGCCAAAAACCATGGGGCAGCTTGCCGTGGTCCAGTTCTTTACGTGGTTTGCTCTCTTTTCAATGTGGATCTACACCACATCAGCAGTCACCTCACGTCTGTATGGTACAACCGATACAACATCGCTTGCCTATAATGAAGGAGCCAACTGGGTAGGCGTTCTTTTCGGGATATATAATGGCTGTGCTGCGCTGATAGCATTTTTGCTGCCTGTACTTGCAAGAGCAACAAGCAGAAAGATAACTCATTCACTCTGTCTTATTATAGGGGGTATCAGCCTGATTTCGATTAACCTTGTAAGTGCACCGTGGCAGCTTGTTTTCCCGATGGCCGGAATAGGTATTGCCTGGGCCAGTATACTATCGATGCCCTATGCAATTCTCACAGGAGCGCTGCCTCAGAATAAGATGGGTATTTATATGGGGATTTTTAACTTCTTCATTGTTATTCCTCAGATACTTGCCGCAAGCATCCTTGGGAGCATGGTAAAACACATGTTCAGCGGAAACACAATGAACGCCCTCATAGCAGGCGGTTTTTCAATGATCATTGCGGCACTGATGGTGCGGTTTGTCAAAGATGTTGATGACAGGAGGAACAAATGAGAATCAGGGGATGCATATTTGATCTCGATGGTGTAATTGTCGATACTGCCAGATACCACTATCTGGCCTGGAAAAAGCTTGCAACTATCCTGAATATCGAGTTTACTGAGGAGAATAATGAAAGGCTGAAGGGTGTCAGCAGAATGGCATCGCTTGACATAATACTTGAAATCGGGAACAGGGTTTGTGATGAAAAAACCAGAGAAGAATATGCCTCCCTCAAAAATAAATGGTATCTCGATTATATAAACCGGATGATGCCTGACGAGATCCTGCCCGGAAGCCTTGAATTCATATCGGAGCTTAAATATTCCGGAATAAAAGTCGCACTGGGATCAGCAAGCAGGAACACACCATTGATACTCGAACGGCTTGGTATTGGAAGTCTGTTTGACGGAATTGCTGACGGCAATATTGTAAGCAAGGCAAAACCTGACCCGGAAGTCTTTCTTACTGCGGCAAAAATGATCGCGGTTCCGCCCGAAGAATGCATAGTATTTGAAGATGCCGTGGCAGGAGTTGAGGCTGCCCTTAAAGCAGGGATGCGTTGTGTCGGGATAGGTTCAGAAAAAACTCTGAAAGATGCTAATGTTGTTGTTTCAGGTTTGGATAAATTGAATCTTAGGAAACTTAAAGTACTGGCAAAAAAATTATAACATGAACAGGTTATATAAACTGGATGAATGGCGCATAATTGAGGAAGGATTTCACCCTGAGTTTAACAGGGAGTCGGAAAGCATCTTTTCGATAGGTAACGGATATATGGGACAGAGGGCAAATTTTGAAGAGCAATATTCAGGTGATTCCCTCACCGGCAATTATGTCGCCGGAGTTTATTATCCCGATAAGACAAGGGTGGGATGGTGGAAAAACGGGTATCCCGAATACTTCGCGAAAGTTCTGAACGCACCTAAATGGATCGGTATAGATATTTGTGTCAATAAGAAACCTGTCGATCTTACTTCAGCGAAGATCAGCTTCTTTACGCGTACCCTGAACATGAAAGAGGGTTATCTCGATAGGGAATTTAAACTTTCAGTTGCAGGGAACAAAACTCTTGAATTTAACATCAGGAGGTTCCTGAGCATGCCGGAACCCGATGCAGGAATAATTAAATACTCAATCCGTTCGGTTGATTTTGAAGGCGCAATAGATTTTACAGTCTACCTTGATGCCGATGTCAGGAATGAAGATGCAAATTACGGAAAGAAATTCTGGCGGGAGGTTTCAAGGGAAATTAGTCAGGAGCATGGGATTTTAATTGCCCGAACGTTGAAGACTGATTTTCATGTAGCTACAGGGATGTGTTTCAACTTCCTGAAGAATGGCAAAGAAACACGTGTAAATTCAAACCTGATTGACCTTGAAAAATATGTTGGTAACGCTTTTAAGGAAAAAATAAAACCAGGTGATGAACTTTCAATAGTCAAGTTTGTGTCGGTCCTGTCTTCTCTTAATAATCCTAAAGAGGATCTGATGGGTGACGTAAAGAAGCGTCTCAGGGAAATATCATCAAAAGGATTCGAAATACTTTTTTCAGATCACATTAAGGTGTGGGAAAAGATCTGGAAGACTTCTGATATTGTGATTGAAAGTGATATTGCGGCTCAGCAGGCAATCAGGTTCAATATTTTTCAGCTTAACCAGACTTACACCGGGAAGGATGAAAGGCTTAATATCGGACCTAAGGGATTTACAGGCGAAAAATATGGGGGAAGCACCTATTGGGATACTGAGGCATTTGTTCTACCGTTTTTTCTGAAAACAGCTGATCAGAAAGTCGGCAGGAACCTTTTGCTTTACAGGTATAAACATCTGCAGGCCAGCATCAAAAATGCGGAAAAGCTTGGCTTTAAGAACGGAGCCGCACTTTACCCGATGGTGACAATGAATGGGGAAGAGTGTCATAATGAATGGGAAATAACTTTCGAGGAGATCCACAGGAATGGAGCTATTGCATTTGCCATCTGCAATTATATAAAGCATACAGGTGATAATGAATATCTTGCCGATTACGGACTCGAGGTATTAATAGGAATTTCCAGGTTCTGGAGCCAGAGGGCAACCTGGTCGGAAAACCTGAAAAAATTTGTAATCCTGGGTGTTACTGGTCCAAATGAGTATGAAAACAATGTCAGCAATAACTGGCATACCAACTCAATGGCATCATGGACGATGTCATATACTATCGAAAGTCTGCTGAAAGTTATGAAAGAGCTTCCGGATAAATACAGGGACCTTATAAGTAAAACGGGTTTTGACTTTTCGGGAGAGACCAGTCTCTGGCAGAAAATAATAGATAACCTTCACATGCCTTTTGATGAAGGAAGAAAAGTTTTTCTTCAGCAGGACGGTTTTCTGGACAAGGAGTTAATGGACGCCGGAAAGATCCCTTCAGGAGAACGGCCGATAAACCAGCACTGGTCGTGGGACAGAATTTTAAGGTCGTGTTTCATAAAACAGGCTGATGTGCTTCAAAGCCTTTATGTGTTTGAAGATAAATATGATACCGAAACCATAAGGCGGAATTTCGATTTTTATGAACCGATGACTGTTCATGAATCTTCATTATCTGCATGCATCCATTCCATTATAGCTTCCCGGCTGGGTTATATTGAAAAGGCGTATGAACTTTATCTCAGAACTTCACGGCTCGATCTCGACGATTACAATAATGAAGTCGGTGATGGTCTTCACATAACCAGCATGGCAGGAACCTGGCTGGCAATTGTTGAAGGTTTCGGAGGCATGAGGATAGATGAAGAAAAGGTTCAGATAAATCCTCTTATACCAGTTCAATGGAAATCGTATTCATTTCATGCCAGGTTCAGGGGAAGCCTTTTTGAAGTGAAGGTGACTAAGGAAGAAATAATTATTAATAATCTGTCGGACAAATGTCTGCCAATGGTCGTTTATGGTAAGGAATATCAGATAGCCGTTTCAGAGAAGAAAGCCATTAACCACAGAGTAACACGGAGTTGCACGGATTAAACACGGAGCTAAATCAAAAGCAAATCCGTGAAAACCCGTGAAATCCGTGGTGAACACGAGATATAGAAGACAAAAGACAAAAGTAAAAAGACAAAAGTAAGAGGTAAAATAATGGAAAGGATACCGGTAAGCATTTTAATAGTTATACTGCTTGCTGCTTTAGTTGCAGGCGGTTGTTCACTGTTTGGTAAAAAGAGAGAGCTTAAGCCTTTTATTTCGGAAATTGTACATCCGGAGTGGTCGAAAAATGCCGTCATCTATGAGGTTAATATCAGGCAATATAGCGATTCGGGAACATTTAAAGCTTTTGAAAAGCACCTTCCGAGACTCAAAGATTTAGGCATCGACATTCTCTGGTTCATGCCAGTAAATCCGATTGGCGTTCCTAACCGAAAGGGTGAATTGGGAAGCTATTATTCAGTTGCTGATTATCTGGCTGTTAATCCGGAATTCGGAACCATCGGAGATTTTAAAAGGATCATTGACAAAGCGCACGATCTGGGAATGCATATTATTCTCGATTGGGTACCAAACCATACATCATGGGATAATCCTCTTACAGTAAAGTATCCAGAATGGTATGTTAAAGACTCAACTGGCAAATTCACACCACCAATAGGTACAGACTGGACCGATGTAATTCAGCTCGACTGGTCACAGGCAGGGCTTCAGGATTTTATGATTGATGCTTTAAAATTCTGGGTAAACCTGGGAGTCGATGGATTCAGGGTTGACCATCCGCACAATACTCCCAAAGAGTTCTGGGAGAGGGCAAGAGTAGAACTGGATAAGATAAAACCTGTTTTTATGCTTGCTGAATATGAGGGAGATACAGGATTCACGGAAAAAGGGTTTGATATGGACTATGCGTGGGAGATGCACCACCTCATGAACAACATTGCTCAGGGTAAGGATAACGCAAACGCGATGCTTAAATATTTCAGCAGGGAGTGGGCGGTATATCCCGAAAATGCATACCGTCTTATGTTCCTTACAAACCATGATGAGAATTCATGGGCCGGCACTATTGATTCGTTGATGGGTAATTCCCAGAGGGCATTCGCTACTCTAATATTTACGGCTCACGGAATGCCGTTAATTTACAGCGGGCAGGAAGCATGTCTTGATAAAAAGCTGAAATTCTTCTTCCGTGATCCGATTGAATGGGATACATGCTCCATGACAGGGTTCTATTCAGATCTGATTAAGCTGAAAAAGGAGAATCCTGCTCTGTGGAACGGTGATTTCGGAGGGAATATGATCAATATCAGAACTAATAAGGCCAGCAAGATTTTCTCATTTTACAGGGAAAAAGGAGAGAACAGGGTTGTTGTATTTTTAAATCTTTCTAAAAAGCCTGTTTCATTTAATCCTGTACTGCAAGACATTGATGGTGATTACACAGATTATTTCACCGGCCGGAAAGCAGAACTAAGAAAAGGTGTTAGTTTTACATTTGATCCATGGGGTTTTAAGGTTTTTATAAAATAGGTATGGGGTTCGGGGTATGAGGTATGGGGTAAAACCCCGTGACATTCAGTGAGATACTCAGTGTAACTCAGTGGTTAAGGAAAAAGATTGCTTCTCTCGTTTCACTCGATCGCAATGACAGTAATAACAATTAATTGGGGGATTTAGGGGTAAAAAGAAAGAGGAGGACTTTTTCAACACCCCCCAGGGGGAAATAAAAAAGATAAAAAATATGACAAAATCACTCAGGTTTCCGGCAATTTTCCTGCTGATCACAGCATTCAGCAGCATTGTATCAGCCCAGAATATCGACCGTATTGAACCCCCATCCTGGTTCACCGGTATGAAAGAGACAGCATTGCAGCTGATGGTTTATGGCAAAGAGATAGGGTCATTTGGTGTTTCTGCTGAATATCCGGGTGTGAAGATCACTACAATTGTCAAAACTGAAAATCCGAATTACCTTTTCGTCAACCTCGACATAAGCAGGCAGGCAGTTCCGGGGGATATCAGGCTGACTTTTACCCGGGGAAAACTGAAGCTTGTGAAGAATTATCCGCTTCTGGCACACCCGTCTGAAGCTGTCAAAGGCTTTGATGCCTCGGATGTAATCTATCTTTTAATGCCCGACCGGTTCGCCAATGGCGATCCGGCTAATGACAATGTTACCGGTATGCTTGAGCAGGCAAACAGGAGCAATCCAAACGGCCGGCATGGCGGAGACCTCAAAGGTATATCGGATCATCTCGATTATATAAAAGACATGGGTGCAACAGGTATCTGGCTGAATCCTTTCCTTGAGAACAATCAGCAGGCATATTCTTATCACGGATATTCAATAACCGACCTTTACCGTGTTGACCCGCGATACGGAAGCAATGAGGAATTCAAAAAACTGATTTCGAAGGCACACAGTATGGGTCTTAAATTAATGATGGACATGATATTCAATCATATAGGTTCGGGCCACTGGTGGATGAAGGATCTGCCTTCATCCGACTGGGTGCATCAGTTCAGCGAGTTTACACGTACCAATTACAGGGCTTCGATATATATGGATCCCTATGCTGCGAAAAATGACGAGCAGCTTATGGAAAAAGGATGGTTTGACAGGACAATGCCCGACCTTAATCAGAACAATCCGCTTGTGGAGGCATACCTTACGCAGAACAGCCTGTGGTGGATAGCAAATTTTGGCATTGACGGCATCAGAATGGATACCTATCCATATCCTGACAAAAACATGATGTCAAGATGGGCCAAAAGAGTCACCGATGAATTTCCCGGGTTTTTCATAGTGGGAGAGGTGTGGTACCAGCAGGAGGCTCTGACTGCCTACTGGTCACTTGGAAAGGTCAACTCAGACGGGTATCAGTCGAATCTTCCCTCGGTAACGGATTTTCCACTGTCGCTGGCGACCCACAGGGGTTTCAATGAACCTGACAGCTGGACCGACGGGCTGGCAAGGTTCTACCTGGTACTTTCTCAGGATTTCCTCTATCCCTATCCTTTCCGGAATGTTATTTTCCTTGACAACCATGACCTACCAAGATTCTTCACTCAGACAGGCATGAGACTTGATATTTACAAAATGGCTCTTTCATTCATACTTACAACCAGAGGCATTCCACAGTTTTATTACGGAACTGAAATAGTTATGCAGGGTGATAAAAACCGTGGTGACGGTTTTCTGAGGGAAGATTTCCCGGGAGGCTGGAGCGGGGATTCAAAAAATGCTTTTACTGCACAGAATTTAGCTCCTTTGGAAAAAGAGGCATTCACCTTTACTAAAAAGCTGCTGAACTGGAGAAGAGATAAGGATGTTATACATACCGGAAAACTCAGGCATTTCATTCCTGAAAATAACCTTTATGTTTATTTCAGGTATAATGAGAAAGAATCTGTAATGGTAATCCTTAACAATAGCGAGAAGGAGTCGCGTACATTAACCCGGGAAAGATATGCAGAAGCAATGGAAGGGTTTACAACCGGCACCGACATAATTACAGGAACTCAGATCAATGATCTGACATCATTCAGTATTGGCCCGAAAACGGCAATGATAGTTGAGTTAAGATAATTCTTTAAAAAGTAACGTCACTGTTCCCAAAGTCAGCAAATGGTTTAAAAAAATATTCTATTTTTGGATCTGAAGAAAAAATTAGTTTACTGTTTATTCAATAATATTCAATGATATGAATGTACCTGCAGATTTACTTTATACCAAGGATCATGAATGGATCCGCATCGATGGTGATTTCGCTTTTGTCGGAATAACTGATTTTGCCCAGGGAGAGCTCGGGGATATAGTCTTTCTTGAGATCGAAACGAAGGGAGAGACCCTTAAGAAGGAAGAGGTATTCGGAACAATAGAGGCAGTGAAAACAGTGTCTGATATGTTCATGCCCGTTGGCGGTGAGATAGTTGAAGTGAATCCGGCTCTCGAGGAATCACCCGATCTGGTCAATAAGGATCCGTACGGTAAAGGATGGATGATCAGGATAAATATTACTGATCCATCGGAGATAAAAAGCCTTCTATCAGCTGAGAAATACCAGGAACTGTTATAAAGTCTTTTTTACTTCCACCTGCTGGTAGCCTTCAATAATATCTCCGACTTTAATGTCGTTGAAATTGTTGATGTTAAGTCCGCATTCATAACCGCCCACAACCTCTTTAACGTCGTCCTTGAAACGTTTCAGGGAACCGAGTTCTCCGGTATAAATAACTATTCCGTCGCGTATAACGCGTATTTTTGTGTTTCTTGTGATTTTTCCCTCTTTCACATAACAGCCGGCAACAGTACCTACTTTCGTTACCTTGAATATGTCGCGGATTTCAAGAGTTGCGATTATCTCTTCTTTCATTTCAGGTGAAAGCATACCCTCCATGGCTGCCCTGATCTCTTCGATGGCATCATAGATTATTGAATATAGTCTGACATCAATCTCCTCCTTTTCAGCCAGTTTCCGGGCGCTGAGCGAAGGCCGTACCTGGAACCCCACTATAATTGCATTTGACGCGGCTGCCAGCAGTACATCCGATTCAGATATCTGGCCGACAGCCTTATGGATGATATTAAGCTCTATTTCCGGAGTTGAAAGCTTAATAAGAGAATCGCTTAATGCTTCAACCGAACCGTCAACATCACCTTTCACTATTATGTTAAGCTCCTGGAAGTTTCCGATTGCAATGCGTCTTCCTATTTCGTCGAGAGTAATATGCTTCTGTGTGCGCAGCCCCTGTTCCCTCTGAAGCTGAGCCCGTTTCGTTGCAATATCCTTAGCCTCGCGGTCATTATCCATTACATTGAATTTATCCCCGGCCTGAGGGGCACCGTTCAAACCCAGGATTAGAGCCGGAGTGGCAGGGCCTACTTCATCGACCTTGGCACCTCTTTCATTGTACATTGCCTTTATATGCCCGAAGCTGGCACCGGCAATCATTATGTCACCTACACGCAGGGTGCCGGCTTTAACAAGTACAGTTGCGGTATATCCGCGACCCTTGTCGAGCGATGACTCAATAATGGTTCCGATTGCAGGTTTGTCGGGGTTGGCCTTAAGATCTAGCATCTCAGCTTCGAGAAGAACTTTTTCAAGAAGAAGGTCAATGTTGAGACCCGTTTTTGCCGAGATCTCCTGCGACTGATACTTGCCTCCCCAGTCTTCTACAAGGTAGTTCATGTTAGCAAGGGCTTCCTTAATCTTTTCGGGGTTCGAAGTAGGCTTGTCGATCTTGTTTATTGCAAATACTATCGGGACACCGGCAGCAGATGCATGGTTGATTGCTTCTGTTGTCTGAGGCATTACACCATCATCAGCCGCTACAACAATAATTGCAATATCCGTTATCTGGGCTCCCCTTGCACGCATTGCCGTAAAGGCCTCATGTCCGGGTGTATCAAGGAAAGTTATCTGGCGTCCGTCGTCAAGGATAACTCCGTATGCTCCTATATGCTGTGTTATTCCGCCTGCCTCACCTGCAATAACGTTTGTGCGGCGGATATAGTCGAGCAGTTTGGTCTTTCCATGGTCAACATGACCCATTACAGTAACTATTGGAGGACGAGGTACCAGATCTTCTTCACTGTCTTCCACCTCCCTGACTGTCTCCTGTAATTCGGCACTTACGAACTCGACCTTGTATCCGAATTCATCTGCAAGCAGAGCAAGTGTTTCAGCATCAAGCCGCTGATTTATCGACACAAAAAGACCCAGATTCATGCATGTCGAGATAATCTCCGTAACAGGAGTTTTCATCATCGAGGCAAGCTCATTTACTGAAACAAACTCAGTGACCTTCAGAATATTCTTTTCAAGTTCTATCCTGTCTTCATCTTCACGGTGTTTCTGGCTGATTGCCTCCCTTTTCTCACGACGGTACCTTGAACCCTTCGATTTTCCTTTTGTTGTAAGGCGGGCCAGGGTCTCCTTAATCTGCTTCTGAACCTCCTCCTCATCAACTTCAGTTCTGACCGATCTTTTCTTGATTACTCTCTTAATCGGCTTATTATCCTTTTTGTCGGTAGGTACCGGCTTGACGACCGGCAACTGATCTTTTTCCTTTGAGATCCTCTTCCTTTTCTTCTTTCTT
>JGI20214J14112_1000108_pt1 | contig 11813 bp, 10 predicted proteins | sample WetSurMetagenome_FD_14112 | JGI IMG/M metagenome (IMG submission 14112)
TCCAGATGCTCTCCTTGCTCCCCCAGTAAAAAGCAAAATTGCTTTCTTAGGAGGTGATCCGGCCGCAGGTTCCCCTACGGCCACCTTGTTACGACTTTTCCCCCCTCACGAAACTTAGATTCGACGCCGCCAACAAGACGACGCCTCACCCAAAAGTCGCTCGGGTGGAACGACGGGCGGTGTGTGCAAGGAGCAGGGACGTATTCACCGCGCGCTGATGACACGCGATTACTAGGGATTCCATGTTCACGAGGGCGGGTTACAGCCCTCGATCCCAACTACGGCAGGCTTTCGAGATTGCCTCCCCCTTTCGAGGTCGGAACCCATTGTACCTGCCATTGCAGCTCGCGTGTGGCCCGGGAGATTCGGGGCATACTGACCTGCCGTGGCCCGCTCCTTCCTCCACTTTATCAGTGGCGGTCTCCTCAGTGTGCCCAGCACAAGGCTAGTTGCAACAGAGGACGCGGGTCTCGATCGTTGCCTGACTTAACAGGACACCTCACGGCACGAACTGGCGACGGCCATGCACCTCCTCTCAGCTCGTCTGGCAAGACCTTTAATCTGGCCTTCATACTGCTGTCGCTCCCGGTGAGATTTCCGGCGTTGACTCCAATTAAACCGCAAGCTTCACCCCTTGTGGTGCTCCCCCGCCAATTCCTTTAAGTTTCAATCTTGCGATCGTACTCCCCAGGCGGCAGGCTTAACAGCTTCCCTGCGGCACTAGAACGGCACGTGGCCGTCCAAACACCTAGCCTGCATCGTTTACAGCTGGGACTACCCGGGTATCTAATCCGGTTCGCTCCCCCAGCTTTCATCCCTCACCGTCGGGCGCGTTCTAGCAGACAGCCTTCGCCACTGGTGGTCTTCCCGGGATTATAGGATTTCACCCCTACCCCGGAAATACCGTCTGCCTCTCTCGTCCCCTAGCCAAGCAGTATCCCCCGCAATCCAACGATTAATTCGGTGGATTTAACAAGGGACTAACTAGCCAGCTACGGATGCTTTAGGCCCAATAAACATCCACACCACTCGGAGAGCTGGTATTACCGCGGCGGCTGACACCAGACTTGCCCTCTCCTTATTCCCCCAGCGTTCTAGACTGGGTAAAAGCCTTCCTCAGCGGATGGCACTCGGGATAGCCCTGTCACACTTTCGTGTATTGCAAAGTTTTCGCGACTGCTGCGCCCCGTAGGGCCTGGGCCCTTGTCTCAGTGCCCATCTCCGGGCTCCCGCTCTCACGGCCCGCACCGGTAAAAGGCTTGGTGAGCCATTACCTCACCAACAACCTGATCGGTCGCGGCCTCATCCTTGGGCGACGCCTACGAGCATAACATAAACGTCTTTTAAGCAAAGACTCATTCCAGAGTTCTTCACCTATCGAGAATTAGCCCCAGTTTCCCGGGGGTGTTCCGGTCCCAAGGGCAGATTAGCCACGTGTTACTGAGCTGTGCGCTGCGCTCCCGTGTTGGCTGGAAGCGCTCAACTAGCATGTCTTAGTCCTATCCCGATAGCAGTGGGGTCCGGCAGGATCAACCGGAGTTATGCACTCCGTTTTGATTTCTGCGGATCTTTACTATCATGTTTTTTGTGTGGTACGTTCTGCACTTTTCGCATTTTTGTACTTAACTGGATTTGGAGGAAGAAACATTTCTCCACAATTATACGTCAAAGCCCAATTCAGACCTAACTGAGCAATTAGTCAGGTCCACATTTCCTATTTTTTGTCCCCGCAACTGGAGGCCAACTCCGTCATTCCTGCAAGGCGTAATCGCCGTTTCGGTAGGGGTTGAGCCGCCGCCATGTGAAAATTGCGGGGCTAGCAATTATAGCTGAATTCTTACAGAAGCTAGATCAACTGATATAAACATTCCGTTTCCACTCACACAAACATTGTTTTCCCCGTTTGAATGTACTATTCTGGTGTTTGTGAGGCATTGAATAAGAAAAAGATAGTTTTTTATATTTTTTTATTGTTTTTCGGGTTTGTTTGTTGCGGCAAAACATTTTTTAAAAAAAGTAAATTTTTTACATAAAATGGTTAGAAGTATTTGGCTAATGGCTTTTTTAGGGTTTTTTCCCTGCAAAGTAAACCCCGCCCGCATTATTTCTAATCGTACCATTTTGCGCAATTGTAGTTGTATAGACACAGTCACATCATTATTTATGATGCAGAGCAGTAGGCAAATACAGAAAAGTTAGCTTGAACGCAGGCGGAGTGTTCCCCTCTCTTCCTTTATCCGCCTGCGTTTGAGTTAGCTCTTCTCTCTCCCTTCTCAAAACCCTAAGCAAATTTTNTGTTTGNANCAAATAAATACTTATTGAAAACAGTTTTTCTATTTAATTCTCTGGCTGTTTTTAGTCATATTTTCTCAATCAGGCCATTGCATTAAAAATCTAATAGAAAACATATTTGAATTAATTGATGACCGGTTCAACTTGTCTCAACACACTAGAATTCTGGAACATCGTCAAAGTTGTCAGAAGCAACGGTATTTTTTGAGTCGGTTCTAAGGAAATCTTCACCGTCTACAGTTACAATGTGTATGTCTTGGCCTTTGCGCCATTTGCCAATGGCAGTTCTAAAAACTGTAGTGTATGTGCACCCCTTCTTTATGTTAGAGATAAGTTCAGTTCTGGAAAGAATGATGTTCTCGCAGACAACACAGCCAAAGTCCGAGTGGCATTCGACAGAATCGATACGTTTTTGGTCGGAGCAAGTTTTTACTGAAGAGATTAAGTAGTCCGCCCATTTATCCATTGTTTCGCCTTCCGCTGTTCTATTTCGAAGTATTATTTAACGCTTATTGCATACAGAAGCCATACTAAGAAAAATATTCCGTAGGCAATTATTTTTTACTAAATCTGAAGTACTTTCAGAACCGTTACAACTGCTACTTGTATTCTTCTTACAGTATGAATTACATAAAAAGTTGACTATCGATTGCAACATAAACTAAAAGGGGATAAACTGGTTTCTACCAGCACCAACCTGGTTCTTACAGGATTTTATTCTACAGTTTTAACCAAAGTAGAATACCCATAATCAAACCATAAATTGCCAATGCTTCAGCCAACGCAACAATCAAGAAGCTTCTAAAGAACGTTTCAGGTTTCTCAGCTAACGCACTAATAGCTGCGCTACCTGCTGCAGAAATTGCTAGGCCCGCACCTAATCCAGGTAATCCAATTGCTAATGCAGCACTGATTGCAATGCCAACTCTGTCAAATTGCCCATTTGTAGTTGTAGTCGTAGTTTGATCTTGAATTGTATCGATTGTTAACGCAGCTGCAACGCCCATGAGAGGCAGAAGCACAAGTGGAAGTATTACGAGCAATAATAGTTTAGTTTTCAAGCCACGTCACTCCATTAACACTGGACACAACAAGCTTAGCTATTAACTTTTTTCTTAATTAACTTCTTTTCTCTTCATTGGAGGAATAATTCAACAGCGCCTCACTTATCATATTGGCTTTTTCCTTGAGTGTGTTAATTTCTTCGTAGAGTCTATTCAATTCTTTTTCTGTTACTCGCTCAATATTTAAGTTAAATTCTTTGAAGTCTTCATCCAATCTGTTTTCGTTTGTCAAAGAAAGGTCTCCAACACTCATTTTACAACCAGAACAGGGCAATGAGCATATTCAATCACGCGTTCGGCTACGCTTCCAATGAGGATTCTTTCGGCGCCTCTTCGTCCATAAGTTCCCAGCACAATTAAATCCATTTCTAAACCGTCAGAAAGATGCACAATCTGTTCAAACGGCCGTCCCTTCGCAATCAAAGAAGTTGCTTTAACTCCTTCTTTCTCAGCTAAACCCAGAATATAATTAATGTATCGTTGACCGTCAGCTTTGAGTTCCTTTTCAATATCTTCGCGTTCCGTTATTTTCGAAAATCGGTCAATTACAACTTCATCCAGAACATAGACAACCATGATTTGTGCATCATGCGTTTTAGCAATACTTATGGCATATTCTGCGGCATGAATGCTATAGTCTGATCCGTCTGTAGGAACCAATATTTTTTTTATGGTTTGAGAACTGAACTTCATTTTATTTACGCTCCTTAATTAGACGTTTGATTATTTTAGTTCTAACAAATTCTTCTCGATCTTTTTCTTCTAGCACCAGTTCAATCCATTTTGCTGTTCTACGGTATCTGGGGATAAGGACATAGTTTAATGCGTTAACCCGACGCTGGGTTCTGCGTACGTCATTGGCAATCTGAAATGTGGCTCCTTCAGCTCTAGCTAAATCAGCAATCAAATTAAGAACCTTATGAAATTGTTTGAATGCTTTGTCTAATTCTACACTGGTGTTAGCGAAGCCGTAATCTGGTTTCACATCAGGTTCGCCTTGAAATTCTACAGAAGGCACTGTTACTCCCATGATACTTTTGTAATCCATTAGGTAACTAGCTTTGGCGCTTGAACCCAAAGCAACGCTGGCAACTGACTCTGAACCTTTAGCCATATTTGCTTCCCTTAGATTCTGGTAAGCTTTCCCAAGAGCCACCAACAGTTCCTCGCGGGCTCTCTCAGCCTCAAATATACTGTTTCTTAATTCACGCAGTAGTATGTCACGTTTGCGTTCAAGGACTTCGCGACCAGACTCAGCGAGGTTTAATGTCTTCTTTGTTTGAATCAGGTTTATTCTTGTAGGACTTACGTTCTCAGAGGACAATTTTATTACTTAACCTCACTAGCAAATTTTGGATAGTATTTCTTGATGTAGTCAGGCTTAATGCTAGTTAATTCCTCGTCAGGCAGCAATGAAAGCACATCCCAAGCAATTGAGAGTGTCTGTTCGATTGTTCGGTTCTCGTTTTTACCTTGGTTTATAAGAGTTTTCTCGAAAGCTTCACCGAAACGTAAGTATTCTTTGTCTCTCTGACCTAAGCCTTCCTCACCAATGATGGTCACCAGCGATTTNACCGAGTTGTATTGGGCATAAGCCGAATAGAGCTGGCTTGAAACGTTAGCATGGTCTTCTCGCGTGCTATCTTTTCCAATTCCATCCTTCATCAGTCGAGACAAACTTGTGGACACGTAGATAGGCGGATAGATACCCTGTTTCTCTAAAGAGCGAGACAACACGATTTGTCCTTCCGTAATGTAACCGGTTAAGTCTGGGATTGGGTGTGTAATATCGTCATTAGGCATGGTCAAAATTGGCATTTGTGTAATAGAGCCTTTTTTTCCGTGGATTCTGCCTGCCCGCTCGTATAGACTTGCTAAGTCACTGTACATATAACCTGGGTAACCTTTCCTGCTTGGCACTTCTTCCATCGAAGCGCTGACTTCTCGAAGAGCCTCACAATAGTTAGTCATATCGGTTAACAGAACCAAAACATGGGTATCTTGTTCATATGCCAGATACTCAGCTAAAGTCAAGCCAGCCCTTGGAGTAATAATACGTTCCACTGGTGGGTCGTCAGCTAAGTTGAGGAACATCGCAACATTTTTTATGGCTCCTGTTTCCTCGAAGCTTTTTCGGAAGAATGCGGCATCGTCATGTTCTAAACCCATTGCAATAAAAACTATGGAGAAGTCTTCTCCTCCGCTGCGAATCTGGGCTTGCCTAACAATTTGGGCGGCAAGTTCATTGTGCGCAAGACCTGGACCGCTGAAAACTGGAAGTTTCTGTCCACGAACAAGGCTCGTTAACCCGTCGATGGCAGATATACCTGTTTGGATAAATTCCTTAGGGTATTCTCGGGCTACCGGGTTTAAGGGGAACCCGTTTACGTCGCGTTTTTCTTCTGTGAAGAAGCGTGGGTGACCATCAATAGGTTCGCCGAAACTGTTCATAACGCGTCCAAGCATTTCTGTGGATACCGGAACTTCTAGAGGGTGGCCGAGGAAACGCGTGCGTGTCTCTGAGGGTGACAGACCTGTTGTGCCTTCGAAGACTTGTACGGTGACGGCTTTCTGTGTGATTTGGATAACTTTGCCTAGGCGTGTTTCACCTTGCTGAGTCTTGACTGCGACCAGTTCATCGTAGCCTACTCCCTGCACGTTCTCAACAACAATAATTGGGCCCGAAATTGAAGCAACACCTTTGTATTCTAATCCTGATCCTGTTTTTGTTACCATACTAATTACCTCAATGTTGCCTCCAAAACCCCGAAACTTTCATACATCCGCTTCTCTAAATCGTCTAACAACTCACTTCTATCGTTGGGTATAGAAGATTTCATACGCATAATTTCCTCAGTGATGGGCATTTCTGCAACTTTGAAGATGGGTGCACCCTTGCTTACCACGTTGTCTGCCAATCGGTGGTAGTCCACGATTATCTTTATCATCTTGAACTGTTTCTGGGGAGAACTATAAGTGTCGATGGCATCCAACGCATTCTGCTGCAGGAAAGCAATTCGTATGATTCTGGCGGTTTCCAAGATCAAGCGTTGTTTATCAGGCAAAGCTTCGGGACCGACAAGTTTAACGATGTTTTTCAGGTCATCTTCAGCCTGCAGTATGCGCATTGCTTCTTCACGATAGCTGTTCCAGTTTCTATCGATTTGTTTATGCCACCACTCTGCCAGATCTTGGATATAGCCACTGTAACTTGCCATCCAGTTGATTGATGGATAGTGTCTTGCAGCTGCGAGTTCGGCATCTAGAGCCCAGAAAACTCGGGTGAAACGTTTTGTATGTTGGGTAACTGGTTCTGAGAAGTCTCCTCCTGGAGGGGAGACTGCTCCGATGGCACAGATGGAACCGACACGTTTGTCTGAACCCAAGGTTTCGACGACACCTGTGCGTTCGTAGAATTCTGCTAGACGAGAGGGTAGGTAACTTGGGAAACCTTCTTCAGCAGGCATCTCTTCGAGTCGTCCCGAAACTTCTCGAAGAGCTTCCGCCCATCTGCTTGTAGAGTCAGCCATCAATGCGACCGCATAGCCCATATCGCGGAAGTATTCGGCAAGGGTAATCCCTGTGTAAATACTGGCTTCTCTAGCCGAGACCGGCATGTTGCTTGTGTTAGCAACAAGGACTGTTCGCTCCATGAGCGGGTGACCAGATGTTGGATCAATTAATTTGGGGAAGCTATCTAACACATCGACCATTTCGTTTCCTCGTTCTCCGCAACCCACATAAATAATAATGTTAGCATCTGACCACTTAGCCAGTTGTTGTTGAGTAACGGTTTTTCCGGAGCCGAAAGGACCGGGGATAGATGCACTTCCACCTTTGGCAATTGGGAAGAAAGTGTCGATGACACGTTGTCCAGTTATTAATGGAGAAGTCGCAAATAGCCTTCGAGTGTGGGGGCGTGGTTCCCTTACTGGCCACTTCTGAAGCATGGACAAGTCAACTTTTTCTCCGTTTGACTCAATAGACGCGATTGTTTCAGTAATTGTGTATTCGCCTTTTGACGCAATCTTAACCAGTTTACCTTGAAGATGAACTGGAACTAGTATACGGTGCTCGAAGAGGGCGGTTTCTTGTACTATACCAAGTATATCTCCCTCAACGATTTTAGCTCCAATCTTTGCTGTAGGTACAAAAGTCCATTTTTTGCTTCTAGAAAGGGACGTTATTCCAGCTGCTTGTTTAATGAAGGCACCTGTGAGGTTTTTTAATTCTTCAAGAGGCCTTTGGATGCCGTCAAAAACGTTGCCCACGATTCCTGGAGCTAATTCTACTGAAAGGGGGCTTCCTGTACCCAACACAGGCTCGTTGAGTCTGAGTCCAGTGGTATTTTGGTAGACTTGAATTGTTGCTTGTTCGCCTTCAAGCCGGATGATTTCGCCGATTAAACGGTCGTTACCAACCTCGACCATTTCATGCATGACTGCTTGAGCCATACCCGTGGCTTCTACGACTGGTCCAGCAACCCTAATTACGCTTCCTTTAGCAAGCATTTCCTATACCATCTCTCCAAACAAGATTTTTGCCAGTTCAACACGTAAAAATGGTTTAAGCTCTTGCAACCGATTATCCAAAGTAACATCTAAGATTATTTTGCCGTCTCCCGTTTGGATTATGCATCCCCCAAGATAATTCCCAGTTTTTTCAGATAATTTCAATTCACAATGCAACTTCTTAGATAAACTTTTCAGCACATCTGGCCTTAACCAGTCTTTATCTTTTGCATTCACTTGTATGGTAAGATCTTTTTGGCCAATTCTTTTGGCAGCGCTCTGTATAATCTTAAAAAGGTAATCACGGTAATCGTCAGTCTCAACAAAATTCTCAAGTTTACTAAAAGCCTTCTCGAAGGCGGCATCGACTAAATTCTCTTTTGTCTGAAGCACTCGATTCCTCATTTCCACCTCAGTTACGGAAACGATTTTTCTCTTTTCAGCTTCTGCTTTCAATTTGGCTTGGGTGATTTTCGCTCTGTAGTTTTGGTCCGCTTGCTCCTTTGCTGCCTTCAAAGTTGCTTTCGCCTCACCTTCAGCAACCAAAATTGCGGTTTCTGCTTCTTTTTGTACGTCACCTAAAACATCTTTTGCAATCGCTGACAAGCCATTTTTGATAGTCATACCAATTCACCATCACATCTTGATACCTAAAATCTTGCTAACCATATCTGATAGTTGAATATTATTTGCGTGACCCTTGCTTCCAGGAATCTCCACAATTAATGGAGTTACGCGTTCTTGACGTATTTTGTCAACCTCTTCCCGCATGGAGGGATCAGTGGAGAATGCTTCGCTAATGATTATTACGCCAACGTCGTTTCGTAGAAGGGTTGTATCTAGAGCTTGTCGTGCCTCGTTGTTTGTTGAGACTTCTGAACCTTCAACACCTACGAGTTTAAAGCCAGTAATCATGTCACTGTCCCCAATTACATAGCCGATCATGCCATCGCCAAATATAACTTTAAATGTTTGCTGGTAAATCAAACATTCTGTTAAAAATGTTCCGACCAGAAAGAATGACCTCTACATCGATAATCTGCGTTAGAAAAGACGTAGAATTAATTTTGGAATCACTCAGTAGCTTTGGAGAATTCCACATCGAACAAACAGCTCAAGACAATTCGAATTTAGCTGAGAACAACCAGAGCATCCAGAAGGTTGAAGGGTCACTTGCAGACGTTAATGTGTTGATTGATCAGCTTATTCAAGAAAAATCTAGCCTCCTCGGCATTTTCAAGTTACCTCAAATCACTAAAAGTCAGGTTACAGCTGAGAATTGGCAGACTCTCTTGGAAACCACTAACCAAAGAGTTTCAGCTCTTAAAAAAGAAACTGACAATCTAAATGAAGCCTTATCTTGTATGCAAGAAAAAACTGAACAACTCAATCACGTCAAAGACATGTTGGAACGGCTCAGAATCATGGACGCAGACCTTGCCGCCATGGAAGATCTAAAGCTAATCTACGTTGCTGTGGCAAGTGTGCCGACTAAAAACTTCTCAGGGTTAGAAACAGCCCTCGAAGGAGTCCCGATATTTATTAATCGATGCTCTTTAACAAAAGAAGTAACATTTGTTTGTTTAGCCCTACCAGCAAAACATCAATCAGAAGTCGAGAAAATCCTAAGAACGTATCATGCGGAAATCTTTCACATTCCCAAAGAATTGCCACACGACGTTACTGAAGCAATTAAAGAAGTTGACAAGCAACTAAAAGAAAAATCAGACAAAGAAAAAACACTTCACGATTCATTAAAGAAAATAGGGGAAGAAAACAAAGAAAATCTTGCCTCATTGAAAGAAACTTCGGAAAACATTCTCACCCTGTTGCAAGCCGAAAGAAAAATACTCAAGTCAGGTCGGCTCGCAACTGTCAAGGGATTCGTGCCACAGAAGAAAGCCCAAGAACTCAGGGAAAAAATCACTAAGATGCTGGATGGAAAAGCTTTAGTGTTGGAAAACGAAGTGGCAGAAACTGTAGAGCCTCCTACAATGATTTCCAACAACAGATTTGTAAGACCTTTTGAAGAACTCACCAAGCTTTACGGTCTACCCCACTACAAGGAACTAGACCCGACCCCCGTTATTGCAATGACTTTCCCGATTCTTTTCGGATTAATGTTCGGAGACCTTGGTCACGGATTAGTTCTATTGATTGGTGGATTAACTATTGGAAAATTAATTAAAGGCAACCAAGGCATAAAAAACGTATGCTACATTATAGCTGCCTGCGGTATCGCTGCATGCGTCACCGGAGTTTTGTTTGGCGAATTTTTTGGAGCAAAACTGCCGTGGGGGCCTCTTTGGTTTAGCCCATTCGAGAATGTATTTACATTCCTGATTTTTGCTCTAATAGTCGGAATTGTACAGATAATTAGCGGCATTGTTTTGGAGGGGGTGAATTTCGCGTTGAAACATAATTTTGCTGATGCCCTCTTAACTTCATTGCCCAAAATTGGGTTCTTCTTGGGAGGAGTCTACTTGATTGCCGTCTACCAACTAAACTTTGGTGTGTGGTTCAGCGGCCCAATATTAGCAGCGATAATCCCATTCATTATACTAATCGTTGGAAAACCAGCGTACTTGGCTGTAACAAAACCGAAAAAATATGCTGGAGGAGAGCATGCTGAAATGGACACCGTTTCAGGAAGATTATTTGAAGGGGGAGACTTAATTACACGTTTGCTAAGCAACACTATATCCTACTCACGAATTCTCGCATTGTTAATGGCGCATTGGGCACTCATGCTAGTGACTTACACGATTGCGGGTTTAGTTGGAACCGCCTCAATCTTAACTTTGATCCTTAGCGGCATAATTATAGTCGGCGGAAACGTATTCGTGTTGGCGTTAGAAGGCTTAATTGTGTTCATACACACTTTGAGACTGCACTTCTATGAGTGGTTTAGCAAGTTCTACCAAGGCACAGGATCAGAGTTCAGTCCATTTAAACAGAAATTTATTCATACCGACTTGATTCTTAAGCGAAAAGAAACCCCACATGTCGCCTAAAAACAATAAAAGTCAGATTAGAAGTTGGTTTCGAATTTCTTCAGGTTTAATCGCTGAATCTACACCCAAACTTATAATTACAAGGTTGTAAACTTCCGCCTCTTTTTGTGTTAAAAAGGCAAGTGGTGAACCTATGTTAAAGGTCTCACTGATTGCACTTGATTTGGCGTGTTGAAACACTGCTTTCTTGAAGGCTTTTCCAGCGGTTGCTATTGTTTCCTCTGGAGTTTGGGTTCTAGTAAAGTATTTTCCGTAGTAACTGTCAAGAACAATTTTAAGTGCTGCCTCAAAATCTACTGCGGTTACTAGAGCCTCCATTATAGATTTATCAAGGTTGATGTAGTTTTGAGGAACCACCAACCGCAGCCAGTTAGGCTCGTAATTTAATGCCTTGCCTCTCAACACAGTAATCAATGCGTAGCTATCGTTTTCTATGCTTGAATAAAAGTTTGCATAAGACTGCTCGTTTTTGCTGAGGTTCAAATAGCCGTCGAATAGTTTTTCGTAAAAGAACTTGTCTAAAAATACATCAAACGATGCGGTTGAAGCGTTTTCTTCATACTTCTTCAGCCCCATATTCAACAATGAAAAATACTCTGTGCCCTTCAAAGCATGAATTAGTTGGATTAGAGAAGAAGCTTTAACGGCTTCTTCCATGACCCTGCGCCTTTTAAAGAAATCTTCCACTGTAAAGTAAATTTTCATTAATTTCTGTTCAGGGTTTAGTTTAGCGCTGGTTGCTTTAATAAGCACCTCTATTTGCTCAATTTCGAAGCGTAGAAGATAGAGGCTAAGATATTTTCGTGCGTTTTTAGGGGAATACTTCACTATTTTTAGGTGAGTTTCGATGAGGTTTTCGTTGAATGCTCTTTCAAGTTTGCGGCTTGTAAGTGGGAGAGACAATTTGGAAATCTGTTCTTGGTAGCTAGTAT
>JGI20214J14112_1000109_pt1 | contig 11721 bp, 11 predicted proteins | sample WetSurMetagenome_FD_14112 | JGI IMG/M metagenome (IMG submission 14112)
AGGAACATTTTTTGGTTTTCGTCGTAGCCTTCGATTTTAAGCTGGTTAGTGTTTGATGACATGAAGGAGACCTTGCAGTTCAGTTGGGAATTGTATAATTTAAGAGTTTTCATGACTTTTGAGGTTTCAACTGCACAGTTTTAGGCGATTTCAACGTGTTTAGAATAGGCTAAATTTGTTGTTGGCGAAGCAAAAAAATCATCAGAAACAAAAATCTGGTTTTATTGTTTGTTTATGGCTTCTTAACCAAGGTTGACTTGTCAGTGGTTGCCAACTCGTAGGTGGCTGAGCTTCTTACAGCTTTTTTTGGGCAAGTTTCGGCGCATTGGTAACAGAAGACACATTTAGAAAGGTTAAGTTGGGGACGTTTCTTTCCATCAACTTCAACCATTTCAATTGCTTTAGCTGGACAATCTCTACTACAAAAGCCGCATCCGATGCATTGGGCAAAATCAAATATTGGTTGACCGCGAAAATCATCCGCTAACTTTGGTTTCTCAAAGGGATACTTTGATGTTGCTGGCTTAGCAAGAGTTTGTTCCGCTACTTTTTTAGCGATTGCTGGTAGCCGTATCTTTTTCACCCTTTGGCGTCACCATGAGATGTAATCTTTAGCAGATTCATATTCATTGCTGAAGACATCTAAGCAAGTCAAGGCGAATTATTTCATCCCTTCTCGAATGACGACAAATAGTGAAAAACTAAAAAACTCTGTAGACCAGAATTCCATAGATTGCCTGCGCAAACTTTTTAGGGGGTGGTCCCTTGGCAACTTGTAATCTTAGCGCTAAAATTGTTTAGGTGCTGTCCACGAGCCAATCGTATTCGAAAAACCCGCAGGAGCTGATTCGTTCATTAGGCGTTAATCCTGACAGAGGCTTAACGGACCAAGAGGTAGCACAGCGGCTAAACCAATATGGAAAAAACAGTTTAGTGGAAGAGCACGAAATCCGTTTCTTGGAGATTCTGCGGGAAGAAATCACTGAACCTATGATTCTCTTGCTCATGGCAGTCGGAGTTCTTTACAGCATACTAGGCAGCTTGACAGATGCCCTAACCATCATCGTGATAATAATTGTCCTTGTTTTAGCGGAGGTCTGGAATGAATACCGAGCAAAACGCTCAATTTCAGCACTGAGGCAACTGGCACCGCCGACTGCTTTGGTGCTTCGAAATGGGCAACCAGTGGAAGTGCAGACATCTTTTCTGGTTCCAGGCGACATTTTACTTTTGAAGGTAGGACAGCGCGTTCCTGCAGATGCCAGACTTTTGGAAGCGTTTGGATTAGAAGTTGATGAATCCGCGTTGACAGGCGAATCGTTCCCTGCAGTCAAGGATCCTTCAACAGTGTTGCCAACTGAAACCAGAATCCTCGAACAAACAAACATGCTTTTCACAGGAACCGTAATCACCCGTGGACGAGGCAAATCGCTGATAACGTCAACAGGCGTGAAAACGGAGCTTGGAAGAATCTCTGGCATCGCCAAAGCAGCCAAGGAACCCAAAACCACTCTACAACTTTCAATGAAACAACTTTCCAAAACTTTGGTTTGGGTTGCTCTCTTCTTTGCCATCCTAATACCCTTACTCAGTTACATCAGAGGTTTACAGCCTAACCCCGGCGAAGCCGTGCTCTACGGTTTGTCCCTAGCGTTTGTCGTAATCCCTGAAGAACTCCCAATAATTATCACTATGGTTTTAGGTGTCGGCAGCTATGCGCTGTCGAAAAAAGGCGCAATAATCAAGCGACTGCGTGCAGCTGAAACTCTCGGCAACGTAACTATAATCGTGACCGACAAGACTGGAACCATTACCGAGAATAAGATGCGGGTTGAGCACTTTTATTTTGACGGCAAGGTAACTTCAACAAGTGACTTCAAAGACAACGAAAAAGCCGCCCTAAGAACCGCGCTTTTGGCAAGCGACGCTATACGTAACAATGCACCAGCCTCAACCTTGGGCAATCCGATGGCACTAGCAATCCAAGAACACTTAAAAAAGGCTCAAATTGACGTTCAATCTGTCTCGAGAGATTGGGTTCTAAGAGATGAATTGAGCTTTGATGTTAAGCGCAAACTTGCCTCCTATGTTTACCAGTATGGTAGCTCAGAAATAGTTCTGTCTAGTGGTGCTCCCGAGAAAATCCTTGAAAAATGCAGTAGCATCCTGCTTCGAGGAGAGGAATCGCCGTTAACCGATGCCCTAAGAAGTGAAGTATTTGAGGCAATATCTCAGATGGCACGTTCCGGTGAACGGCTACTGGCGTTTGGATACCGCCGATTATCCGCTGACTTATTGTCCAATAAAGAAAATCTTGAACAGGATATAGTGTTTGTAGGAATCGTAGGCTTCATCGATCCACCACGCAAAGAAGTCAATGGCGCCATAGAAAGTTGTCAGGTAGCGGGAATCAGAGTCATTATGGTTACAGGTGATCACCCGGAAACTGCAAGAACCATCGCCAGGCAAGTTGGCATAAACAGTGCAAGTGTCTTAACGGGTGATGAAATCGTAAAAATGAGCGACGCTGAATTGAAAGAGTCGTTCAAAGGCACGTTTATTTTTGCTCGAGCTACCCCTGAAGACAAATTGCGTTTGGTTCGGTTGCTTAAGGAGAATGGCGAAGTCGTGGCTGTCACCGGTGACGGCATCAACGATGCTCCAGCTCTAAAAGAAGCTCACATTGGAGTTGCCATGGGCATCCGTGGGACTGATGTTGCAAAGGAATCCGCCAGTATTATCTTGACTGATGATAACTTCGCCACGATAGAAACTGCAATTAGAGAAGGACGCAAACTGTTTAGCAACCTGCGAAAAGGTGTCCGTTACTACCTCGCATGCAAAGTCGCATTGGTTTCCATTTTCTTAATTCCAATAATTCTTGGGCTTCCTTTGCCCTTTGCTCCCATCCAGATTATCATTCTTGAACTCTTCATGGATCTCGCCGCGTCTGCAACCTTCGTGGCTGAACCCGAAGAAACTGGATCTATGAAAAGACCGCCAGTTGACCCTCGAGAGAAGTTCCTCAACAAACCCATACTAAAACGCCTATTCTTAGGAGCTTTAGGCCTCTTCATCGCGGTTACGGCGACTTATCTTTTCGCTTACTATACAACAACTGACGTCACTTACTCCAGAACAGTTGCGTTTGCGACGTGGATGTTTGGTCACATCTTCTTGGCACTCAACTTCCGCTCTGAAAAAGAGCCACTGATTAAGGAAGGGTTGCTTTCGAACAAAGTCATGCTTCTGTGGGCATTGATTGCGTTTATAACTTTGCTCGTGGGCACCTCTCTGCCACCGATCCAGAGTGCTCTTCAGATTACTGCTTTAGGCTGGCAGGGTTGGGCATTGGCCATTGCAGTGTCGTTTGCAGCGACCTTCTGGATGGAACTGCAGAAAATCCTGCGGAAAAGCGCCTAGCTTTTTAACCCAAACAACATATCAGACTATAAACGGGAGAGGGACAATTGCCAATAAAGTATTTTGAGGCTCCAGAAATCAAAAAACAAGTTGACCAGTTAGCTGAGGAATGTGAGTTCTACCATGTTGTGCCACAATTTGTTTTTTGCGTCAGAAGCAAAGGCTCCAAGGCAAGGCGCACCATCGCTAGGATACATGGATTGGGCAAGATCTGGCAGGGCGTCCTAAACCTTCCGCCATCCTACACCATCGAAGTCATTTCAGAGATTTTTGACAGGATGACTCCCGAAGACAGAGAGCGAACGTTAGTCCATGAGCTTATGCATATTCCCGGCGGTTTTTCGGGTGGTTTTCGACCCCACAAGGGTTACGTTGAACGAAAAATGGTTGACCAAGTTTATAAGAAATTGCAAAGTGACAGAGCTGCAAAACGGCAAAAACAGCTTTTTTCCTGATTTTACCCGTCTTTTTTGGGTTTAGGTTTCTAAAATGAGCAGACGTGGTTATGGAAGTTGCTTCTCTGGTATCGAAAGATAAAAAAAGCATGTAAAAGCTATAGTTGGCTAAGCAAGAAACTTTGCCGAAAAATGGTGTTTATCTAAATGAAGCACGTTATGAAAAGTCTAAAGCACAACGGCATATTCGTTCCCCCATACGACCTTAAAGGGTTTAGCGTAAGAATTCAAGGTCAAACAATCAAACTAACCGAAAAAACTGAGCCTATGGCGATGGCGTGGAGCCGCAGAGTCCTATCAACCACCATACCACCGCCAGACAAGGTATTTACGAAGAACTTCATGAAAGAATTTCTTGAACAACTAAAGAATGAAAACCCTTCAGCAGGCTACTTGAACGCCTTCATCCCAAAGTATCTTGCCAGCATCGATAACCCGCCAAACACACAAAACAACGGTGGCGTTCAAGTCAACGAAATTGATTTTAGTCAAGTTAAGAGCTTTATAGTTGACGAAAAAGCCAAGAAAGAATCCATAAGCAAGGAAGAAAAGAAGAAGCAGGCTGAAGAACGCAAAGTTAAACGTTTGGAATTCAAAGAAAAATATGGTTATGCTGAAGTTGATGGTCAGAAGTTGGAGATAGCCAACTGGACTGCTGAGCCATCGTGCCTTTTTGCTGGGCGTGGTGATCATCCGCAGCGGGGCAAATGGAAGGAAGGTCCAAGCGAGCAAGACATTGTTCTTAATTTGCCAAAGGACGAAAAAGGCAACCTCTTGGTGTCCCGTCCCGCTGGAAACTGGAAAGACATCGTTTGGGAACCCAGCAAGATGTACGTGGCAAAGTGGGAAGACAAACTAACCGGCAAAATCAAGTACGTCTGGTTCTCTGACACAGCTTTCCTCAAGCAGAACCGTGAAAAAGAAAAGTTTCAAAAAGCCGAAACATTGGGAAAACAAATCAAGCAAATCGAGGCCCATATCCTCAAAAACCTAACAGACAAAGACGAAACAAGACGCAAAGTCGCAACCGTGTCATGGTTGATTTTGGTGCCTAACATGAGGGTTGGCGACGAGAAAGACCCCGACGAAGCCGACACCGTGGGCGCAATAACGCTTAGAAAAGAACACATCAAAATCTTGGGCGATACCCTGCACTTTGACTTTTTAGGTAAAGACAGCGTAAGATGGGTCAAAGAGTACAAGGCGCCACCTGAAGTTATCAAGAACATCGAGTACTTCAGCAAAACAAGCAAAGAATACCTCTTCGAAGGCATAGACTCAAAACATGTCAGCCGTTTCCTCTCGGAGAAAATGCCTAAACTAACTGCTAAAGTTTTCAGGACATGGCGATGCACCAAAACCGTTCGAGAAGAGCTTGAAAAGAGCGGCGTAACCAAAGAAGATCCAGACTACAAGAAAAACTTCGCGGCAAAAATGGCAAATTTCAAAGTAGCCGAAGTCGCAAACCACAAACGAAAGATTCCGCCCACCTTTGACCAGCGGGTAGCGGACAAGGAAGCAAACCTCAAAAACTTACAGGAACTGCTAAAAGCTAAAAAGAAAGAGGGCAAAAAAACTGAAGCGCTCGAAACCCGCATTGAACGCGCCAAGCTCGACTTAGAATTAACCAAACTAACCCGAGAATACAACCTTGGCACCTCACTCAAATCCTACATAGACCCAACAGCATACGTGAAGTGGGCAAAGAAAGTCAAGTTTGACATCGAAAAATTCTATCCAAAAACACTTCGGAGCAAGTTCAGTTGGGCATTGGAGCAGAAGAAAGCTGATGTGCCATGCAACTCTGAGTGTATAGCTCCATGAGCATCGCTGAAACCAAAGACGGCGTAATCCTCACCATTTTTGTTAAGCCCAACTCAGCCAAATTCAAGGTGGAGATGGATGGAACTGAAATAGTGGTTTACTCCACGGAAGAGCCGGTCAAGGGCAAAGTCAACAAAGAAATCATAAAAGAACTCTCAAAACTATTACATGCCAAAGTTGAACTTGCATCAGGAGCTACTTCTAGACAAAAACAGCTTTTTATCAAGGGCATAGATAAGCATAGGACTGAACAACTCTTAGAATCAAAATCGCCTGAGTAATTGGATATATTCCAAAAATCGAAATATCTCTTATAAGCAGAAAACAGGTATATTCCTATTCAAGAAAGGAAAGAACAAAAATAGAGGGGGACTAACCCCCTCACCTTACCCCCTATTCTGCATCCAAAACAACTTTGCATTTCTTCATTTCTTGGGTAATTAGCTGTTTTTGCTCAAAGCCCTTAATAACCCAGAACCCACTTTTCCCTACTTGTGATCAGCATGTGTGAATTTAACGTAATAATTGATGGCAAAGTGCATTTCAGAGATGTCATCTACAGCAAAGTAGACGGCGAAAAAATAACTGTAAGAAACATAATGGGCGAAGCCAAAGAGTTCAACGGCTACAAAATAGTCGAAATCGACGTCCCAAACACAAGGCTTGTACTCTCCGCTCTTAAAGTGTAGGACTTTCGATTCGTTTTAGTTGTCTTACCAGCCCAAGATGACTTTGAATATTCCAAGTGCGATTCCCATCGATACTATTGCCCCAAGTATAGTTCCACCAATCAGCGGTGGATAAAATTTTCTTGGTTCAATGCAAAGTAAACGGCCAACGACTGCGACCTGCATTGGTGAGAGCACAAACACTCCAGCAATTATACCGAGCCAAGCGTATTTGTTGATGAGTCTTTGGCCTCTGGCTGTTCTTCTTTCGATCCAGCTTCTCCAACCTTTCTTCCACTCTAACAATCTGTCGATTAATTTTGAGGCGGCAAGAACAGTCAGGATATTAATAATCAGAGTGGATACAAAAACAAGTACTGGATCGAACCCAACGCCAACGCCATAAAGCATGCCTCCGGCGCTTTCAAAAACAATCGCCAACACGAGGTAGATGAAAATCTCGTACATCAACGCACCCTTTTAGAAGATTACTGTTTAGGGCTAATATGGCTTATCTTTAATCATTACCAACCCATCCTGATAATTGCATTATCTTTTTCAGGCTTTATATATTCTAAAACAAATAGATAACATAAAAGCCAGCCTTTCGGCAAGGAAAGCATGAATGAGTAACAGAGAAAAATTCGATCGTGACTTAACTGCTCTTCTGTCCAGAATGACTTTTGATTCCACTCCAGAAGTTGAAAACAAACTCAACATGTTAAAAGACTGGCTAATCAAACTCCATAACGAAAACGTTGTAAAAATAAACCACTCAGTTATGGAGTTGGTCTGCGCCAAACACCTTATTCAAAAAGGTTACGAAGTCCAAATCGAATACCCACTTAATGCCTCCTTAACCTGCGACCTGTANGGCATAAAGGGTTTAGGAAACCTAATTGTTGAAATAGANACAGGTTTTATCCCGCCTGAAAATGCATTGGCGCCATTAACCTACACAACTGCGAGGTTAGCGAGTAAAATTATCCGATACAGCAGCTTTGCAGGAAAATTCGCACTGGGAGTCCCACCACACTACATCCTGCCCTTCCCACGAACATTGGCAAAACCGCCAAGAAACCGCTCAGAACAAGAAATTGAACAGATAAAAAACCTCTGCGACGCTTACTACCAAAAACCGCCTGTAACAGTTGAAGAAATTCGCAATGCACGCATCCAGGAAATCTATATAATCGATGTCGACAGAGCAAAAGTTCAGGCGATCGACCCAGAAGCCTACCTCAAAAGGGCGATTCAGAAAGGCATCGTTCCCGATTACATAACACAAACTGAGGAGTGACAAGCCAATGTCGTTTTATGTTTACATACTCCTCTGTATGGATGGAAGCTTCTACACTGGCTACACAAATGACCTTCAGCAAAGGACAAGGCAACATGAAAACGGCAAGGGCGCAAGATACACCAAATCACATCGACCCCAAAAAATAGCTTACGTGGAAGTTTTCGGTTCAAGAGGCAGTGCTATGAAGAGGGAAAAGGCCATAAAAAAATTGAGCCACCAGCAAAAACAGGATCTTATCAGCTCCCAGAACAAAAAATAAGCATAGTTCTATTTTGTGCTTAACTTAGTTTTAAAAAATATTTGAAAGATTTAGTCCTGCACAACTGACTGATGTAAGGCTTATATGCAAAAAACGCTAAACCAATGAAGAGGGCGAAAAAAATGGTTAATGAAGATAATTTGGTGTCGATAAGCATCAGTCGAAAAGATGGGGAAATTCGATACAAAGTAGATTGTTCTAAAGGTGTAACAAGTGATGAATTGGCGCATTATCTGGATGAAATAATTGAAGGCATTTGCACGTGGAAACCAGAGGTCTGCGAGGAAACCGTAAAGACTGTGATTGGAACGATTAAAATAAGAGAAAAAACTCGTTCAAAATAAGGGCACACAAACCTGACTTAAATCAGGAAAAGGCACAATTTTGTCAGCAGTAGCGATTATGTTTAGACAAGCAAAGATAATGCTGCCCCTGTAATAACTGGGATCAAAACATTGTCGTTGACTGGCAAGGGCAAAACCTCAATAGTCATGGCAATCGCTGCTCCAACTAAAGCCAACCATGGCGAAACAAAAAATGTCCCAGCTAAAAACGCAAGAAGGAACCCGGCTACTGAGCCTTCCCAAGTTTTTCCCTTGTTAAATGGTAATGAAGTAGAGATTGACCCGCCGAAGAGTGACGCTGTACTGTCACCTAAACAAAACATCGCGATGGCGGCGCCTCCAGGATTACCATGAGCTTGAGGCGGAAAAAGAATCAGCGTCAACACTATGCCAAAGGCAAAGTAAAGGGGCGCCGCAGCAAAACCATAAAGTTCAGATTGCGAAGCTGCATGGCGGGTAACCGCTGAAATCAGACGTAATTCGCGTCCTTCTAAACGCCTAAGTTCAGAAGCTGTGTAAACGATGGCGATAAAAATGATTATTGCTGCAACCACGGGAATAGTGATCAGTCCCGCAATTACAGGCATAAAAAAGCCTGCCGCGTGAATGTCTTCTCTTACTAAATCGTTAAACGACGGAAGAGATCCTTTATGTTTTTTCCCGTCGACTATAGGTAAAATTCCTGAAAGATTGCCATTAACAACTCGGTCAGCTTTAACTCGTAGAACAAAATCAGGGTTATACCCTATTTTCAGTGCCTCAGGCAGGAAAATGCAACGGTTATTTCGATCGTCGGCAACAACAACGCAGTCGCTGGGCAACAGATTCTCTTTCTTTAGAATCTCATTTAGAATTTTTAGTTTTCCATTCCTTGTTATGGCGTCACCCCAGATTTCACCCGTCAACTTGCCATCCACAGTTTCAACCTCTACACCAAATGCATAGTCTGCACCAAGGGCAAATGACAGCTTCTCAACAATAACTGTCGGGATTCCTGAACTAATCAGAGCTATCTTGAAGTTGCGCGCTCTAACTTGGCAGAAAAAGTCGTGTAGGTACGGCGTTGCTGGAATGCTGCTGAAAATAGTTAGCATATTTTCAAGAGATGTACCTTTTAGATCCTTGAAAATTCGTTTTAGAGCTGATTCGAGCTTCAGAATACCTGCTTCATAGAGAAAACCTAGAAATAGAAGCTTTACAAGCTTAGAGAAGCCAAGGCTTTTTCCCAATTCAAAAATGAAGCGGTTCTTTGGGATAAGCACTCCTTCAACGTCGAAAACTACTAGTCTGGGCTTTTCTGCTGTCTCCATTTCTTTCTGAACTCACAAACAAGCGCTTACTTTTAGAAAGAAGGATGTTGCTAAAGATAAAATTATCCTGTCACCGTACACTGGTGCTCTTTGTTTTGGAGCTCCAAGGGACATCCGCCGCCACAGACCTGCAACTGCTCGCAATTCTTACACTTTTCCTCAACGTATTCTCTCTTGCGTAACTTTTCTGCGAGTGGGTTATGCCAAATCTTCTCCCATGGATCAGTTAAGATGTTCCCGAGGCTTTCAAAGTAGCTTTGGCAAGGGTAAACATCGCCGTTTGGTCCAACACAAGCATTTATCATTGCAGCAGTGCATGCTTTGACACCTAAACCTAACTGTACTGGGTCGAATTGGCAGTACTGGGTTGGAGTGTACCAGAGGAATTTGAGGCCAACCATGTGTGCTTTGTCCCGTATTTTAGGCAAAAGCACGTTTAATTCTTCGATTAATAGGGCGAATTCTTCGCTTGCAGATGGTGCTTTACCTGAATAAATCAGGCTGTTACATCCAAACGCATTGACACCCAACCCTTTGATATAATCGATGGTTGTCAAAAAGTCGGCGGCGTTGTGTTTGCTAAGTGTAGTGTTGGTAGAAACGTAGATTTTTGATTGCACCACGTTTTGGATTCCAGCGTTTGTTTCTTTCCAGCTACCCTTTTCGGTTGTCATGGCGTCGTGAATTTGTGGTTTATGGGATTCAAGTGTTATCTGGACAAAGTCTAAACCTGCCTTCTCAAGCGTGGCCACGTAGGCTTTATCCTTGAGTCGTCGACCGTTGCTAATCAACCCCGTAACTATCCCCTTGTTCTGCGCGTATAGCAAAAGTTCAGGTAAATCCTCCCGCAACGTTGGTTCCCCCCCCGTGAAGGTTAAGATGAATACACCGATTTCGCTGAGCCTATCGATTACACTCTTCCATTGAGCCGTTGTTAATTCCGGTGTCTCATGTGGTCCGCCCGCATAGCAGTGGACACAGTCGTTTTGACATCTAAACGTCAACGCCAAATCCATCCGTAGCGGCGCGGAATATTGGTAACTAAACGGCTCCATCTTTTCTACTTCAAGAAAGCTCACAGGATCAATTTTTGCAGTTTGTGCTAATGTATTTACTGTATAAACGAGTTTCTGATAATCAGTTTTAGCTGTTTCTGCGCTAACGCGGTACATGCCTCGAATTTTTTTGACTACATCTCTTTCTGGCAACCCTTGCATAAAAAAGTAAGCCAATGCAGTTGCTGTATGATTAAGGTGTAAAATTTTGTCACCGTTAATCACCATAACTCCTTGCCCGCTTGCTTCAACACGTAGCTGAAATGATATCCCGGCGAACTTGTCCGTTCCACGGTAACTGTATCTTCCAAACGGGATTTTCTTTTTCTTTAGAAAACTCATTTTAATGTCCTCCTCCACCCGCACATGCACAAGCACATGAAACGCAAGCGCAGGCACAAGCACATGCTGCACACGCACAAACACTATCAGATTTGGGATGTGATGGTTCGTGAGAAGCTTTCGGCGGAGGCGGAACAATGGCGTTAGCGAATTTTTCCAAGTTAGCAACTATGCTGTTCGATGTGCCCTCTACCGCCGTTGCGATGTTATTGGCAAAGTCTGCGCCTGGAATCTGTGGCGGTGGACCTGATTGCGATGGAACATTAACGTTTGGAGCGTAGGTAGGATGTGGATGATATGTTGTGTAGCCATACCACCACCAGAACCAGAGCGGATTTGGCTGGATAACTCGATCTCTGAAAACGGTTTCTGTGCGTGATCGTTGGTTGGGGTCTAGCATCAGCCAGAGTAGTTGCTCATCGTATGCGTTTGCTGCTAACTCCACGGTTCCAGCCTGTTCCACTTGAGCCCAGGCTTGAGTTGCGATTTTTCTGTAATAGTCAACGGTGTCTTTTCGGCTGTAACCCTGCAGCTTCTGCTCCACCGAATCTCTAAGAAACATAATGGCTCGGGCAAGCTTCTCTTCGTCTAGTGTGCCGTCAACTCTGAGTGCGTTTAAGAAATCTATCTCGTAGTAACGTAGCGGATTCTCGGGAGTTCCAGTTTTGTTTTCAAATGGCGCTAGCACTTTCAGTTTGAGTGAGGGTTTGGTTTCCTGCGCCCAAACAGCCCTCTTCT
>JGI20214J14112_1000113_pt1 | contig 11497 bp, 15 predicted proteins | sample WetSurMetagenome_FD_14112 | JGI IMG/M metagenome (IMG submission 14112)
GTGTAGCAGCAATTACTGCACTATCAGAATAATCCGATTTTCATTGAATGAAAAACACGGGGTTTTTACCCGCAGGTTTTTATACGCCTGAAAAAATACCGCTGAACCAATACTACGCGACTGTCGTTTCTGCCTGGTCGTTAAGGGGCTGGCACAAATCCNCCGGTCACCTTGCCTGTTCTCTAATTTCAGGTCACAGAATAATAAAGGGACTTTTTTGCAGAGCCAGAAATAAAAAGAAGAGTTTTTAGTATTCGTAGATGACGGATTCATCAATCCGCGTGTACGTAACCAGTTCATTTTGCTTAAAGTGGATTGCAATCTCGCGGGCTGCACTCTCCGGAGAGTCGGAACCATGAATGACGTTCCGGCCGATATCAATACCAAAATCGCCCCGGATGGTACCGGGTTCTGCTTCCTGGGGATTGGTCGCACCGATCACCTTACGGGCGATCGCGACCACGTTCCTGCCTTCCCAGACCATGAGAAAACAGGGTCCTCCCATAATATAGTGTTTCAGGGAGGGAAAAAATGGTTTTGCAAGATGCTCCCGGTACTGTTCTGTTACCCGTATTTCAGGGAGCACCTCAAACCGCGCTGCCACGAGTTTCAGGCCTTTTGCTTCAAGGCGTGAAACGATCTCACCCACTAGACCCCGCTGAACCCCATCAGGCTTAACCATAACAAAGGTGCGGTCCATCTGCGATCTCACTCCTTGTTTGCAGCCTTCTTTCCTGCAGCAGTCCACTGGACCCGCCGGGGGACCCTGCCGAGCTTGTAATTGTTCTGGCACTTAGAGCCGCAGAAGTAAAAGATGGTGCCGTCTTTTCTGACATACATCTTGCCGGTGCCTGGTTCAAGCTGAATGCCACAAAAGCTGCAGGGATGTTGTTCAACCATGTTCCTTCACCGCCTCGACATTTTCTTTGCTTCGCGTTCGGTCTCAAGGAGCATTACAATATCTCCTTCACGTATTGGACCAACCGTGTTGCGGGTAATGATNCGTCCCTTGTTGTTTCCATCAAGGATACGGCACTTTACCTGCATTGCTTCGCCGTGCATGCCGGTCGAGCCAACAACCTCAATCACTTCGGCTGGCGTTGCATCGTCTGCCATAGTAGAATCCTCACGCCTTCAGCGCGGTCAGCTGCTTGGTAAGATCTTCAATCGTTTCTTTTGCCTTGCCGGGTTTTACAATTGCAGCAGCAGCTGAGCCTACGTCAAGACCGCTTGCAGCGCCAATGTCGTTCTGCTTGTTGATGAAGATATAGGGGACTTTCTTTTCATCACAGAGCGGTCCGAGGTGCATCACAATCTCTTCAGGTTCCACATCTGCACCAATCAATACGAGCAGAGCAATGCTGCGCTCAATGGCTTTTGTTGCTTCATTGGATCCTTTCTTGATCTTGCCTGTATCCCGTGCAACTTCAAGGGCTTCAAGCGCCTTGTTCTGAAGCTCGTCCGGAGCCTGCGTTTTTACGTAACCTTTTGCCATAACTCACCTCATTCAGGAGTAGAATGCTCCTTCATTACTCATCAGTCAGCAATGATGTAGCCATATCATTTTATCAGGAGCGGAAATAAAGGTTTGTGAAAGACTGGCAGTACATGTAAAAATAACCTCAGATTTTTTTTACGGTAATCGGATGTTCATTATCCCGTAAGCCGGTATATTTCCGTTCCACTATCAGAATATATTTTCTCAAGACCGTTTGCTGATATATTTACCTGATAGCGCTCACGTTCACTGTCACCAACGTAGAGGAGTGTGGCATTATATTTTTTCATAATCTCAATTGTCTTTTCAGGTTCTTCATAGATTGATTTTACGTCAGCCAGTCGTGTGCTGAACCAGCCGGTATCATCGCCCCGCCACATGTACTCATGAAATGGCATACCAATAATCGCCGGAATGCCGGTGAATGATGAAACCCGCGAATAGTACGCATAGTCTCCCCCCTCAGCTTCTACAATCCGGTCGTCACCTTGCAGTGTCCGCAGATAGGTTACTCCCCCGGCATCACCGGCATGTGTGTCTTTGAGATACGCAAGCCCATCAAGCGTTCCAGATCCATAACTCATGGTGAACGGAGTGACAAACGGGATAACGAAGAGCAGGCCAACCACGGCAACGGTTATAATCGCTGTATTCCTGGTAGAAATAACCGGAATCCATCTGGTTTCAGAAAGCCATTTCCCGACCATTGTTGTTGCTGCAATACCAAGAATGATCCATGCAGGAAGATAACATTTGAAGACGGTATTCATCCGGAAGTAGGTATCTCCCATGTTGTCTTTGAGATAGAACAACTCACAGAAGATCAAAAGGAGCAATCCGATACTGGCGAGGATATCAGGAAGATCATGATGCTCCCGAGCCAGGAAATAGACTAAGGGAATCATCGCAATTGCAGCTGCGAGGTACCCTGTCAGAACAAAGGGAATCACCGCAAGAAGGAGGTACGGTCGTTTCACCATATCGCGCCAGAGGAACACAAAAAAAATCGCAATGAACAGTCCGTTTACCAGCAGGAACTCGAAAGGATTCGAGGGGATATGAACGATTGAGATACCGCCGGTGGTTGTCTTTAACTGGAGGTAAAACGGAAGATAACACAGAATGGCAAGCGGGGGTATCGTTGCCAGATGCCAGCAGGATGAAAAACTGTTTGTTTTTTTCCACACCCTCCGGATGATCAGGATTCCGAACAGGAGCGTGATGGGAGCGTAAATCAAAACGTCCCATGTGTTAAATAACGGCATGGAGCCAAGACTCAGTGCGCAAAAAATACTGACAAGCCATTTTGCCGGGTTTTCAAGGGATTCCCACCTTTTAAAAGCATAGAGCAATAAAAAAATCAGAAATACCTGGTTGAACAGTGAGACCACATGGGCATGGACATCCCCCCAGATAAAAGAGAAAAGGGGATATTCGTTGATGGTATTGGTGATTGTCCGGGTACTATCCCAGAAAACAGTATGCAGGGCTTTTCCTTGGGCAATCTGGTAAAAAAATGACGGATTCGGGATAAAGAGAATAATAAGAGGCAACCACCGGAATTTTTTCAGCATCAGGTTACCTGTCGCATACAGGTTAATCGCCGCAAAACTGAAGATAGTAGGTAAAGCAAGGTTGAACGCGATATTCGATGGTACTCCGGTGACAATCCCAAGACACCCGAACATCCAGTATCCAAGATAATAATAGACATTCAGTGATCCGCCGGCAAACCAGGGATCAAGTGGCGGCACCACCGGATTTCGCATGACTGATGCAAGAAATGCATGGTCCATGAATTTTTCTGCATATGATATGGTGGGATTGACAAACCGTACGTCAAGCATGAGGAAAAAACAGATGAGAAATACTATCTCCCAGCGCCATTCTGTCCTGAGCTCTTCAAGAGAATAGTGGCGGTACCAGAGATGGTAACAAAAAAGTGCCAGAAATGGAAGAAGGGCAATCTGTACTGGTACGCGGAGAAGTCCGCAATACCATGAAAGAAAGGTGAATGCAAGGAGGGATGCGGAGAATGAGACCGGAAATGCAAAGCTCTTAAATGTTTTTTTCAGCGACGGGTAGAAAGCCAGCTGCAGCAGAGTAAGGACAGAAAGCCAGCTTATTACGGAGAAAACCTGGTGCTCCACGGTCAGGATGATTTCCCCCCGTCCAATTTAGAATCAAGGACTGTCCTGATGCTGGNGATGACCCAGTCCCCGAANTAATAAATCGAGACAATCCCCCCNGCAAGAGTTACAAGGTTTTTNATCAGNTGGTCGATTACGGCAATGAGCGTTGCAACAGCTGGATCAACCCCTGCAAGTCCGAAGGTTATTGCCAGAGAAATCTCATACGTTCCTACACCCCCTGGTGTGAGCGGAACAGCCTTCACAAGGTTTCCTATTACAATGGCAAGAACAACTATGGCAAACGGAATCTGCTGCTGAAACATCAATATAACGGCAACGCAGACAAGGATGTCCAGGAGCCAGATTACGACCGAGGAAAACCCAAGTACAGAATGGCTTTCAGTGAAAGCGAAGCCCGTTTTATCTCATGCAGGATCGTCAGAATTATTGCAATATACCGGTTTTCTGATGAAAATTTACCCATAAACAGTAACAGGACAAAAAAAATCACACCTGCTGCGAGTGGGAGTACAATGATGGTATAGAACCATCCAGGTACATTGACAACGAAGAAGAGTGCTACTGCACCAAGGAGTGCTACGGTGAATATATCAAAAACCCGCTCGACAACCAGCGAAGAAACCCCTTCAGAATAGGTAACATTATATTCATGCTTCAGGATGAGAACCCGTACAAAATCACCCAGACGGGCGGGCACTATCAGGTTGACCGTCTGGCTGACAAAGATACAGGCAGTGGAGGCCGTAGTGCTGACCTGGTAATTGAGGTTCCTGAGAATAATGTGATAACGCCAGCCGCGCAACCACCAGGCACAAAGGCAGATGATCGTGCCAACGACGAGATATGCAGGTATACTATTCTGGAGGGCAATGAAGAGATCATCCCAGACCCGGTAGAGCATAAAAGCGACAATCCCAATCGCTATAACGGTCGGAATAACGATTGCGCTAATTTTTCGATACATGAATCTGCCACCACAACCTCAGGATCGATGAGCCCATCTCAAAAATATCTTTTATTTTTACTGTTGTCCCTTTACCCGCCCGCCAGCGTACCGGAAACTCACTGATGCGTGCTCCATTGCGCTGGGTGCGGACGAGAATCTCGGTATCCCAGAACCAGTGACTGGAGCGTATGGCAGGGAGTATTGGAAGGATATGCTCTTTATTGAATGCTTTAAAACCACACTGGTGATCGTAGATCCTGCTCCCCAGAAAAAACCTGACCAGAAAATTATAGGTACGACTCGCTATCTCGCGACCGCCGGTACGCAAAGTGTCACTTCCCGGCATCAGCCGCGATCCGGTTGCAATATCTGCTCCCTCGCGGATGGACCCTATGAGCTCGGGAAGATGATGCAAATCGGTTGCAAGATCAACATCATAGTAACAGACGATATTCGCTTTGGATTCATAAATCGCCCGATTGAGCGCTTTACCCCGACCAAGTCGTTCATCGCTATGGAGAAGATGAATGCGGGGATCTCGTAGTTCGTACTGGCGAACAAAGTCGGCGCTTCCATCGGTGCTACCATCTTCTGCGATGATCAGTTCAAACCCGCTCGTAATCCGGGACAGAATTTCAATAGATCGGGGAACAGCAATCTCGAGTGCGTGGAGGTCGTTAAAAACAGGAATGACTACCGTTACATCAGGTCCGGCCATGGGTACTCCAGGTCCTGATACACGCCGCTACCTCGGATCCGGCTCGAACAGATCCCTCCATGCTTCTTTCCGGGTAATTTGCAGGGGAAAACATTCCTGCCATAAATAATCCCTGGTGTTCAAATGCAGGGATAAGACTGCGATATCCTGTTGTGTACACAGGACCTGCGCAGGGATCAATTGCCATTTTGTGCCAGTGGATCTCATCTTTGGTGACAGAGAACCTGGTGCAAAAATCCTCAATCATCCTGGAGTCGAGGCGTGGTGCAATTGTGCCGGTAAAGTAGGATGCCAGGTAAACGATATGTTCACCGTATCTTTCAATCGGAATAAAATTTGTGTGGGCTACTACTGCACCATACGGAGCTGCATCTTTCATGTTAAGCCAGTAAATACCCTCAGTCACCTGACGTTCAAGGGCGAGTGTCATGCATGCAGCACCCTGGTAGGGGACAGGCGGTAGTGCCGGACCACCCATTCTCTCGAGTTCCTGGGGTGGTATTGTAGAAATAATTGTATCGTAACGGTTACCATTTGCCTCCCATGAGCCGTTCTTGCGGGAAACAGAAGAGACGGGAGTCTGTTTTAGGATAACCCCCCCGTTGAGCGTAATTGTTTTTTCGAGAGCATCAATAAGTTGATAAAACCCCCCATTCAGGTATCCAAGATGTTCCCCTGAAACGCCACGATTTGAGCGAATAGCAATACGGCCGAATAACCAGGCCGCCGATATTTCTTTTCTCCGTTCCCCGAATTTACTCTTCAGGAGCGGTTCAAAAAACGATGAATAGATGTTTTCCCCAAGATTTTTTTTAATATACTGTTCGGCGGGGATATCATCAAGGGTCTTAAGATCGGTTTTTTTTGCTTTGAACATAAGTCTGGCAAGTTTTACCTTATCCATAAGTGAAAGTTCCGGGTAGAGGAGAATTTCAAGGGGGGTGTTCAACCGATAGATCCTATTGCCTGCATAATAACCGGTTGTACCCGTTTTCCATTCAAGTTTGTCAATCAGACCCATTTCTGTTATCAGTGCAAAAAGACTGATGTCCCCGGAGAAACAATGGTGATAATACCGTTCTATCGAGTAATTGTTAATGTATAGGATGACAGACATCCCCCGAGAAAGGGCATTTTTTCAAAAAGGTCGACCTCGTGATCCTGCACAAGTCTGTAAGCAGCAACAAGCCCGGTCAACCCTCCCCCGATTACGGCGATCTTCATGATGAGTATTCTATAGTATTTTTCAGGGCGAAATGAAAAAGGCTCCGTATAATACTGCAATTCGGTATAATTCCCTCGGAGAAATTATAAGAAAGTTTTTGAACTGTAGAAATAAACGGGTATACCAGCAAAAGGACTTAAGAGAATTAAAAGAAAGTAATTATATCTCAGCCCATTGGAGGGTGTCAATACAATGCGCGTATTTTTCATTGGTTTTGGTCAAGCGGGCGGTAAAATTGTCGATATGTTTATCGAGCAGGATAAGAAGCTCGGAACGAACAGTTTCAGGGGGATTGCCGTCAATACCGCGCGAACCGACCTGATGGGTTTGAAAAATGTCGATATGAAAGACCGGATTCTTATCGGGCAAACCATGCTCAAAGGTCACGGCGTAGGTACCGACAATGTAACCGGAGCCCGCGTAACAGCTGATGAAATTGACAGCATTATAAGTGCCATCGATATAAGGGGTACACATGATGTTGACGCGTTTGTCATTGTAGCAGGACTTGGTGGTGGTACCGGATCCGGAGGATCGCCGGTACTAGCCCGACATCTTAAACGCATATACCGTGAACCGGTCTATGCACTGGGAATTATTCCTGCGCCTGAAGAAGGACGACTGTATTCCTATAATGCGGCCCGTAGCCTGACAACACTGGTAAATGAGTGCGATAACACGTTTATTTTTGACAACAGTGCCTGGAAAAATGAAGGCGAGAGTGTAAAAAGTGCATTCCAGCGCCTGAATAATGAAGTGGTAAGAAGGTTCGGAGTGCTTTTCCGGGCGGGAGAAGTAAGTAAAATGGGCGTTGGTGAGATGGTTGTTGACTCAAGTGAAATTATCAACACGCTCAGGGGCGGAGGAATCACTTCGGTAGGATATGCAATCAGTGAGGTGATGAGCAAGCATACAAAAAAGCAACGAGGTATTATCAGAAATCTGAAAGACAAGATCGGGGGGAAGCGGGAAGCAAACGAAGAAGTCCTGCTCGGGGAGGATAAGGCAGCAAAAATTGTTGCTCTTGTTCGAAGGGCGATGCTCGGACGGCTTACCCTGCCCTGCGACTACTCTACGGCAGAGCGAGCCCTGGTTCTGCTTGCCGGTCCACCCGATGAAATGGATCGGAAGGGTGTTGAGAAAGCGAAGAGCTGGGTTGAAGAGAACATAGCTGGGGTTGAGGTGCGGGGTGGGGATTACCCGGTCAACAGTGAGTATGTTGCGGCTGTAGTAATGCTGGCAACCGTTGGAAATGCACCGAGAATCAAAGAGCTTCTCGATATTGCCAAAGAGACCAAGGAAGATGTTATTAAATCCAAGGAGAAAAAATCAACTATGTTTGAAGAAGGCATAGATCCTTTATTTGAGTGAGGTTTACCATGAAGGGATTAATGAAATGGACTGTTTTTATACTATTTCTCATTGTGTGTATCCAGGCAGTGTCTGCTTCGATGACTGTAGAATCTGTAACGGTTGATCCTTCCGGGTCATTGACACCCGGTACTCCTGTAACGGTTCAATTCAAGATTGATGCGGGGTCATTTCCTTCTGGTGGTGAGATACGGCTTTTCACCGATCTCGATAGCCCCAAGTGGACGTACACGATCATTGTAAATGGTGTTGAAAATTTACGACCTGTTGAGGGTGGCCGCACCCTTGCGATCAGCGGTTTTGAGCTGAGTTACAAACCAGCTGATGATGTGTCTGTCCGGACTACCCTGGAAGGTGTTGCTCCTACGGTGACCAGACTACCAATAAAACTATTGTCAGGGTTACGGAATATGATGCAAATGGCAAACCTGTCACGAGTTCACAAGTTGAAAAAACAGCACTTGTTATCAACACCGGGGAAGTAGCCTCAACAATTGCTTCCGCTGACGCAGAACTCCAGGTTTACCGGACGCATATCGATGAAAAGGCAGCATTGGGTATAGACACTGCTGCAGCTGAGGCAAAATATAATGAAGCACAGCAGTATATTGACTCTGCCCGTTCCCGCCCATCAAATGAGTATGCAGGAGCACAGACGGATCTCACCGCAGCAACAGCTGCAATTAAGGATGGGGAAACTGCACTTGACAAGGCATGGGCAGAATACGAAGTTGCAGCAGCGCAGATTCCTATCAACAATGTCGATGCCATAATTACCTGGTTCAAAGGTAACTCAAGCACGGCAAATGACCAGCAACTCCCTACCATTATTACCAAACGTGAAGTTGCCGTGAGCTACGTCTCAACTGCAAATGACGATATCGCCTCAGGTAGTTATGCACAGGCCCGTCAAAAGGCACAGGATGCTTTTTTGAAAGCAAATGAATCCTATACAGAAGCACTCGCACGCCAAAAAGAACTATCCTCGGGATGGAGCTTACCCATTCCTAAAATTAATAGCACTCTGATTATTATTTTAGGTGTAGTTGCAGTTATTCTGGTTGTGGTCGGGGTTATTATCTACCGCAGACGATCCCGATGGGATGAACTGGGGTAATTCCATTGCAATCTCCTGTTCTTTCAATTTTTTGATTCAACACCTGTTCAAGGGTAAATTACCAATTCATCCCCCGATTTTTTTATTCTCACAATGACGTTAATAAAAAAAGGGTATAGTCATATTCTAGCGACGAATCTCTTGTTTTATTGAACGCCTCCCCGCCCCCCTTGCGCCAACCCTGCCCCCTTTGGGGGCGGGGGCACATGCGATTCATCTGTAGTACCGGTATACCTGATTCCTGGATATACAACGCCATCGCAACCGGGGCGCCATAGTGGCGGGGCGAAGCCCCTGGAGCGTCTGCGTTTTTTATCCCTGAACTGGAACACTTTTTCGATCTGAATTTTGGGACACCATGCTGATTACATTTTTTTCGTCATTTCCTTTACGAGTTTGTGGTTAAAATGGCACTATACCCTAAAAAAATTTCGTAAGTAAAACCGGAATGTAAAAAGTGATGATGGTTATCAGGCATCACTTTTTCGTAAGACCTTTCCGGTATACAGGTCTATCGCATTGCGGGAGTCGCCACAGCAGCGGGGGAGGAGGCTTTTCCGAATCCCCCTTGAGCGTGATGCCTGTTGATTGGTGAATTATTTACTGAAGATTATTATGAAAAAACAGGGGCTGATATATTACGTTACCCTAAAAAAAGGGAAACAAAAAAAATGTTCATGAACCCTGATATCGGGTAAAAACATCGATGTTAATACTTCCCATTTTACCATCCCGGTGGAAATAATAATCGATCAACCGGTTTTCGTTATCATAGAAGGAGAACCAGTAACCCAATTTGTACGTATTCTTATCATACCCCTGAATGGATGGAAAACTAGCAGCATCGTGGAGTATGATTACCCCGGGGCTATCCTGGGTAAGTGTCTGTTCATCTGTGGTATCACCAAAAAATTTAATTTTTTTCCACCGATCCCCACGGTAATACCATGGAAGGGGCCAGTAATTTTGTGATGCAACGACAACGTTATCGGAAGCATCAATGAGCCGCATGACATCCCGCAGATCTTCGGAATTCTGTACCTGGACGATGGGTTCATTGATATCTGCAGGAATGAATGCCACGTGCCATGTCATGAGAATGAGGAACAGACATCCAACAATAGCAAAAACCATCTTTTGCCAGTTCAGCCTGTACACAGCGACAAAACACATCGGGAGCAGCTGGGGGATGATTAACCATGGCACTTTCTCACCGACAACTGCATAAAATGCCATTATCAGGATCATCCAGTATATACAAAACCGGAAGAATTCATCAGATTTGGAATACGGCGATTTTGGTGTTCTAATCTGCTGCAGAGTTATTGCGGCAAGTTCAGCTGCAGGGAGCACGGAACCACGATACGTAAACCAGTTAATGAAACGTCTGGTGAGCAGGGATCTGTTAACGTCTTTAAACACGAACTGCACAGTCCCAATCATTGCAAGGATAAAGATCGGCAATTCGTACAAAAAATAAAGCGGGATATAATAGAACCATGGTCCTCCCAAACGTTGTTGGTTATGCATTGCTGTCCAGTGCTCAACAGCTTTATACCAGCCGGTTGTGTTAAGGGCGAAATTCTGGCCGACAAGCGTTTCGAGATGGAAACCAAATGCGGAGTACAGAACACTCATAATCGCGAGGATGATGAATGCTCCGAAAATACAATCATATTTCCAGTCGTGAGGAAGTTTGAATTTTCCCCTCCATACCGCATAGGTGAAGAATGATGCAAAGATCAGAAGGATGACCGGCATCTCCTCTTTGCACGAGAGCCCGCCAGCCATAGCTATCGCTGCAATGATCGCATATCTGGTCTGTCCATATTCGAAATAATACAGAATTGCGACAAGGAGGAGGAACGAGAAAAAGAGCATAAAGATATCATGCCGCAGGAAGCGGGAAAAGTATACCATATCGGGAGAAATCGCAAGAAGAAGAACAGCTAAAAGGGTCTGTTTCTTATCAATATATCCGATGCGATAGATACAATATACAAGTGGTATGAGCAGGACTCCAAAGAGTGAAGGAAGTAACCGGGCGACGAGGTCTGAATCTCCAAAAAGGGAGAACATACCGGCGGTTACGTAGTACAGAAATGGTCCATGATAACTGGGATCATATATCCATGTGCCCTTTGTCAGCAGCTCGTAGGAAAACCATGCATGAATAGCCTCATCATGGTGAAGCAACTTGAGATCAAGGTGCCAGAACCGGATAAAAACCGCAAGAAGGAAAATTAAAAGAAAAAGTCTTTCAAAAGTAAAAAAATGTTTGATTTTCTGAGATAATTCAGCGGCCTGCTGCACGCCGCACCTTTAACTCTCTAATACAATTTCAATACCGATATCTTTTGGCACCTGAATGCGCATAAGCTGACGGAGTGCCCGTTCATCAGCATCGATATCGATGAGGCGCTTGTGAATGCGCATCTGCCAGCGGTCCCAGGAGGCAGTTCCCTCCCC
>JGI20214J14112_1000116_pt1 | contig 11396 bp, 6 predicted proteins | sample WetSurMetagenome_FD_14112 | JGI IMG/M metagenome (IMG submission 14112)
AGATTCATAGGGTACTTTATCTTTCCATAAATACCCCATCTGACCGAGGTAACACTGTCGTTTACGCTTTCAAATGACATGAAAGCTTTATCGGTTGATTTCATAGGCTCATAAAAACGAAGCTCATAATCAATCCGGGTACCTTCTTTAATGCCGGTTATCTCCTGCTCACCCCTTCCGGCATTTTTGTTCTCACTGTCCCAGCCTGATACGAAGCCAACTGTTCCGTCGGTGCCGCGGAATTCAGTTTTCATATTCGGATCTATCTTAGCCCAGACACTGTACTTGTTCTGATTTTTCAGGTATTTTGCAAAATCAAACACGACTTGTTTTGGCGAGTTCATTGTCACTTCCCTTTCAACTGAATATTCTTTTCCGGCAAAGGCTGCCACAAGCAACATGATAACGATGAGAAAAAGAAGGATGAGCCCGGCTATTTTAAGGATTTTTTTCATTGTAAGATAATTTTAATATTATACTTCCATAATAAATTCCAGGTGATATATTGACACTAAACAATTATCCTGACAATAAGTTCGTTCTGCTATATTTTATCTTCTACTCCTTCAGTTGGTATAAGTAATCCTTCGCCTTAATATTTTTAACCCTACCTCCGGCTCCTCCCCTTAAATTTAAGTGGAAGGGTCGGGGATAGGGTTCCATAACCAGGAAGAAAGAAAAGGGCTTATTTAAGACAACCTGAGCATATTACAGATATTTTTTCAGCAGCTTTTGTGTGTTGCGCACACCTTCATCCTCCGGCTGGTTTATCCCTTCGAATTCAATGCCCATGTATCCTTTAAACCCTGAAGCTTTAACAATGTCTAACAGTCTCCTGTAATCCAGTAATGGCTGCTCCCCATTGACGTCAAAATCATAGGATTTTGCACTTACACCTTTGGCATAAGGCAGCAATTGCTGAATACCCTTATAAATGTCGTACATATCCGTGCAGCCTTCCTGGATTGTTCCCCAGGGGTGGGAGATACAGAAATTACCGAAATCAGGAAGTGTGCCGACATTATCTTTGCCGACCTGCTTCATTACATCAGTCAGCCACCCGGCATCTGAAGTCACACTGCCATGGTTTTCCACTACAACATTCAGCTTAAAGGAATCAGCGAATTCCCCAAGCCGGCCAAGAGCATCAACTGAAGCTTTTTTCCTGTCGTCTGCGTTGCCTTCGCCATGAAGATTAACTCTTACAGTCGCACATCCCAGTATTTTTGCAGCTTCAATCCATTTTTTATGATTATCAACGGCTTCAAGTCTTTCTTTTTCTTTTGTTGAAGAAAGGGGTCCCTCATCATCACACATCAACAGATGGTTAACCACTCCGGCCTCCTGGCTTCTTTTGAGCATCTCATTCAAATAAGCTCTGTTCGTTGCAGCTTCTCTGAAGTTCATTTTTGCTCCGCCAAAAAAACCATTGACATATTCCACGGCTGAAATGCCGAATTCATTTTTTGCCCGTGAAGGAAAATCAAGATGATCCATTTTTCCGCTCTCCAGGGCCCGGTGAAAGGACCACTCAGCCAATGATATCCTGATATCAGGATTCTGTACTAAGGGCAATCCGTAAGAAGAACATGTCATTAAAGCTCCTGCACCAAGAAGAGATTGTTTTATAAAATTCCTGCGCGTTTTCATATATCAGATGTCATTTAGATAATTATTATTCATTTTAATCTTACCCGAAAGTTCGCTGGAAGTCAAAGTGCGGCCAATTTCGTACTGTCCCTGGACTACCGACGTGCAAGCAAGGGTTCTGCAGCCCTTCCCTTTACCCTGTGAATTATTACATGATATTAACAACATATGCACTTTTTACTTCTTCACAGAGTGAACTGTCCCGTGGCAGCTCATTTTTAAACTTTCTTCCTGGTATAAAATTTACTAATTTTAAGTTTGCAATTTACTTCAAGCATGAATAAATTCAAATTCCTTTTTGGAGTATTGATTTTAATATTCAATCAGTCATCAGTCGGAAGAAATAAATCCTTCCAATATCCTTTTGAAAAGGACTCTTTAATTCTTATTGAGAAAGTGTATCTTCATGTGGATCGAGAGAATTACCTTGCAGGTGATGATATTTGGTTCAAAGCTTATCTGATCGATGCTCTGGACCACCTACTCACAGATCATAGCAACAACCTGCACGTTGAACTGATTTCTCCCTCCTCAAAAATCATCTCAAGCAGGATAATTCGTCTGGAAGGAGGTTTAGGTAATGGTGACTTCAAGCTACCTGCTGACATAAAGTCTGGAAGATACAGGCTACGGGCTTACACTAATTATATGAGGAATTTCAGTGATCAGTTATTCTTCAGCAAAGAAATCACCATTATTAACGCGAATGATAATGGACAAAACGAAATCCCAGATAAAGTAAAATATGTAGAAAATAAGATCATAATAAACTTTTTTCCGGAGGGAGGTTCCCTTGTGGATAATGTGCCGTCAGTAGTAGCGTTTAAGGCTGTTAATAATCTTGGAATGGGTTGTGATGTATCCGGTAAAATTTATTCGTCAGATGGGGACTTGATTACTACATTCAAATCCACTCACCTTGGAATGGGTATATTTTCCCTTAGACCATCTTCGGGTTTGAAATACTATTCTATAATCAGGGGAGCTGATAGCATTGATATCAAGACTGAATTACCAACAAGCCTTCGAAAAGGTGTAACTTTAAGCGCTGCTATAATTAAGGATAATGATTTGTTGATTACTACCAAGACAAATTCTGAGACTCTGGCACTCATTTCAGAACAAGACATGTTTCTTAGTCTTTCAATACGAAAGGAAGTTATTAATACAATTCTCTTGAGAATTGAATCTCCTGATACCAGTTTTGTGGTTCCGTCTGGTTATCTTCCCGAGGGAATTATGATGTTGACTCTTTCTACCCGGGAAGGTCTTCCTCTTTCAGAAAGACTTATTTATTTAGAAAGAGAAGCTCCATTAAAAATGCTAATCGGTACTGATAAACACCTATATAAAAAGAGAGAGCAAGTAAATCTAAAAATCTCTTTATCAGGTGATTCAACTATTGACAGAGTGGGTAATGTCTCCTTAGCTGTTGTTGATGAAACCTTCACAAATACTACATCTCAATTCCCAAGGACTATATCCTCATGGTTTCTGCTTGAATCCGATATTCGTGGATCTGTTGAGGAGCCATCATATTATTTCGATCCGTCAAATCCTGATAGAGTAAAAAATATGGATCTTCTTCTACTAACACAAGGCTGGCGTGATTTCGCCTGGAAATACGATACAATTTTATTTCCTGCGGAGAATGGGTTTAGTGTATCAGGGAGATTGAGAAATTTCTATAAAGACAAACCAATTGAGGGTTCAAGGATCAGTGTCGGAATTTTCGGTAGTACAAGTTCATTTTTTACAACTTTACCAGTTGACTCAACCGGCAGATTCAATTTGTCAGGGGTTGACCTGACTGGCGATGCAATATTAATTGTAAGCGGGATTGATAAAAAAGACCGAATGAAGGGTTTGTTGATCTTGGATTCGGTAGATTATAATCCGGCAAAGGTATCTGATAGTCTGTCGCTTGTTTCAGTTATTACTGAAAACAAGAATTCCAAATTAAAATCCTATTATATAATTAATGAGGAAATATTGAAAAAATACAAACTTTCAGATACGATCAGGATTGGAGAGGTAAAGATTATTTCTGAACGTCAAAAAGACTTTCAGACTGAAAAAGTAGAAAAGAGCCGTTTAAAATATGGCACCCCCGAAGGTGAACTAATTATTACAGAACAGGTGGAAAGTTATCGCAGCCTGCCGGAGCTTATTAGTGGCAGAATTCCGGGAGTAGAAGTTTTAGGAAAGTATCCTGATTTCAAAATCAGAATCAGGGGAGCTTTTAGTCTTCTGGGTGATCCAAAGGGAAAGGAATCAGGTATTCTGCCTCTCATACTTGTTGACGGTAACCCGGTAGCATATGAAGAAATAAACAGAATCCCGGTCAATTTCATTGAAAGGATTGATGTATTGAAATCTGTTGGAGCAACCTCCGTTTTTGGTATGGCGGCATATTCCGGAGTTATCAATTTAATAACCAGAACAGGTGTAAGTTCTGAAATTAAAACACCAGTGGAATACTCAACAAATATCAGGTTTTCAGGGTATAATGCACCACGAATTTTCTATTCTCCACAACATTTACAGAATTCAAATTCTGACATTAATCCTGACCTGCGGTCAACAATATACTGGGAACCAAATATAAACCTGGAGGGCACAAATGAAGTAATTTTGAATTATTACAACGGAGATAATTCATCAATAATCAGAATTATTGCAGAAGGTATTACAGCAAGTGGCATTCCGGTAACCGGGAAAGCTGAATACGAAGTCAGATAAACCAAACAGCCTGATTCTGTTAAAATGAAAAAAATAATTTTATTCCTTTTATTAGTCAATTTTTTTCAGGTCAGTCAATCTCAGATTGTTAAAGGGACTTTACACGATAAGTCCGATAATAAATACATAAGTTTTGCATCAATCTATATCAATGGAACCTCTGTTGGAACCTATTCAGATCAGAACGGTTATTTTGAACTGGATATTTCAAAATATAGTTCACTACCATTGACAGTTAGTGCATTAGGTTATTTTACTTGTACACTAACAGATTTCTCAGTGGAAAAACCGATTGAGATTTATTTGTTACGTAAGACGTTCGAACTTAATGAAGTTGTCGTAGCAGCTAAATCGACATCGAAAGAAAGAAAAGCAAATCTAAAGCTATTCAGAAACCAGTTTCTTGGATCTGGCTTTAATGGGCAAAATTGCGTTATAATGAATGAAGCCGACATAACGTTTAAGTATAGTTCTTCCCGGGATACTTTTAAAGCGTTTTCTTCAAAACCGATTTCTATTGTCAATAATGCATTAGGATATAAAATCAATTATTATCTGAATAGGTTTGAATATTGCTGGAAAAGCAAATCATTTCTTTACGATGGCAGTGCATACTTTTCCGAAGATATGGCTACAGAATTGACGCAAAAAAACTTTTTTGAAAAGAGGAGAAAGAGTGCCTACCTGGGTTCCAGAAGCCATTTTTTCTCTTCACTTTGGACTAATTCTTTAAATATCAATGGCTTCACTATTAAGGATTCGATAGACGAAATTATGAATTATGAAGATATAGTAAGTATGAGAGCGGGATTTAAAAAATATCTATCATATAAAGGCAGTTTATATATATGTTACTTATCAAAATCTCCAAACAGTTCTCTTGAACTTAAAAAAAGTCATGTATTCTTTGACGGCAATGGCTATTTTGATGGCTCAGGAGTAATTATATCAGGTCAAATGGCACAACAACGCATAGGTGATCTCCTCCCATACGACTTCAAGCTAAAATAGTAACAAATTATATACATTCCTTAATTACATTACTCAAAACCGTCCCGGCGCCATCAAAGTTAACTTCCTTAACCACCGAGCCGTTAAAAAAGTTTTACTGGATATATTGATTTCATTTAATTAAAAGAATGTCTTTTGTTATATCCCGAAATTTTTTCAGAAATTTAAAGCCTCAATTCATTTTTAGGACAATCCGGAGATATTTAAAATTTAACCGTTAAAGCCATGAAAAACAACAACCGCCGTGAATTTCTCAAAAAGAGTATAATTGGAATTTCAGGTGCAGCCCTGGCGCCAGGCACTCTAATAGCTGGTCCGGCCTTGCCTCCTTTCAATGCTCTTCCTCAATTGCCGGTACGCACACTAGGCAGAACGGGTATTAAAACCCCGCTTATCAGTTTTGGAACTTCAGGTGCTCTTGATACCGGATTTATTAGGTCGGCTTATGAAGCTGGCGTTAAAATGTTCTTTTCAGCCACTTACTACGGCGAAGGAAATAATGAGAAAATAGTTGGTGAAGGTCTTAAAGCCCTCCCGCGTGATTCATTTGTGGTTGGCACAGCTGTACCTCCTGATGGATTTGACAACCGGACAGGTACTTTTTCAAAACCTTTTAATCCTGAAGCATATATTAAAAAAGCTGAAGGCAGCCTGAGCCGATTTGGCCTTGATTATGTTGACTTTGTCCTTTTCCCGTATGCAGGCAAGCGATCAACAGTTCTTGACGATGGAGTTCTTAAAGCAATGGCACAGCTGAAAAAAGAGGGAAAAACACGTTATGTCGGCATAGCATCACACAGCGATACCGAAGAGGCCCTGAAGGCAGCGGCTGAATCGGGGATATACGATGTCGCAATGATTTCATACAACTACAAGATCAAGAATACGGAAGTGTTGAATTCGGCCATCTCCGTTGCTGTAAAAGCAGGTATGGGAATACTCGGGATGAAGACAACTGCAGGAGTCTACCGCGACAGGTCAGGTTCTCAGCCTAATTCTGATGCTGTCCTGAAATGGGTTTTGCAGAACCAGAATATCGCATCAATCGTTTCGGGGATGACATCGCTGGAACAGCTTCAGAAAAACCTTGCCATGATTCGTAATCTGAAAATGACAGACCAGGAACTAAAGGACCTGAATCTGGCAATGACTGATCCGGAAACAGGACTTTATTGCCAGCAGTGTGGGGACTGCCTGTCCCAGTGCCCACATAACCTTGATATTCCGACTATTATGAGAAGCTATATGTATGCTTACGGGTATAAGAACAGTACTCAGGCGTATCATAATTTGGCAAATGCCCGCATTCCTGAAAGACCATGCGATAATTGCGGATCATGCAATGTAAATTGCTCTTCCGGATTCGATGTCAGGAAGAAGATCACGGATATTGCCAGGCTTCAGGCTGTCCCGAAAGAGTTTCTGACAGCATAATAAAAAGGCCCGGGGTACGAGGTGTGGGGTGTCTTAGTTTTTTAATAAGATAAGTTTACAACTCCTGTTATCTTTTTTGACTGAACTGTGGAACTGAAAAGGGTANTAAGTTCATCCGCAGTAAGGTTTTGTGAGGGATTGAATTTACCCGATGACATATATTTCAGTATACTGCTGAATAGCTGACGTGCCTCAGGCTTATCCTGAACCGATCTCAGATCTGACATACAAACCAGCAATTTCCCCTTTCCGACAGCAAATTCAAAGACCAGTCCAAGCTTATGATTTCTTTCAATATTATCTACGACCTGCACTATTGGAAAATAATCTCTTGGTGCATTGTCAAGAATAAACGGTCTGCTGTTTTTAACTATCGGCCACCACTGCCAGTTTGTATGAAATTCTGTCGGGAAACCAGTGAATAACGGATGATCAGGATTTGTAAGTATTGACATAGTTCCCGGGGAGACCGGCTTTTTGTTGTTTTCAGAAATTGATTTGAACATCCTGTAATTCCAGTAATCCGGAATGTATAATCCTCCTACCGATTGATCCAATACAGCTTTATGGTCAGGAAAGAACAATATTTTTGCTCCCGAGGACAACTCTTTCAGTTGCTGTCTGCTTAGTTTTTCGGTGACAATAATATCAGCCGGAATTGTTGTATCTGAATCTGCAGGATAGATCCACAGGGAATATGAATTTTCGTAAGGAGTGCCCCTAAGTTTTATTGACAGAGTTACCTTCTCAGCATTGGTAACAGCTGACAAGCCGGTATTCAGAGATAATATATCGGATAATCCTCCCTGCGTAATATCCATTCTTTGTTCACCTTCAGCAATTTTTTCACCCTTTGAATTCTTAATCTCCCATAAAATATCCTGATCCACAAGATTCCATTGCGAATAATTCGCTACCTGAATACCGGCTTTTAATGTTTCGTTGCTGGTCCAGCAATATTTTTCAATAATGAGCAGGGGAACAACCCTGTTGCAGAAATGGCTGAATTCTTCCGGTGTAATTAACCCTTTGCTGTCCATAAAGGCATCGAGGATGCCTATCAGGGCAGTTCCCTGGCCGGGAAAATCCTGAAGGTCGAGCAGATGAAATCCTCCGAACCCGGGTGTTCTTAAAGCCATTTCAATGTCAGCCCTGTAGCATACTACGCTTGAAGCCCCTGATGCTCTGAAGAAATCGGGTGCCTGACCGCTAAGATTATTCTCTTCAAGACGTTTTCTGAAGATTTCAAGGTTCCACGGCTTAAGTACCCCGGTATATTTTTTTATCTCATTATAATCAGGATAGATCTGATACTGTCCCACCTCAGTGCCAAGAGCCGGGACGGTGCAATTAGCAATTGCACCCGAATAATTTAATTTTGTTGAAGGGTATCTGCCATTGATATAGCCTCCATCATATGCATCAGCAAAAGAAAATGATGCACGTATATGGGTTTTATATGAATCGTCATTGTCGGGGCCTACCCTGCATCCGGCAAAATAATCCTCTCCCGGGGCCTGGCCTCTGTAGCCAAGGTAGTTATTTGATCCGTAAGCCATAAGCGGCCGATTGTCGACAGACCTGTAATGATTGAGGAAATCATTCATTACAGTCTGATCGCCCGAAAGTTCATTCCCGAGGGCAAACATTACGAATGATGCATGATTTCCATATTTTTCAAGAATATTTTCTCCCTGTTTAAGGAGATAGGCATTCAGGTCAGGGTTTCTGTCTCTGCTGAAACTTCCCCAGAAAGAGAGCTCCGGCTGCATATAAATACCTTCAATATCGGCAGCCATGAATGCTGCTTCNGGAGGGGTCCAGGAATGAAATCTGTAAAAATTGATATTGTAGGATTTAGCTGTTCTGAAAACCTTTCTCCAGCTTTCGACATCCATCGGGGGATGGCCCGTAAGCGGGAAAACACATGCATCATGCTTGCCGCGTAAAAAAGTCTTTAATCCGTTTATTGTAAATTGAGTGCCACTTGTTGAAAACCTGCGCAGCCCGAAATCTGTTGTGACTACGTCGAGGGTACCATTTCCTTTCAAAGCTACATCCAGTTTATAGAGAACAGGGTCAAACTCGCTCCAGAGCTGTGCATTATTCCCTAAGTCGTAATCGAGCTCAATTCTGTTTTCTCCCTGCTTAAGAGTCATACTGAAGGATTTCTTTTCAGCAATAACCGGTTTTTCAGTATTCCATGATTCAGCTTTCATGACGATAAAAGATGTCCCTTTTTCTTCAGTGGAGCTGAAAACTACAAGCTTCACAAGAACTTTTTTTGCATCGGGATCAGGGAAAGTTTTAATTTCTTTAATATATGACCTGTTAACGGCTTCAAGACAAAACCTGCCGATTATTCCGTTCCAGTTGGTCTGTGTATGCTCGGTCCAGGCATGTGAACCGGTTATTCCACCGGGAACTGATCCGTTGCCATTGTTGACAAGAATTGTTATTATATGTTTTCCGGGTGCGAGAAAGCCCGATAATTCATAAACCTGCTGTGTCAGAATATCACTGTTTTCTCCGGCAAAATTTGAATCGACCCATACTTTAGTAGGCTTTGTCCGTTCCATTATCAGCCAGACGTTTTTGCCATCCCATTTATCAGGAATGATTATCTCTTTCTGATACCACGCCATACCCGAATACATTAATTCGCGTGAAAGCCTCATTGTTTCACCGGCATTAGTATTGAGCAGCCCTTTCCCGTTTTCATCCATTGTGCCTGGTAATGATACTGAGTCCTTCAAAACGACTCCAAACCATTGCTTCTCAATTCCTATGGCTGAAGTATCCATTGCAAAACGCCATGTTCCGTTGAGAGGGATTGTCTCCCTTACCTGCTGTGATGGTTTACTGTTGCAGGATGAAAAAATAAGCATCAGCCCTGCAATCAGGGAAAATAGATTTTGTAACATAACCTGAGATATTTGGTAACTTCTTAAATAAGCCCCATTGCTTTTAGCCATTTGATACACAAGTCAGGCCACGACGATTCTGTTCCTCCATTCGGGGAGAGTCCGTAACCATGACCTCCTTTCTGAAAAATATGAAGCTCAGCCGGGATACCTTTTTTCTGCAGTCCTAAATAGTATCCTATACTGTTCATAACCGGTACAGCTTTGTCATCTGAAGAGTGAACAAGAAATGCCGGAGGTGTATCGCCGTTTATCTGTTTCTCATTTGAAAAACGAAGTACATTCTTTTCGGTCGGATCGATGCCGATAAGATTGTTCCTGCTGCCTCTGTGTGTTATGGCTGTATCCATTGAAATAACAGGATAGATAAGCAGAGAAAAATCGGGTCTTGCGCTTATGTTGTCTTTTACTTCATAAACTTTGTCGTTATAATGAGTTGAGATTGTGGAAGCCAGATGGCCGCCAGCAGAAAATCCGATAACTCCCACCCTTTTCGGATTTATCTTCCATTCAACAGCATTCCTCCGGATAACTCTCATCGCTTCCTGAGCATCCTGAAGAGGACCAATCGATTTATCGGTCATTATTCTGTCGGAAGGAAGCCGGTATTTCAGTATTATCCCTGCTATTCCGTTATCATTAAGCCATTTGGCAATGGCATTTCCCTCGTGGTCAAACGCAAGCGTTCCATATCCTCCTCCCGGACAGATCAATACTGCGGCACCGTTTGCTTTGGCAGGGTCGGGAAGAAAAACCGTCAGATCGGGTGTGATTACATTATTGGCCCGGGTCACTCTGCCGTCGGTAGTAACAATGTTCTCAATATAGGCCGGATCATTTTTCGATCCCGGAATGCCGTCAGGCCATAGTTTAAGGACCCTGGGCTGTGCAAGAAGGTTTATTGTCAACACTCCTGCCAGGAGTATTGCGGAGCTTCTCTTAGGGTTAAACACGAATTTTACCATGGCACTTTGCTGGATTTATAATAGTTTATTCCCATTTTTTCGAAGAATCCTGCCTGTTTTGCAAGACGGTATTTGTATTCATCCCAGTTCCTCATTGATGCAGAAGTCCAGCCTATTTCGGCATAGCCCGGCAATCTCGGGAACATCAGGTATTCAATATCATCAAGCTTGGTAATGGTCTCTGCCCACAAGGGAGCTTCAATGCCAATAATGTTTTCCTTTCCCACGCCGGGAATAAAAGTTGCAGGATCCCAGTTGTAACCGTCATCAACCTCGATATATGCAGCCCAGTGAAGGCCAAGTGGTGATAATGAATCATACTGCATATCTATATATGCCTTTCTTGCAGGAGCCATAAGGATTTTAGCTCCCTGGGCCACAGCTTTTTGTGCATTTAATTCACTTGCCCAGCATTGTGCAATAGCATTTGGCTTCAGTGATGATAAAGCAATTTCGTCCCACCCGATTACTTGTTTTCCATGGGCAGTTACAATATCCTGAACCCTGTTAATGAATGGAATATAATCCTCAACTTTTGTAACATGCGATTCATCGCCTCCGATATGGAAATATGGTCCGGGAGACATTTCAGAGATCTCTTTTACAACATCGTCGATGAATTTATATGTAATTTCTTTTTTAGTGCATAAGGAACTGAATCCGACTTCAG
>JGI20214J14112_1000117_pt1 | contig 11314 bp, 10 predicted proteins | sample WetSurMetagenome_FD_14112 | JGI IMG/M metagenome (IMG submission 14112)
CAGGTTGAAGCCTTCAATCATGGAAGTATCCCAAGAAAGGAATGTCTGGAGGTTATTTGTGTTTTTGCTTACTGAAACATATCAAGGTATTGGCGGAGCAGAATAGAGCAAAGTGAAAATGACAAACTACTTGGCTAAGCTTGGGCTTGTTTGAGTGCTCTTTGCTGCCGCAGAAGCGCAGCCGCCAAAGTAGCCAAAAAAATTATTGCGAAAACTATCACTGCAATCCCTATCTTAAATATCCAGTCAATATCAACGTAGAATAGAACAAACATCGAAACCAGCATCAACGCCAAAACAAGAGCTTCTTGAATCCCGCTAAAAACCTTCAGGTTCCCTAAACTCAATTCTACCTCACCGCTTTCCATGCTCATGGACTAAGCGTGCCATATTAATTTTCTGCATAAAAAACTCAATTCAAAGCAGATCAATACAGATAAAAAATGTTTAGAAAAAATAGACTTAAGTTAAGGTTGCCAAATCTTCAAAAAAACGTATAAAAATGTAGCGATGGTATAAGCTTTTATAGATATGTTGATGAGAATTGTTAAAAAGAAAACGCGTGCTTCCGAGAGGATAAAGACTAAATGCCCTACATAAAAAAAATCGAGTTAAAAGGCTTTAAGTCTTTTGGACCACAAACAGTTAAGGTTAACTTAGACAAGGGATTCACAGCCATAACAGGCCCCAACGGAAGCGGCAAAACCAACATCATGGACGCCCTACTTTTCGCCCTTGGAGAACTCAGCACAAAAAGGCTCCGTGCAGAAAACTCTGCTAAACTAATTTTTCACGGTTCTGAGAAGGCAGGGCAAGAAAAAGCTAAGATGGCAAAAGTAGTTGTTCAATTTGACAACACCGACGGCACAATGCCAGTCGACACGACAACGGTAACGATTTCAAGGGAAGTCTACCGCAACGGGCAAAGTGTCTACCGCCTAAACGGACGCAGAATGTCCCGTACCCACATAACCGAAACTCTCTCTATGGCTTCAATCAGCAGCATTAGCCAAAACATCATCCCGCAAGGCACTATCACAAGGCTAACGGACTTAACCTCGGTTGAAAGAAGGAAAATCATTGAGGATCTTATCGGTATAGCCCAATACGATTCGGAAAAGACCGAAGCAGAAGAGAAACTGCGAGCCGCCGACATATCTATTCGCACTGCCATGGGTAGAATCGATGAGGTGCAAAAACGTCTCGACGACCTTGAACGGGAACGCAATCAGCTTTTACGCTACAACTTTATTCAAACTGAAACCAAGAAGTTTCAAGCAGTCAGAGTCTCAAACGACATCTCCCAATTGAACATAAGAATGGCCGAGAATAGATCTCAAACTCTAAAAGTCAAAGAAAGAGTTGACAAACTAAAAGAGCAAAGGGACCTACGTAGAGGCAAACGCCACGAAATTGAGGGTGAATGGAGAAAACTCAGCGGAGAAGGTTTAGAACAAGGTGGCTCCGAGGTTCTCAAAGTCCAGATAAAAGTTGGCGAGTTAAAATCCAAGCTGACTGAGCTGGCGACAAAAATCAGTTCGGGACAAGCTAGCCTTGAAAGCTTCAAGCGGGTAAGAGAAAACAACCTAACCCAACATGACACACTGCAGAAGGAAATTAGGGAAAACCGCCTTAAAATCCGTTCATTCCGCAGTGAGCACGAAAAACTAAAAGTTTTGCTTGCAGAAAAACAAACCGCACATGAAACGTTGGCAAAGGAAACCGCTCAGCTTTGGGAAGGATTAGACGGAAACAACCAACAAATCCGCGCCTTAGACAACCAGACTCAAGAGCACCTCAAACGCCTATCGTATCTGCGTTCTGAATACAAACAGGACAAAGCAGCGTTGCGCCTCTGCACTGGAAGGATAAAAAACCTAAACGTGCGGAAAGAGAAGTTCCAAGCAAGCCAAGTTGAAATAGAAAAATCACTATCCGAACTCGAACAAGTGCAACGTGACCAAAAAACCCAACTTAAAAACCTTGAAAACACCATTGAACGTAAGAAACTCCAAAAAGAAACTGTTCAAAAAGAAATCGCTGAAGCCGAAAAAATCGCCGCCTCCGCAAAAGACGCTGTTATAGAGTTTGCCACTCAAAGAGACCTTGCAGCAACAATCGCCGCCGAGGAGAAAGCCCTGCGAGGAATCGAGGAAATGAGCGAGGTAGGCGCAATCTCTGGCATTCATGGCAGACTCCGTAACCTGATAAAGATTGACAAGAGCTTCAAGAAAGCCATCGAAGCAGCAGCAACAGGATGGCTGGATGCATTGGTCGTAAAAGACATAGACATTGCTTTTACCTGCTTTGAGACTCTAAGACGCATGAAGCTCGGAAGAATCAAGATTATTCCTCTCCAAGGCGCCATCACCGTAAAAAATAAGTTGCCGCCAAAACGGGAAGGCATTATGGGATCCCTCTCCAGCTTCATGAAGTATGATGACAACTTTGAATTAGCAGTTAACTATGTTTTCGGAGATACCATCGTTGCCTCAAACGAAAAAACTGCTTTTGCCCTATCAAACGAAGGCTACCGCACAGTCACAGTCAACGGCGACCTTTACGAGCCAGGTGCATTTGAAAGCGGCTACTACCGTGCGCCAATCGACTTTTCAACGATAATTCCAAGCGAAGGAGCATTAAAAAGCCTCGACGAAGCAGTTAAAGCACTCCAGACCCACCTCACACAACGCGGCACCGACATCGTGGGCATAGAAGAGGAACTCGAACACGCCAAAATTGAAATTACGAGGCTCTCCGACTCCATCGCCACCCTAGACAGGGAAATAATCAGAGTAAGACGTGGAGTTAAAAGAACCCAATTCAACATTCGCCACATCGCCAAGTACGGTGGCAAACTTGAACGTGAAGCAGCCGCCTACAAAGGTCGCATGGCCATGTTCCGAAACGAGCGTAACTCCATCCAGGGCAGCCTCAAAAAAATCCACACAGACATCGCAAACCTCAGACTAAAAACCGATGTGGCACACATCCAGGAGCTTGAGGTTCTAAGAGAAAAACTAGGTGAAGAAGCCAACACTCTAAGACAACGAATCGGCTCCATACAAACAGAAATTTCTACTCACCAATCACAGTTCGACAGGGTTCTGCGAATAAGTTACAAGAACACAAAAATTCAGCTTTCNNGGATGGATCAACAAAAGGGCAAGCTTGAGAAAGAAGTTGCCGATGCGTTGCTTGAGCGCGATACAATCAAAAAAGAAACAGACGAACTGGAGAAGAGTCGAGTGGAGCTCTCCAAAGCTGTGTTATCCGCGCGAGAGGAATCCAAAAAATTTACCTCCCAAATCGATTCAATAGATGGGGAACTACGCCTTCTAGATACGGAATACGAGCAATCAGATCGGCTTCTAAACCAACTTAACCTAGGCATAGAAACCACTCAGATGAGGCTGCAGAATCTTCAAGGGCAACTTAGGCAGTTCGGCTACGAACAGACCCTGGAGACAAACCCAAGGCAGGTCCAGGAAGCGGAAACCACCATACGTATGATGCAGTTCGAAATGGAACGGATCGGCGCCATTAATCAACTGGCTTCCCAGCATTACTCTGACCAGATTTCACGTTACCGAGAACTGTCTGTTCGCCTCAACGAATTGGAGCGAGAAAAACAAGCTATTGTAGCGTTCATGGATGAGATTGAAGCTAAGAAACGTAAGGTTTTCATGAATGCGTTTGATAAAATCAACATAAGCCTCAACGTTTACTTTACTAAGCTTACAGGAGGCGGAGAAGCAACATTAAAGCTTGAAAACCCTGAGGAACCTTTCTCCGGCGGTATAGATATGGTGGTGCAGTTCCCGAACAAGCCATCGATCGTTGTCAGTGGAGCAAGCGGCGGCGAACGATCCGTCTCAGCAGTCGCATTCATATTCTCCCTCAAAGAGTTCTCGCCTGCATCCTTCTACATCCTTGACGAAGTTGATGCTCACTTAGATGCTTACCACACTACAAAACTTGCAGAAGTACTTCTGGAAGAAGCGGGAAAAATCCAATTTATTGTGATAAGCCTACGACCAGAAATGGTTAACAAAGCTCAGAAAGTCTACGGCGTTTACGAACGCAATGGGATCTCAAACGTGGTGACGGCAAAGTTTCCACAGGAGGCACCAAACTAGATGGCGACTACCTCCACGGCTCCGATGAGACGTCCATTCTATATGCGTCCTCCTTGGAACATCCTGTTTGAACTCAGCAAACTAGAAAAACTCACCCCGTGGAACGTAAACATAGCCTACCTGCTCAGGTCCTTTCTATTGGAGATGGAGAAGTCTGCACCCGACAAGGTCGATTTCCGCGCTTCAGGTGTCGCCTTGGATTCTTCCGCGTTAATCTACCTTATGAAGTCAAAGCTTCTGCTCACGTTGCAGGAGCCGCCACCGGTCCTGCCAAAAGTGCCAACAGACTTTGTTCCACCACCTCTATTCCTGCCTCTACGTCACGAGTTGACATCCACAACCATCCATCACCTCCTCGAAGTCTTAGACGACGTACTAAAAGGCGAAAAACTGCTTGCCCTAAACCACGTGATTGAGCAGCACCCTGTACTGCCGGCGGTAACGGATTTGCTGCCCAAATTTGATAAATTCATCGCTGAACTNGAGTTCCAAGTTGACAAGTTATATGCGTTGCTCATCGAGAAGACAGGCGGACAAGGAATCATCGACTTCACAACCCTCTCTAAGGGCGCAACCCGCATCGAAGCGCTCAGAATGTTTATCTATCTCTTGTTCCTTGCGCAGGATGGCCTAGTTAGCCTGTGGCAAAACGAGGAAACAGAGGAACTCTACATAGCTGTGGGGAAACTAAACGTTGGAAAACCCTAAAAACCCAGTAGTTGAACCGAGCCCAACTTCGAATCCTGAGGTTGAGGCGGCACATGAAAACGAGCGAAAAGTACATCATTTAGCATTGCTAGAAGCTGCGCTCTACGTGGCTGGTCGCCCTCTTGACCTAAACGAACTCTGCCAAGTGGTCGGGAGCCGATCCAAAAAAAGGACTCAAATATACTTAGATGCACTTATTGAAGAATACAAAACGCGGAGTAAAGCTCTGGAAATTTTGGCGTTAAAAGATGAACGTTATGTTCTGCAGGTGAAAGCAGAGTTTACTCCCCTTATCAAGAAACTAGTCAACCGCCCACTTCTTTCTTCAGGTCCATTAAAAACGCTCTCTTACATAGCTTACCGCCAACCCATTTCTCAGAAAAGAGTCATCGAAGTCCGCGGACAACACGCCTACGGACACGTCAAACTGCTTAAGGATATGGGGTTGATTTTGTCGGAACGTGCCGGGCGCTCTTTGGCGTTGAAAACAACGGATTACTTTGCGGACTATTTTGGTTTGACGACAGATGCCATAGTTTTGAAGAAGGACCTCAAGAAGATTTTCGGCGAAGCCATCAAAGAGGATGCGGCGGAAAGACAACAAAAAGAGCAAGAAAACCAAAATAATACGGCTAAGCAAGGGTAGGTTGCATCTTCTGTCATGACTACGACAAGTCGTTGGTCATCCGGGGAGGTTTTCTGCCAAAAATACTAAACAAAAGGCTACAGGGACACAGAATAAGCGTCCTTAAACGGATAGATTTATATGGAAAACATCGGTTTTAGTTGCTACGCATTTAAGGATAGGTAGAATATGTCTACTCATAGCAGTTTACGCAAAAGAAAACTTACAGGCGGCAAAAAAAGAGCTTACCGCAGCAAGAAAAAGTATGAAGCAGGCGGGTTCCCGGCAGAGACAGTTTTGGGTGAGCCAAAACGCAAGACCACAAGAGGCATGGGCGGAAACGGCAAAATCAAGGCCTTAACCGACAAATATGCTTCTGTCACTGACCCAAAAAGCGGCAAAACCGAGAAAAGCGAGATCACCCGAGTTGTCAAGAACGCAGCGAACGTTGACTACAATCGACGGGGTGTTATAACAAAAGGTGCAGAAATCGAAACCGGATTGGGCTTAGCTAAAGTTACTAGCAGACCTGGCAGCGACGGCGTTATCAACGCAGTCCTTATAACCAAAGAAAAAGCCTAAAAATTCTTTCCCTTTAGTGTTTCTTGATGTTAGCTGGCTGTTGCTGGCTCCTAATCTTCAATAGTTGTTTTGCCAACTTTTTGATTATTGCTTCTTTAGCTTCCTGCTTCTCCACAAGTAACATCCCCGACTTAACCCAAGGTACCTTCGGAAAATGGGCGTCGACATTCATCTGGTTTTGTAAGCCCAGTTTGTCTGCTGCTTCTTTGAGTTCTAAGATTTTTGGAGACATCACTGCTTGATTTTTTGAAACGCGTCGTCCCTCTTCACGTGACTTGTTTACGTCGAAGTAGACTGGCCAGATTATTGCTTTATCGAGTTTACGCATATCTTTCACCTATTTTTGGGAGTAGTAAACTACTAGTTTTTCTCCAACTTCGGTTACATGGACGAATCCGAATCGTTCAAATTGTATGATGGCGTCTGGCTTTAACTTTTTGCAGTCAGATTCAGCAAATCCCTCGGTGACTGATGCGTCCTGATTGATAACTTGAGTTGGATATTCGGCGCCTTTGGGTATCCACTGAATCAGTTGGACCTTGATTTTTCGTACGTCTTCATATGATTCACTTGTGTAGACCGCGGTTACGGAATTGTCGGCTTTCTTTTGGATTTTTATATTAAAGAGCTCCATAAGCCTAATTGCCTGCTCATTCTCCATAGTGAGAGCGTCTTTTTGCGAAATCCATAAACTAACCGATTTCTCGTCGCCATCAGGAACAACAGAGTACTTTCTAAAGCCACGTTCTGGGTGCTCAGAATGCAGTGGAAGTTTAACTTGGAAAGCTTTGGGGACTCCGGTAACTTTGAGTTCTGTTGGCTGTGCAACAAAGAAGTAACGGTTGCTTGTTGCATCAAGGATTTTGCGGTTGTAGGAGTAGAGGTTTTCCCAACTGAGCGTTACATCGTTTGGTTTTATGCCGACATCGAATATCATTTTTTTGATGGCTTCAGGTGTAATTCCGCGTTTTCTAAGTGCTTGAAACGTGCCCAGACGCGGGTCATCAAAGTCAGCATAATCGCCTTCTTTTATGCCAGCGACGATCTTTGATTTGCTCAAGGCAGCGCCTGTGATTTTTAGTCTGCCATAGTGAATGGCTTCCGGGTAATCCCAGCCCAGATACTGGTACATGTATTTTTGTCGAACCATGTTAGTGTAGTGTTCCTTGCCTCGAATAATGTGAGTCATTCCCATCAGGTGGTCGTCTAAGCCAGCTGCAAGGTTGTATAGGGGCCAAACGATGTATTTGCTACCTACCCGTGGATGGGGATACTTTTTGGTATCGATTATGCGTAGGGCTGGCCAGTCACGGATAGCCGGGTTTGGATGTTCAAGGTCAGTCTTCACGCGGACCACTGCCTGTCCTTCCTGGTAGTCGCCGTTTAACATGCGATGCCATCGCTCCAGCTGCTCGGAGGCAGGCAGGTTTCGGCAGGGGCAAGCCTGTTTGGCCAGGGTTGTCTTGCGGAACTCGTCAGGAACACATTCGCAGACATATGCGTTGCCGTCGCCGACCAGCTTCTCACTGTACTGGTAGTAGATGGGGAGACGGTCGCTTTGGATGTATTCCTCGTCGATTTTGCAGCCAAGCCACTTCAAGTCTTGGCGAATGCTGTCGTAGAATTTGAGGGTGGGTTTTTTGATTTTTGGGTCTGTGTCTTCGAAGCGTAAGATGAATTTGCCGTTGTATATCCGAGCGTACTCATGGCTCAAAAGTATAGCTCTTGCTGACCCCAAATGTAAAACGCAGTCAGGGTTTGGTGAAAAACGTGTAACTATCTGTTTGTACTTGTCCGCGTTGGGCAGGGGCGGTAGATGTTTTTCTTCGGCTTTTTCTTTCTTTTGGGTTTCAGGCCAATTTTTTTCCACAATCGCTTTCTGCTCGGTCAACGGTAAACTGTTAACTTCATTGACAACTGCATTGATGATACCTGAGAGTTCTTTGACACGGCAGCGGAGTTCAGCTTTCTCGCCAAGAATCTTGCCAACCATGGCACCTGCCTGTGCTTTCCCATCATGCCCAACCGCGTTCAGCAACGCGGCTTTTCGAATAAACTCACGTAATTCAGAATCGTTTTCCAACGCCAAATCCAATACACTCGCTTTACTTGCTTCGTTGTATCAAGAATTCAGCGAACGCTTTTAATTTTTCCTTAGCTTGTTGAGTGGGCAGCAGTTTTTCTGCTTCGTTCCAACTCGTCATAACCATCTGTTCAGCGGTTTGCTTGACATGTTCCATGGCGCCGTACTTCTGCAGTAGTGCGATGGCTTCGTCTCGGAGAGCTTGGTTAGAGGTATGCATGTTTAGGATTTGGATTAGCCGTTTCTTATCTTTGCTGCTGGCTTTCTTGAGCGTGAAAATAACCATTAAGGAGCGTTTGCCCTCTGTGATGTCTTGTCCGACACCGCCTTTCTTTTTGGCGAACTCTTGTCCAGTCAAATCTAAGATGTCGTCTTGCATCTGGAAAGCCACACCGATGCTTTCGGCAAATCTCCCAAGTTTTTCAACGAGTTTGGGGTCTGCTCCTGCTATTACCGCCGCCATTTTTGCTGCCATACGGGCTAACGTACCTGTTTTGTAAGCACACATCTGTAAGTAATCGTCTTCTGCAAGATCGTCGGCGTTTGCTATGCCCCTGTGCCACGCGATATCCATGGCTTGTCCCATGCTCAGATTAATCATTTCCTGCACATAAACCTCGTAAACATCCCGCTGCGCCTCAGCCGAGAGCTTTGTCCTTTGTGCCATCAAGGGGAGGAGTGGGAGGTAGTACATGGCGTTTCCAGCGTTAACAGCGATGTCGGTTTGGAAAATCTTGTATGTGCAGGGTTTGCCGCGTCGCATTTCGGAGGAGTCTTCGATGTCGTCGATGACCAATGTACCGTTGTGGATGACTTCGGGGATGATTGAGAAGTCTAAGCAGTAGTCCACTTTTTTACCCAAAGCTTCACAAATCAGAAGGAAAAGGGCTGGGCGCCAACGTTTTCCACCTCGGTCAAGCATGTCCCAGATGGGGTCAGCAATTGCTTTGTTTAGGGGTTCCAAGGTGTAGCTGTAAATTGGCGGATTAACTTTGAAGAGAACCGCATCCTTGCCAAACTTGCGGGGGATATATTTTTCAATGGCTTTATCAATTAGCGGTGCTGTCTCTTCGAGGAACTTTTCTATATCCAAGTTAGTGTGCTCCTTTTTTGGCGTATTTTTCCAAGTTGAATCCGCGTGCTTGCAACCACTGAGCGGTTTTCCCAGTTATCACAACAGGAGACTTAGCTAAATCGCTTAGTTTTTCTGTTCCTACAAGGAACATGACGTTGCGTAGTTCCTCGATTAGGCAGCTCAGTTTTTCTTGGGTTTCTTTGGCGCCTTTAACTGCTACTTCAAGAATTGGTTGGGAAGCTGCGGCTAAGCTTGCTCCAAGAGCTAAGGCTTTGGCTATGTCTGTGCCGCTTCTTATGCCGCCTGAAGCAATCAAGGGCAACTTGACGGTCCGAGCATTCTCGACAAGACTCACCGCGGTGGGTATACCCCAATCCCAGAAAGCCTCACCTAAATAGTTTTGAACAACATCTTTTTTCTTATCAGAACGGTAGTATTCGACGGCTGCAAAACTGGTTCCGCCAACTCCTCCGATATCGATGGCTTTAACACCTGCTTCCTCAAGGCCTTTAGCGTCTTCATATGAAATTCCTGCACCAGTCTCCTTAACGATGACAGGTACTTTGATTGCGCCTGCAATTTTACCAATCTTTTCTAAAACACCTTGGAAGTTAGTTTGTCCCTCAGGTTGCACCGCTTCCTGCAAAGCATTCAGGTGAATTGCAACGGCATCGGCATCAATCATTTCAACAATTTTTTTAACTTCTTTAACACCATAGCCATTCACAAGCTGAACTCCGCCGACATTAGCGATCAAGAAAGCGGTCGGGGCTTTATCTCGTGCCACTCGATAAGTTTTCTCTAAGCTTTTGTTTTCAACGGCAGCTCGTTGGCTTCCTAAACCCATTCCCAAACCAAGTTTTTCCACAGCTTCAGCGATAGAAGCATTAATTGAGATTGCTTCTTCAGCGCCTCCAGTCATGGCTCCAACAATAAGGGGTGCATTAAATTTTTTGCCCAAAAAAATGGTCGAGAGGTTGATTTTGGATTTGTTGATTTCTGGCAGTGCACGGTGAACAAGTGAAATATCTTCGAATCCTGCCGTCGCATTTTTGGCTTGTGCCTTTTTATCTAAGCAGATACGGATATGGTCAACTTTGCGTTTGCCGGTTACTTCTGCCATCTTACGCCTTCTCTATTTCAGTGCCTAACACACTTTGGTCTGTTAAGGCTCTGTAAATAGATAACCCTTTTGTGGCGCCGGTTACCGTAACATGGACGCCTGCCTCGATAGCGGGGATTAATGCGGTTATTTTGCCTGCCATACCGCCTGTAACATCTTTGCCTTGTGCTTTGCCGAGATTTGGCTGAATCGCCTTTAACTCTGCCAAGGTTAGGTGTTTGTAGGGTTTAGCGTTTGGGTTGGTTTTTGGATCGCAGTCAAATAAGCCATCGGTGTCTGTGCCTACCACGATTTTTGTTGCTTTGTACTTAAGAGCTAAATAAGCCACGAGTTGGTCGCCTGAGAGGATTGTGAAGCCAAGCTTTTCGTCAAGGACTGCGTCGCCGTACATGACTGGGGTAAAAGTCATTTTTGCCATAGATTTGAAGACGGTTTCGTCGAAGAATTTGACTTTGCCGTTTTCAGTTACCATACAGGATGATGGTGCAATACTTACCGCTGGAACTTCATGCCAGATAAGTGCATCCATAACTAAACCATTTAGCACGGTCATGACGTGGTGGGTTTCGGCAAACCCCAGCTTCTGGGTCGGGTCTTCTTTGTAGCCACCTTTAATACCGTATTTTTCTGCGGTTGGGTGACCAAAGCTGCCGCCTCCGTGTACTATGATTAGGTTGTCTAGGTCTGCCCGCTTGATTTCTTCTGCTAGGCGATTTATGATTTCTGTTTTTGCAGCTAACTCACCGGTTTTGTCGGTGATGGCTGAGCCGCCAAGTTTCAGGATTACTGGGTTTGAATCGTTCATGGGAATCGTAACCAACTATGCATATTTGAGTTCGGCTAATTTAACGTTGCACTTTTGTCTACTCATTCGTGCAGGTATGGTGACGCATTGCCATGAATAACTGTAAAGGCGTAAGATTACTTATGCACAAATCCGGGCAATTCTAAAGACGATTATGCTCCTCGGTAGTTATCC
>JGI20214J14112_1000120_pt1 | contig 11203 bp, 11 predicted proteins | sample WetSurMetagenome_FD_14112 | JGI IMG/M metagenome (IMG submission 14112)
CATTATCATGGAGTATGTCGAAGGGCAGCAAGTAAAACAAATCTTGAACAAAGCTTCAAAAATCGACCGCCACGACTTATGCATTAGAATCGGCAAATCCGTAGGACAACTTCACAACCACGGATTAATCCACGGCGATTTAACAACCTCAAACATGATTCTGACACCTGAAGGCAAACTTTTTTTTGTGGACTTTGGTTTGGGCGAAAAGAATGAGGAGTTGGAGGCGCAAGGGGTGGATTTACATCTGATGAAGCGGGCATTGCAGAGTACCCATTACATGTTCTGGGAAAAAAGCTTTAAGGATATGTTATGCGGTTACTCAACCGTCGTTGGGATAGAAGTTGCGGAAAAGGTTTATGAGAAAATAAGGGAGATAGAGAGGCGTGGCCGCTATGTCGAAGAACGTAAGCAATGAGATATGCCAAATTCCCAAGCATAGAGTTGTTTTCTTTGCGACTGGAAACATTAACAAGTTCAATGAGGCACGTAGTATCCTTAGCCAGCATGGCATAGCGGTGGGTATGCTTAAGCTAAAAGGCGACGAAATCCAAAGTGAGAGCCTTAAAGAAATCGCCCAAAAAAGCGCTTTAAATGCTTACAAACGGTGTGGACTACCCATTTTTGTTGAAGATGCTGGTTTATTCATAGAATCCTTGAGCGGTTTTCCCGGGCCATATGCAGCTTACGTTTTCCACACCATCCAAAACAGTGGCATCCTAAGACTCATGGAGAACTCCAAAGACAGATATGCCAACTTCCAATCTGTCATCGCCTATTGTGATAGCCAAAATCCTTGCGAACCTCTGTGCTTTGACGGTGAATCCAAAGGGGTCATAACATTGGTTGAACGCATAGAACAGGGCAAGTCAGGCTTTGGTTTTGACCCAATCTTCCAGCCAGAAGGAAGCGTCAAAACTTTTGCGGAAATGACCATTGAGGAAAAAAATAGTTACTCGCACCGTGCTGCTGCTATGCGCAAGTTTGCCAAATGGTACAAGAGTCATTAGCCAACTGATCACAAAACAAAGTGTTATATTGCAATTGTTGCATAAGCAGAATTAGTGAAGGCGCAATAACATGGTTTACAGCGCGGTTAGACACGGGTATTTGCATGAAGGCCTAATCACCGCCATATCCATAGGCGGATTCTTCATAATTTTAGGTGCCGTATTCGCATTCACCCCTGGTATAACAGAGAAAACCAGCGCGTTTTTCTCAGACCTAACCACCGTGACTTTTCCATTTGGTAGTCCAGGTTCAACCGCGAGTCTGCTCGCGCCAGCACATCCAGCAGAACACCAGGGCTTCTACACTGCAGTCATGACTTTCCTGATAGGTGTTGGGATCTTGCAAATCGCGGTCTTGGCTCTCAGATTGGCTGTGCATTCGCGTATTAGGCGGGTAGCTCAAAGCGTTGGTGATTTGATATTCTGGCTGGGCGCTGCCACCGTGGCTTATGTTTTCTTGTTGACGGGAACACATAACGGTTGGTTCCAGTTCTGGGCATCATTAATCGTAATCATCGGTTTATCATTGATTGCAAGGTTCTTCGTGTATTTCATAAGTAGATCTAGACGGACGCACGAATAAGAATATAGAAAAATCGGTTTTTTCTTCTGCAGGGGATTACTTTTAAATATTCGTTGGGTGTGGATAAGGGTGCAGTTTAAGGTGTAACAATGCCAAAGCAAGAAAAAGGGAAATCTCATTCGATGCGTCCTGTCAGCAGGCGCCCTCCAAGTTGGTGTAAGTACCAGCCTGAAGAAGTAGAATCATTCATAATTAAATTGGCCAAAGAAGGCCATTCACTAAGCAGCATAGGCACTGTCCTACGCGACCAATACGCCATCCCACTTGTTAAACCTCTCACAGGCAAAAGTATAAGCGACACACTAAAAGCCTCAAACCTAGCTCCAACAATGCCTGAAGACCTATCCAACCTGATGAAGAAAGCCCAGAGCCTCGCAGTGCACATGGACAAAAACAAGAAAGACCTCCACAACAAACGCAATATGCAAATAATCGAAGCTAGAATCCACAAGCTCAGCCGCTACTACAAACGTGAAGGCGTAATTGCCAAAAACTGGAAATACGTTCCAAAAATCGCTTCAGTAACCTAAAAATCTCTTTCTTTAATTCTATTTCTATTGTTTTTTGATGCGCCAGCTTTAAATCCGATTAACCCCTCTTAGCTCGAAGAAGTGATTGGGCATGGCGGCACAGCAAAAATCCATCGAAGACTTCTTGGTTTCAGCAAACGAAGCAGCAAAAGTCATTTTGGATGCTGTCAAAAAAGACGGTTTTATTCTTGCGTTTTCACATTTGGATGCCGATGGAGTTGCCGCAGCAGGCGTTATAGGCAAAATGCTCAGTCGGCTTGAGGCCCGTTTCCGCATCAGAGTAATGCAGTGGGTTGATGAGAAAATCGTTGGCGAAGTAATCGCTGATAAACCGAGTCTTGTAATCCTCACTGACTTTGGAAGCGGCTATCTTGACCTGCTAAACGAGAAAATCCCAAACGTTAAAATCGTCATTCTCGACCATCATCAAATTACAAGTAAAGTAGCTAACCCCAACTTTGTTCAGGTAAACCCTCACCTTTTTGGTATAGATGGGGCAACAGACGTTAGCGGTTCGGGTGTAGCTTATTTTGCAGCTAAAGCTGTAAATTCGGCGAACGTGGATTTGGCGCCCATAGCCCTCGTTGGCGCGTTGGGGGATATGCAAGACAAGTATGAACAACGTAGTCTGCGCAGTCTAAACGAGATAATAGTTAACGATGGTGTCGCCGCGGGATTGCTTAGGGTAGAGAAAGACTTGATTTTCTTCGGCAGAGAAACGCGCCCCATCTACAAGATGCTGGCAACCACTACAAACCCGTTTGTTCCTGGCTTGAGCGGTCAGGAAACTGAAGCACTAAACTTTGTCGCCAACTTAGGTATTCCCCTAAAGCAGGGTGACAAGCTTCGGGCACTATGCGACTTAACTGACGAAGAACGCAAGCGACTATGCACAGCTCTGGCAGACTACCTGTTGTCCAAGGGCTTACACATGGAAGTTGACAACCTTATTGGCTATGTCTACATTTTAACCAAGGAAGAACCCAACACAGCGCTTCGTGACGGACGCGAGTTTGCAGTGGTTCTGAACTCGACAGGACGTATGGACCGACCAAGCCTAGGCATCGCCATCTGTATGGGCGACCGCAAAGCAGCATTGGAAGAATCCAACAAAATCCTTGAAGACTACCGCAAAAACATCAACAAATACCTCAGCTGGGTAAACGAAAAACCCGAACGCATGCGTGAACTCCAAAACATCTATGTGATTTACGGTGAGACTTTTATCAACGAAAAAATCATAGGCACAGTTTCCTCCATAATCGTTTCAAGCCTTACTAACAACGAAAAACCGCTCTTAGCCTTCGCTAACATCGAGGCGGAGAAGGCTGCAAAGTTTTCCGGTAGAACAACCGAAGCCGCGTTGCGTAAGGGAGTTAATCTTGGCGATGTTATGCGACTTGCATCGGAAGCCAACGGTGGCAAAGGTGGAGGACACAACATAGCCGCTGGTGCACAGGTGCCTTTAGAGAAACTTGACGCTTTTCTGAAGTTGGCTGATGAATTGGTGGGTCGGCAGTTGAAGGGTGAAAAGCTTGCAGGCAACAGTCACGCTTGAGTATAAAGATAAGAAAACGGCGCAAGCGGTTGCCGAAGCGGTTTCACCTGACAACTTCAAAACCCCAATTGGGTTGAAAGTGAAGACAACTCGTGATAATAACAAGGTAGTCACTGAGATTGATTGTGATTGTAAACTTGCCACCTTCACGGCAACCATAGACGACCTCCTCTTTAGTGCGTCAACAGCGGAAAAAGCGATCAAAACCATAACTAAGATGAAGAGTTAACACTTTTTGGTTTGGAAAAAGCCAAAAGAGATCCTTTTTTGGCACTTCCAACTATCCCTCAATAGATTCTATACATTACTTAATTGAATCTTAGCGGTATGCATAAGTTTGTGTCTTTCTATTTCCCATCCATAATTTAGCTCTGTAAGTTAATTGCTCAGTTAGCTGCTGCAAGAATAGCTCATCTTCCTAGGCTTTTTCGCATATTCTGCACAGCAAATTAAGTTTAAACAAAGGCTTAAAGAACAACAACAATTTCTGAGAATTCAATTGTTGTTGTTCTTCTATCAAACAAATAGAAAAGGCAAGATTAGACATCAAAACAAAGTCTAACATGAGAGAAGGACGAGATTCGGCGCTATAACTACATTAGTGGTTTGTAGGTTAAGGCAAGTACTCCTCCAACTATGCCGAAAGTTGCACCGACAAAGTATCCACCCATGCCAACGAAACTAATGGCGGAAAACACTACGATGACTATTCCCCATAGAAAATGTTCCTGCGGATGAATCCTCAAAACAAGCGCGCTCATTAGCATGATAACTCCGCAAACAAAGCTAACAATTGAAATCGCCGTGAAGAAACCCGTTGAGCTGCTATAGGTGCCCATAAAGTTATGGTAGCCACCCATCATGTTACGCATGTAGTCGCCAAATCCTCCCCAATTTGGCGCATTGGAGCCAAACCACACCAAATTTACCAAGCTAAAGATAAGAACGATTAAGGCACCGACCAATGAAATTACAAACGCCAATGTCAAACCCTGTTTTTCACTCATGCTTTCACCTCACAGAAACCTTCTCGGATCAGTATCTATGTCAACGATTGTTGGTTTAGTAGATTTGAGTGCTTTGTTAACTGCTGCCTCAAGCTCACTTGGCTCAGTGACTTTGATACCAATGCCCCCTGAATGTTCAGCGAAGTCAGCGAAGCTGTAATCGAATAGGTCAGTTTGCCAACTCTCATAGCCCTCCACTTTCTGTTCCTGCATGATCATTCCAAGTCGTTTGTTGTTTATGACAAAAACTTTGACTGGCAAATTGTACTTGAGTGCAGTTAAAAAGTCACCCAGAACCATGGTTAAGCCGCCATCACCCGTTATACACACAATCTGCCGTTCTGGATAAGCCAGCGCCGCAGCCAATGCACCTGGCAACCCAAATCCCATCGTCGCTAAACCGCCGCTCATGACCATTTTTTGCGTTTTCTTCATGCGGAAGTTTCTGCCAAACCACCAGCAGTTCTCGCCAACGTCAAGCGAAATTACTGCGTTATCGGCGATTTTTTGGTTTAATACCTTCATTATGTATTGCGGTCTGATTGGCTTGGACGTCGGGTTTGTTTCTTTTTCTATTTGTTCCGCCCAAGCTTGTTTTAGTCTAGCAACTTCAGCTAAGTAACCCATGTTTTGCCTTTGCTCAACCTTCTCTGTCAACTTCGGAATCAAAACAGCGCTGTTACCCAACAAACCAACTTCAACCGGGTACCTGCGAGCAATCATCAAAGGATTAATATCAATTTGCACTGTACGTTTTTGGGGTATTAGCGACAAATCCGAAAACGATGAACCAATCGCAATGAGCAAATCTGCCTTTGACATAAGTTCGCCTGCAGCAGTTGACCCCACACCGCCATGTAAACCAACATAGAGTGTTTCGTTTTCGTCTACTACGCCTTTAGCCCTAAAAGTAGCCATAATCGGCGCGCCAATCTTAGATGCCAGCTTCAATAGTTTGTTACCTTGACCTCTTGCGCCAAACCCAGCCAAAATAACTGGTCTACTGGCTGAATCGATAACTTTTGCTGCCTTTTCAATCAACCATTCCTCCTGACCATACGCCATGTTGGGTATTCTGCCTTCAAATGGTAAAATCTCAGCTTCAAACGGCAACTTTTGTAAATCGTTGGGAATTCCAATGTGAGCTACACCCTGATTTAGTATAGCATGCTTAATAGCCAATGTCGCAAGCGTTGTGGTTTGATCTTCAGTCATCAGTGTTTTGTTGTAGACGGTTAATGGCTCAAAGAAAGCTTGATGGTCAATTTCTTGTATTGCGCCTTGTCCTATCTGTTTTCGGGGAACCATGCCTGTTAAGGCTAGAACGGGGGAATGATCCAGTTGCGCATCGTACAAGCCAGTCACAAGGTTTGTTGCCCCTGGACCAGAAATTCCAAGGCAAGCTGCAATATGCCCAGTTAACTTGCCGTAAGCTGAAGCCATAAACGCAGCAGTTTCCTCATGGCGCACCTGTATGTACTTGACTTTGCCATTGGTTTTTCGTATAGCGTCTATTACACCCAGTGTTGATGTGCCGGGAATGCCAAAAACGTACTGAACCCCCCAAGCGGCAATCTGGTTAATCAGAATATCTGAAACCGTGTGCTCAATTGCTTTTTTCTCCTCGGATTTCTCAGCAAGAAGAACAAAGACTGACTTGGGTGCTCCGCAAACTGGACAAACCCATTCTTTTGGCAAATCAGCAAAATTCACTTTTTCTTTCGCATCATCATAAACGTAATTGCAGACTGTGCACCTGTATTTCGCCATAATCAAACCTCAAAAAGCTATTAGAAACTAAATCACTCGGTACTTATCAGTTTATTGGAGCTCAGCAAATCGAACAATTTTATAACCTGTCATGCCCAGTATTTATCGTAAAGAGTTGTATGTTATGGAGAACTGGGATGTCGTAATTATTGGTGCTGGCTCTGCTGGTTTGGCGGCTGGCATTTACGCAGTGAGAAGTGGCTTAAAGACACTTATCTTAGACGAAAAATTTGCTGGTGGCGCAATCTCTGACGCTTCAAAAGTTGTTAATTACCCTGGTTTTACTGAGATAAGCGGAGGCGAACTCTCGGAGAAAATGACTTCCCATGCTAGAACAGTGGGGGCAACCATCCATGACATTGAACCTGTTACTGGACTTGATCTTGCAAATGAAGCAAAGATCGTGAAAACCTCCAGCGCCACGTACCAAACCAAAGCCGTAATCTACTCCACAGGCTCACATTATAGGGAGCTTGGCGTTAAAGGTGAAACAGAATTCAAAGGCAAAGGAGTAAGTTATTGTGGAGTGTGTGATGGGCCGTTCTTTAAGAACAAAAGAGTCCTTGTTGTCGGTGGAGGAAACACCGCTTGTGTCACAACACTTTATCTTTCTGGTATAGCGTCTCAAGTTTTTGTAGTCCACCGGAGGGAAGCTTTCAGGGCGGAGGAAAGTCTGGTCTCGGATATTTCGACCAAGAGCAACGTCAGTATAATGTGGAACACTGAAATCCAAGAGATCAAAGGAGACAAACAAGTCAGGACAGTAACATTAATCGATAATATGACTAAAAAAACCAGCGAGTTGGCCGTTGATGCAGTTTTTGTTCAGATTGGAGAGGCACCAAATAGCCAACTTGCTAAAGCCACAGGTGTAGACATAAACGAGCATGGCTACATCAAAGTCAACGTACGCCAAGAAACAAACTTACCTGGAGTGTTTGCGGCGGGGGACGTCACAGACCATCCGATAAAGCAGGTGGGTACTGCTGTAGGTCAAGGAATAACCGCGGCTTTAGAAGCTTACAGTTACATTAGACGACCGTATTACAGAAAATAGAGAGAAAGGATTATAATATTCTTAAACTCTTTTCATGTTTTCAATCAGCTTAAGCTCTGCAAAAGCGATAATTAGGGCTAAAACGAGTGAAATGAGGTTTACAAATGAGTGAAAAATGTCTTGCTGTAGTGGAAATCGATCAAGACCTATGCAGTCGATGTTATGTCTGCAAATCTATCTGTCCGTATGAAGCTATAAAAGCGGATTCAACGGGCAAAGTTGAAGTCAACAGCCAGGACTGCCAAGTATGTGGAATATGTTACAGTGCTTGTCCATCTGCAGCCATAAAAATGCAATATTACACCTACGACAAACTATCTGACTACCTTAAAAAAGCCCAAGAAAAGTCCAAAACTGCCGCTGAAACCCTTGTTTTAATGTGCCGAGGAAACTCACCTTCAACAGGTGAAGTACAAGACATTCTAAAAGCACAAGGATTGAAGGTTGAAAACTACATGGCATTGCGTTTGCCATGTGCAGGAAGAGTTCCAACAGACTTTGTTTTTGATGCTTTAAACTCGGGTGTAAAAAACATTGTTTCGATTCAATGCGAAGACCCATTCTGCCGGTATAAAGAAGGCACAAAAATTAACACTCGGCGTCTCGTTTTAGCGAAAAATGTCTTGAAACAATTAGGTTACGACGAGAACGCGATCAAAGTCATAAAATTTTCTCGCAAAGCCGTTTACGATGTGCAAGCTTGTGTGGGATGTGACAAATGTATCTTTATCTGTCCATACGGTGCACTTGAGTTTGAATCATTTGCAACTCCAAAAGTGAATGAAGAAAAATGTACTGGCTGCGGCGCGTGCCAACTGGTTTGTCCTCACCATGCCATACAGGTGAAAGGCTTCGAGTTCGAAGACGTAGTTGACCGCTACGGCAAATCGCTTGCACAACTAAGAGCAAAAAACAAAGGACCAACTGTTCTTGCATTCGTCTGTCAATGGTCCGAGTTTTCGGCATTAGATAACCCGAATAAAGCGTTCGAAGGTAAAAATGTCTTAGCTCTTGAGGTTCCATGCTTCAAATCCCTTGACCCTGTCCACATCATAAACGCGTTAAACTGTGGCTTCGACGGCGTCATGGGTGTGGTTTGCTCCTCAAAGGATTGCAAGCTTCAGGAAGGAAGAAGCGCAGCGGAACGCAATGTGGCTGCATTGCAAGTTTCACTTAAAAAGCTGGGGTTGCTAGACAGATTTGAACTCTATGAGGAATCTCCCAGATGCGCTGGCGACTTCGAGGCAAAACTCGATGAATTCTATAAGAAAATATGTGCTTTACCCAAACGTGAAGTAGCTGTGGAGGCGACTGCAAAACGTACAAAATAGTATCGAAAAAAGAATTAGTTCCCAAGATTAAACTCTTTGAAGTTGAGGCTCCAGACGTTGCGGCTCAATCGCACGCTGGTCAATTCCTAATAGTAATTCATGGAAAAACAGGTGAACGCATACCCTTAACAATCTGTGAATACGACCCGGCTAAGGGCACAGTCTCCTTTGCTTTCCACGAAGTCGGCAAAACCACGAAAAACTTGGGCTTGCTGAATCAAGGAGAATGCATAGACAATGTAACTGGTCCGCTGGGCAACCCATCAGAAGTCAAGAACTTTGGTAAGGTACTCTGTGTGGGCGGAAGCGTAATGATTGCACCATTGCTATTACAGGCTAAAGCTATGAAGGAAGCAGGAAACAAAGTAACCACAGTTTTGGGTGCCCGAACCAAAGAATTCGTTATGATGGAGAACGAGGCTAAAGCGCTCAGTGAAAAAGTCTACGTAGCAACCGACGATGGGTCAAAAGGCTACAAAGGCTTAGATTTCCTGAAAGAATTGCTTAAGACAGAAAAGTTTGATCGTTGCGTAGTCATGGGGCCAGTCATTCTTATGAAGGACATCAGCGAAATCACCAAGCCCTACAACATACCTACAATCGTAACACTTACACCCATAATGATTGATGGGATGGGGATGTGCGGCGTATGCCGAGTTACAGTTGATGGCAAAATGATGTTCGGTTGTGTGGATGGACCAGAATTTGACGGTCACAAAACAGATTTTGACGAGTTAATACTGCGTCAACGAACGATGCTTCCTGAAGAAAGGTTGAGTTCAGTATTGTCAGAAATGAGTGGAGGTTGTAAGTGTGGCAGAAACAAAGCCTAAACCAAAGTTAAACAAGAAAGCAGTAGAAATGGCAAAACAAGAGCCTAAAGTTCGCGCCAAAAATTTCAGTGAAGTGGCTTTAGGATATACCGAAGCAGAAGCCCAAGAAGAAGCAAGCAGGTGCCTTTGCTGTCCCAATCCTCAATGTCGGAACGGATGCCCAGTGGAAGTACCAATTCCAACATTCATCAAATGCATTAGAGAAAAGAAGTATGCCGAAGGAATAGCTGCCATTAAATCAAAAAACGCGTTGCCAGCTGTTTGCGGACGTGTTTGTCCACAAGAAGTGCAATGCCAAGCAAAATGTGTCATTGGCAAGATGGGTGAACCCGTCAGCATCGGACGTTTAGAACGTTTTCTAGCTGATTGGGAACGCGACAATGGTTCTCAACTTCCACCAACAGCTCCAGCAACAGGCAAAAAAGTAGCAGTTGTCGGTGCAGGCCCAGCGGGATTAACCGTTGCAGCAGACTTAGTGAAGCTTGGTCACGAAATCACTATGTTTGAGGCGTTGCATGTTGGCGGTGGAGTGCTTATGTATGGTATTCCAGAGTTCCGTCTGCCCAAAGCCATCGTTCAAAACGAAGTCAACTATGTCCAGAAACTTGGCGTTGACTTGCGTCTTGGCAACTTGGTCGGTAGAATACACACCATACCTGAGCTGATGAAGAACGGTTACGAGGCGGTTTTTATCGGAAGCGGTGCAGGTTTGCCACAATTCACAGGTTGCAAGGGAGAGAACCTTGGCGGAATCTACTCAGCCAACGAGTTCCTTATCAGAGTTAACCTCATGAAAGCATACCTGTTCCCAGAATATGATACTCCGATACGTCTCGGCAAGCACGTAGTTGTTATCGGCGGCGGAAACGTAGCCATGGACTGCGCAAGAAGTAGCATGCGTCTTGGATCTGAAGTATGCTTACTATACAGGCGTTCGCGTGATGAACTACCTGCAAGGCATGAAGAAATCGAGAATGCTGAGGAAGAAGGATTAGTCTGTAAATTCCTTGCGGCGCCAGTAGAATTCTACGGCGACGAAAAAGGATGGGTTAAAAGCATGAAAGTCATCGCAATGGAACTTACAGAGCCAGACGCAAAAGGCAGACGAGGTGTCAAAACAATTCCAGGTTCAGAATTTACGATGGATGTCGATACAGTAATAATCGCTATCGGACAAACACCGAACCCAATTATACAACGTACCACAGACGGTCTCCAAAGCGATGCAAAACACGGTACCATATGCGTCAACGAAGTTGGTAAAACCAGCTTAGATGGAGTTTACGCAGGCGGAGACGTAGCCACAGGCGCCGCTACAGTCATTAGCGCAATGGGTGCAGGTAAACGCGCAGCCAAAGCCATGCACGAATACCTAACAAACAAAAAATAAACCCTTTTTCACATATAGTTCTCATATGCCTCAGCATTTAGCAAATAGTGTGAGCTGCGATTTAGCTCTCCCCGCGGAACAGAGTATTCCGAATAAAGAACAGCTTAAGAGTTAGTGAAACGAAATTTGAAGAT
>JGI20214J14112_1000122_pt1 | contig 11106 bp, 9 predicted proteins | sample WetSurMetagenome_FD_14112 | JGI IMG/M metagenome (IMG submission 14112)
GTGAGACCCCTCCGAGGTCATCCACCCCGCATGAAATGAGCACGGAAGCATCGATCAGATTGGGGGGGATCTGGATTGCGATATCCTTCTGGAGAATATCGCGTGCCATCCTGATGGTAGAGCAGATTTCAGTGGTTCCCGGCACTGGATGGTGCGCCATCGGTGTCCCAAGTTTAGGACAGAAATTCTGGATGATGATCTCCTGTATGTGTCCGTATCTTTTATGAAGATCCCGAAGTGCCAGAAGGGATTCTTCCCGGTCTTCCATTGTTTCACCAATTCCCAAAAGCAGGCCGGTGGTGAAGGGTATTCTGAGTTTTCCTGCATCCTCAATCATGCCAAGCCTGATTTCCGGTTTCTTNCCTTTCGATGCTGCATGCGCCGGGATTTCTGCGGTTGTCTCCAGCATCAGACCCATGCTCGCATTTACCATATGCAGCCTTTCCATCTCGTCCCTTGTCAGGATACCGGCGTTCGTATGCGGGAGCACCCCATATGCGATACTTTTCCTGCACATTGCCTCGCAGTAATCGAGAATAGTAGCATAACCGGATCGTTTGAGATATTCGGTAAAGCCCGGTTCTTCTTCAGGGTGCTCCCCAAACGTGAAGAGTGCCTCCGTGCACCCAAGTGCTGCCCCTCTTTTAAGGGTCTTTTCCACATCCTCCTGTACCATGAGGCACCCGTCCTGCACCGGAGTGCGGAAGCTGCAATACCCACAACGGTTCCGGCACACCGTGGTAAGCGGGAGAAATACATTCCGCGAGAAGGTGATAATGCGGGGTTGCATGAGAAAAGATACTCGTCCTATCTATTGAAAGGTAATCATATACTCTGGTCCGGATTACACCAAGAATATATTTCCTGTCAGGATTTTTTTGGAGGTTCTTTTTTCACCCCCACGGTACCATATCAGCATCTTTTTTTTATCTCACTGCATATCAGGTATGAAATGTGCCCTCATGCCCTGATCCCGTACAAGATTGTTAACCCGAAGACCCGGCTCTCCTGCATCCTCAGCCAGGAAGAGAGGGAAGCCTTTGCCCGTGCGATGCTGGAAGATGTGATCCACGCGGCAAAAGATGCGAACTGCAGTCCGGTGATTGTGGGCACCGAATTATTTGATAGCGAGTATATCCAGATAACGGTCAGCGATGCGGATCTTAACCAGACGCTCAATTCTCTTCTTCCTCAGTCAGTGGGATCGATCCTGATAATCATGGCCGACCTTCCCCTTGCCAATGCCCAGGCAATCCAGCGGGTGATCACTACTAAAAATGATGTGGCAGTTGTCCCGGGAAGGGGTGGGGGAACGAATGTTATTTTCATCAGGGAACCGCAACGGTTCCATGTCGATTATTACGGCACGAGTTTTCTCAAGCACTTGAAAATTGCGCAGGACGCGGGACTTTCCTGTGAAGTGATCGATTCGTTCCGGCTCCACACGGACATCGATGAGAAAGAGGATCTTGTCGAACTATTGATTCACGGGACTGGTAAGAGCCGTGCTTATCTCGAAGAACTTGGGTTTGAGCTCTCTGTGGAGAAAGGGAGGGTCGGTGTGGAGCGAAAGGGAAAGAAAAATCAGGTTGCATGAATGAATTGGTTGCAGCAAAGATAGTTCCGGATTATTTCACTTACATTCATTCCACACTGTCATGGTGAACTGGTATTTTTCCGGAATACTCCCATGAACAGGCACTCTTCTGCAGCTATTGATTCAATACCAGTTTGATCGCCAATGGGCATTCCCAGCCCCCGGATAATTGCTGCAGGTATGCACTCATCTGCTTCACCCATGACCAGTTCCGCTGCAGAGGCAATGTTGTCTGCAACTGCACGTTGCGTCACTGCTAGTTTTCTGCCGAACAGGTCGTTCCTGCCCCGGTCATCGATGACCGCGGTGATCCCAGCATTTCCGATCGCAACGCCGCTGCAGCCACGGCGCATGGCATGCGTCCGGCTGTCGGCAATAATCACACCAATCCTCGCTCCCGTCTTATCTTCGATAGCATGTTTGATAGTGTGTGCACTGTGGTCCGGATTTTCCGGGAGTGGTGTAACGCAACCCAAAGGAGCATTCGAAGCATCCACACCGGCATTCGGGAGAAGAGTGCCGTGTTTCATGCATAAAAGAAAGCCGGGAATACCTCCGACAATCGAATCACTCTCCCGGAGCACGACCTTCTACCGTCCGGGGATCCATCTGGTAGCGTGCTGCAAGGTCCTGTGCCATCTCCGATGGAGCGATCGTAGAAAGGGCGATCACATTCCCTTCTGCTGTTGCAACAGCAGTTTCAGCAAGCACAAGTATGTCGCCATCCTTAAAACCGTTACAGGTTTTCCCAGCTGCTGCAACAACATGTTCGGCGATCGAATCGCCAATGGTAATGATTCCCGTTTGAAGGCCGTAGATTCTGAATGAACTGTTCATGATCGTTTCACCATGCGTTCGAACACCCTTATCACATCAAGTGTCTGAGCAACATCGTGTGTCCGGACAACCGATGCTCCTTTCTCCAGCAGCATCAGGGTAACAGCGAGGCTTCCGGCGAGGCGACCTTCAGGATCCCGGCTTAAAAGATCCCCGATAAACGTCTTTCTTGAGATTGCGGCAAGCAGCGGTCGGTCAAATTTCCCAAATTCAGAAAAATTCTGGCAGAGGATCCAATCATCTTCGACGGTACGGAAAGGGGTCCATATGCCGATACCAGGATCAAGGACATAGTCTTTGATACCGGTTGTCTCGCACCGCACTACCACGCTTGCAAGGGCATCGAGGGTGGCATTCAGTCCAACAGCATCACCGGGCTGATTATTGGATGCCATCAGGAATGCAGGAAGGCCCGATTGTGCAAGTCGTTGTGCATACCTTTGGGAAGAGAGCCCGGAAATATCGTTAATTGCATGGATCTCATGGTTCAGACAGACATCGAGAACCCATGGATTCATGGTATCCACCGAGATAATGATCCCGCTGCCATCCAGTTCCGTGAGAGCAGCATCAATCCGTTCCGCTTCGGTACTCCCGCTGATGGCCTGGGTATTGGGGGCCGTACTTCGTGCACCGATATCGATAAGATCCGCACCCTGTTCTACCATTTCGACTGCTGTTTTATGAACGAAATCGATCGGGAAATACGAATTGGCATAAAACGACTCCGGGCTGCAGTTGATCACACCCATCACCCGGACGGGAACGTCACTCCCTATAACAAGCTTATTTACCACACAGTTTCGCATGTCCCCAGACCCGCTGCACGATAGGTGTTCTCCATCAGGGTCGCGATAGTCATCGGACCAACGCCGCCTGGCACTGGAGTAATTGCGGATGCAATGGTTGCTACTGCCTCAAAGTCTACATCCCCCACCAGTTTGCCGTTCATCTGGTTGATCCCTACATCTATGACGACCACCCCGTTTTTGACCATTTCCCGGGTGATAAACTGCGCTTTGCCGGTTGCGGATACAAGAATGTCGGCCTGCCTGGTCTCCCCGGCGAGGTTCTTTGTTTTACTATGGCAAAGCGTGACCGTTGCATCCGCATTTGTGAGGAGTGCTGACATCGGGCGACCCACCTCAATACTGCGCCCGACCACGACTGCACGGGTACCTGCAAGCTCGATCCTGTATTCTGCAAGCAGAGTCATGATACCCTGCGGTGTGCAGGGAACAAACCGCGGCCGTGCGGAAAAGAGAAGACCGAGGTTGAACGGGTGGAATCCATCCACGTCTTTTTCCGGGTGTACTGCAGCGATTACCCGCTCAAAATCTACCTGTTTTGGGAGCGGGAGCTGGACGAGAATACCATGGATATCCGGATCATTATTGAGCTGAGCAACAGTTTTCAACACCTGGTCAGTTGTTGCATCGCCCGCCAGCTCCATCCCGACCGAACCGATCCCAACCTGCCCGCAGGCCCTGTGCTTCATCCTGATATACATCTGTGACGCCGGATCGGCTCCCACAATCACTGTCGCCAGCCGGGGAGAGAGGCCGGAGTCCTCAATTTCCTCTTTGAGGATTTCCAGTCTCTTTTCTGCAATTTTTTTCCCGTCAAGGATCGTGGTCATGGGAGAGTCCGCTGTTTCTGTTTTTATTCGGGATGCAGGGTGAATCTGCTCGCCATTGCAGTCACACCGGCATGCACAGTTTTGATTGCCGTTTCGTTGCTGATATCCTTTACCACCGTTGCAATCCAGGTACCGATCTGGCGCATCTCTGCTTCTTTCATGCCTCGGGAAGTTACTGCCGGCGTACCGACACGCAGCCCGCTGGTCACAAACGGGCTTTTCGTCTCATTAGGGATCGTGTTCTTATTGACGGTTATGCCAGCTCTTCCCAGTGCATTCTCTGCCTCGAGACCGGTTATACCCTGTGCAGTGAGGTCAAGAAGCATCAGGTGATTGTCAGTACCTCCTGAGACCAGCCGAAGCCCATTATCCATCAGGGTCTCTGCCAGCACCTGTGCGTTCTTTACTATCTGTTTGTTGTATTCCTTAAACGAGGGCCTGAGTGCCTCTTTGAAGCACACAGCTTTTGCGGTGATGGTGTGCATGAGAGGCCCCCCCTGCATGCCGGGGAATATCGCCTTGTCAATAGGCTGCGCATACTCGCTGTTGCACATGATTGCTCCGCCACGGGGACCCCTGAGCGTCTTGTGGGTTGTTGTGGTGGTGAAGTTTACGACATTGACCGAGTTCGGGTGAACACCCGTTGCACAAAGTCCGGCGATATGGGCTATGTCTGCCATACAGTAAGCGCCTACACTGTCTGCAATTTCCTGGAACGCTTTAAAATCAATGGTTCTTGGGTAAGCAGAAGCCCCGCAGACAAGCATCTTCGGTTTTTCTTTTTTTGCCATCTCTTCAATTACACCATAATCGAGTGTTTCCGTTTTCGGGTCGAGGCTGTACTGGGCTACTTTGTAAAATTTCCCGGTAAAACTGACCGGTGAGCCGTGGGAAAGGTGTCCTCCCTGGGTAAGCTTCATGCTCATCAGCGTATCTCCCAGGTTCATGAACGCAAAATAGACTGCCATGTTTGCCTGGGTACCTGAGTGCGGCTGAACGTTTGCATGCTCTGCCCCGAACAGTTTTTTCAAGCGGTCACGGGCAAGGTTTTCTGCCATATCATGAAACTCGCAGCCGCCATAGTATCGCTTACCCGGATATCCCTCGGCATATTTGTTGGTCATTATTGACCCCATGGCCTCAAGTACTGCATGCGAAACGAGATTTTCAGACGCGATCAGCTCAAGACCATTTTGCTGGCGGAGCCGCTCCATCTCGATGATATCTGCTATTTCTGGATCAGTTTTAGACAGATAGGACATATGGAGAAGGGTTCGCTGCAATCAGGTAATACCTTTTTCCCGGCACTGGAAAGCGCGTTGATCAGTTTTACTGCTGAATGGCAATTTTACGATTCTGCACCAGCAGAGCGCGTAAATACAGGTCAGGATTTCCTGCATGCTGCGGATTGTAAGGTGAAATAAAGCACAAACCTTTTTTCCTTATCCGGCGATCACTACTATTATTTATAAGGTGTGCGTCGCACCAGTACAGTAAGTATGCGTTGTGACGCAAGCCTGATGCAAAGATCAGATATCTTGAGTATAACCATGAAGAAAAGGAGAAACTGATACCAATGCTGGAGATTTCAGGAACCGGAGCTGCAACTGAGGAGCGTATTGTTGCGATTGAAAAAAAGGTGAGAGATTTAGAAGCCCTCGTCAAGGGGCTGACCCAGGAACTTCTCGATCTCAAGTCTGTAGCAATGAAAATGTCCAAACAGACTGAAGAACGCAGCAGGCAGGAAGCTAAGCGGGGGCCACCGGTTGTTCAGGGTGTACAACCACAGCCGGCCACACCAACTGGTGCTCCTGCCTCTTCAAGCACAGTCGTTATGCGCAAAGGTGCCCGCCCCTCGGATACTCCCGCAGCGCCACCAGAACCATCCATGGACATGATCATGCAGTCGGATGGAACCATGAAACTGGAAGAACGACGGGGTGACAAAAACTACATCGTTGCATCGCCAGGATACGGTAAAAACAAGAAGGGGGTATCCGTAAAGTCAAAACAGGGCGATCTCATCGTGGCCGCCGAGGAAGACAAGAAGGATCCTGCAAAGAAGTAAGGAGCCGGATCTTTGCATATCACCGAGCTGGAGATTGACAATTTCAAGTCTTTTTCTAAAAAGACAAAAATCCCCTTTTTAGGGGGTTTTACCGTTATTTCCGGGCCCAATGGTTCCGGGAAAAGCAACATCATCGATTCCATCCTTTTTGTGCTTGCTCTCTCGAGCTCACGCAATCTCCGTGCCGAGAAGCTTACCGATCTTATCAACCTCAATTCGGGCAGGAATACCGCAGAGGTAGCACTCGAATTTTCTGATGGGACGAAGATCAAAAGAAGAATCAAACGTACCAGCAATGGGTATTACAGTTATAATTACCTCAATGAACGGCTCTGCAAGCAAAGCGATATAGTGGATCACCTTTCAAAGCACGGGATAAAACCTCATGGCTACAATGTCGTCATGCAGGGAGATGTAACCCGCATCATGGAGATGAGCGATTTCGAGCGGCGAAAGATTATCGATGAGATTGCTGGTGTTTCGGAATTTGATGTAAAAAAGCAGCAGTCTCTTTCCGAACTTGATATCGTAAGGGAACGGATCGAACGGGAAGAACTTCTCCTGCTCGAGCTCACCAGGAGAATGAATGAACTCAGACGCGAGCGGGAACATGCCCTCGAATACCAGAAATGGCAAAAGGATCTCTCTTTTTTCCAGAACTGCCGGGCGGCTGCCCAGCTCCACGATCGGGAAAAAGAGCTGGTATCTCTGACGCGATCTACTGATGAGCACGGGATTTTACTTACCCGTATTTGTGCCGACCGGAGCCTGGAAGAGAATGAACTATCCTACCTTAAGGCCGATTTAAAAGACATTGATGACCTGATTAACAAGAAAAGCGGGTCTGACTATCTCAAACTAATTGCCGAACTCGAGGAGGCAAAAAGCGGGATCAAACTCGCTGAGCAGACCATCGTGCGTCTCCGCAAGGAAAAGGAGACCAATCTTGAGGCAATCAATCGTGTCTATATGGATACCAAACGTGCCGAAGCACGGGTGGCAGAATGCACTGATCAGATTCGTACGTTATCCATAGACCGCACGAACCTCGCCATGGAGATTGCTGCCGCCAAAGCACAGCTTGAAAAGTTTGAGACCGAGATCCGGCAACATGGGGAGGATACTGAGGGCGCCCGCGAAAAATTGTTTGCCCTGTTACATGACCTCGAGGAGAAGAGGGGGCAGCGATCAGAAATCCTTCACCAGCAGGACATGCATATTGAGAAGAGCCGGATGCGCACTACGGAACTCGAGCGCCTTATGCTGCTTCTCAAACAGCTGGATGATGAGTACACAGCAAAGCAGAACCAGCTCATGGACAGTGAAAAGAGCACAAGCGACCTTCTTGCAGGTAAAAAAGAGCTGGATCGCAATCTGTCAGAGCTGGAAGGAGCCATGTTTGCCCAGCGGTCCTCGCTGGAACGCCTTCGTAACGAGATCCGGGACAACGAACAGGATGCGTTCCGGCTTGAGGCGGCACAACAGGCGAGAGGTGAATCAGGTGGGAGGGCGATCGAAGCTGTTGTGGCAATGGAACATGTACATGGCACGATCGCTGACCTTGGGAAAGCACCTGCAGAGTATGCAACCTCTCTTAATATTGCTGCAGGTAACAAGCTCCAGTTTGTTGTCTGCGACGATGATCAGGTGGCAGCAGATGCCATCAGGTACTTAAAGGAAGAGCGTCTCGGTCGCGTTACCTTTCTCCCTCTCAACAAATTAAAACCTCCTGCTCTTCCCCCGATAAAAGAGCCGGGTATTATTGATTACGCCGTTAATCTGGTCGAGTACGACCCGAAGTATGACCGGGCGTTTGCCGTTGCACTCGGATCAACCGTTGTTGTCGATACGCTTGAACGAGCCCGCAAACTCATTGGCAAGTACCGTATGGTAACACTTGAGGGTGAATTGCTCGAAAAGAGCGGTGCAATGACAGGTGGTTCGACAAAGAAACAGGGCGGAAGAGGATTCGGTGCCGCCGTTGATGACGAGATATTCCGTATACGGGCACATCTTGGGGAGCTGCAGGGGGAAGCGGCAACACTTGAGGCAGGTGTAAAAAGGCTGATCGAAGAAGTGGATACAAAGCGGGCGACCCGCAACGAGATCGAGCAGAAGATTGCACGCCTGGGGATGTTTACCGAGGAATTTTCCCGCAGGTTCGAAGCTATCACTGTAGAAAAGCAGACCATCGAAGCAGCTGTTGCACGGCAACAGGAAGAGACGAAGAATGGTGCCGCAGAACTCACCCTGCTCGAAACAGATATTGACAAAACCACGGAATCCATCAATGAGATCACCTCCAGGATAGATGAAATCAAGAAACGTCTTGATGATACCAATATTCCGGTGCTCACCGATCAGATAGAGAAGAAAAAAAAGGAGATTGAAGAGTCAGAACGGCGGTTGCGAAATAAGGATGGGGATATTAACGATGCCCAGCGCGAGCGGCAGCATTTCACTGCCCGCCTTGTCGAACTGGGCGATGATCGCAAACGGCAGGACGAACGCAACGGGCAGATAGATTCTGATATCGCAGGATCAAATGAACAGATTACCGTTCACAAATCTCAGATTGCCGCACTTGAAGAACGGCAAAAAGAGTTCTCAGGGGAGCTCGATGAATTGCGTACCAAGCGGTCCGAAGCCTCGCAGCAGATTCAGGACTCTGAATTAAAGCTTATGAAGTTCGATGCTGATAAAGAAAGGATCTCCATCCAGATGGTGGCAATTGAAGAGCGGGCCCGGACGCTCAGTATCGAAGTGGATATGCTCAGGCATCAGGTGGGTGATTTGGATACAAACCTCTCCCTGTCAGAGATTGAAGGAAAGATCGCTGAAGCGGATGGGGCACTGCGCAAGATTGGGGCGGTAAACATGCTTGCGATTGAAGAGTACGAGAAAGTGCAGCGGCAGGTAGGTGAACGAACGGAGCGAAAAGAAACGCTCTCCCGAGAACGTGCGACCCTGATCGAGCGCATAGAGAAATTTGAACAGATGAAGTACGAAGCGTTCACAACCGCGTTTCGTGCCATAGACACCAATTTCCGTGAGATATTTGCCAGGCTCACGAGTGGAAGCGGGCACCTTATCCTCGAGAATGAGGAAGATCCTTTCACCGGTGGTATGACGTTTGCTGTGCAACCCCGCGACAAGAAGGTACACCTCTTATCGTCGCTGTCCGGTGGAGAAAAATCGCTTACCACCCTGGCATTCATCTTCTCTATCCAGCGGTATATCCCTGCACCTTTCTATGCATTTGATGAGGTGGACATGTCGCTTGACGGATCCAATGTCGAGCGGATCGCTTCAATGATCTCGGAGCTTTCGCCCCAGTCGCAATTTGTCATTGTCTCCCTCCGCAAACCGATGATTGAGGCAGCACAACGGATCATGGGTGTTACCTTGCGACCGGATAAAAGCACACTCGTTACCGGAGTAAAAGCGAATGGATGATACTCATGAGAATGAACAAGGAAACAATCCCCCCGGTATCTCCCCGTACAAGCGTGTAACACCAGAACCGGAAAACCTCTCTGAACAAGATACGGCGGGAGCTATGGAGGGATCTTCTCCAGCATCTGAATCATCCGAATCAAGCCCGTCAGGTATCATTGAAGACCCGGTTGAGATTCTTGTGGGACTTGCCGAGCGGGGTGAAATCGATCCATGGAATATTAATATTATCGAAGTGACCGACCGGTTCCTGTCTGAACTTGAACGATGCCGGCAACTTAATCTCCAGGTCTCCGGACGTACGCTCTTTTATGCCGCAACCCTGTTGCGTATGAAGTCAGAACATCTCGAACTCCTGTCAGATCCCGCGGAAGAGGGGCTTGATGAAGATGACGGATTGTATGGGGAAGACTATGACCTCGCACTCGATTCTGAGACGGATTATCATGGCAGGCTTGGTCCGATCGAGCTGCTGGAACACGAGATACAGCGGCGGCTCGACCGGAAGAACCTGCGAAAAAGCCCGGTTACGCTCTTTGAACTGATCATCGAACTTAAAAACATCGAAAAAGAAGAACGCAGGCGCCGCCGACTCACGGATACCGGGGATGATCTCCTTATCTACGCTGATGATGTCGTGGGAATTGCACACGATGAAGGTTACCAGGAATCGGCAATGACCGTGCTTGAAGAATGTCTTGATTGCATTGAACTTGAAGAAGAGTTGACCCTGGTACAACTTTGCCAGAAGTTAGAGTGGGGTATACCGGAAGTCTACATCCCTCTCCTTTTTCTGGCGCTGGAAGGGCGGTGTTCCCTGCGACAGGAAGAGTTTTTCGGCGATGTTTTCGTGCAGATTTGTCGCGCAGACAACTGATGCTATCTCATAAGAAATGGGATACAAGGTACCTGCGCGATCGCGGCATGGTTTTTGTTTTTACCATTTAAAAAAAAAGGTACCGTCAGAAAATGACAGTGATCAATAACGCGCTCCTCAAGTGAATGCGCTATCGGAATTCCCTTCCCTGATTGAGAATATGGAATCACGTGATACACTTTACGAGCGTAAAAAAGCGAAAAATACGGCTGAAACTTCTGTATTGAAGCATTAAGGAGGTATTTTCTCTATGAATAATTTTTTAAGAATAGATGTAAGGAGAAAAAAGAAGATCCGGTCATGGATAACGTTTAAGTGTTCAAGTGTGTTANTATGTGATCCACAAGATCAGATGACGAACCGACGAAAACCCCATAAATGTCNGGTGTCGGTTCAGAGGAAAAATGTGTGCAGGCAACAAGGTATAAATAATCCTGAAACCTACACTATAAGCCTGTGTTTAAGTAGAACAAACACGACGATAATAATCATTCCAATTACTTTTGATGGAGATCCAACAATATCCGGCATGACCGGAGTTGGTTCTGACGTTGATACTGGCAATGCGGAAATTTGTTTAGTAACCGCTAATTCCTTAAACAGTTCAGATATAGTGTGCGTACATTGTACAA
>JGI20214J14112_1000124_pt1 | contig 11059 bp, 11 predicted proteins | sample WetSurMetagenome_FD_14112 | JGI IMG/M metagenome (IMG submission 14112)
ATCGTCGGTGTCATCCCAGGCAATGTAATACTTGGCAGCAGTAGCAACGTCGGCTTAACTTCGGCACCTAGGCCAAATGATAACCCTTGGACAATGTGGGCTCTAAGTGACAAAGTAGGCAATCAAGGAACCCTTAATTGGCTACAGAGATATGCAGCGCCTTCAAACAACCAGACCCAAATGTTGGCAACTCAACCAATTGACCCAGTGACAAATGAGTGGACAATGACGTACTTTGAAACAGGTCAGCGACTTGCTTACAGTCTTGCTAATGGAAACCTCGTTTGGGGACCAAGTGAACGCGCTCAAACCGGATTCCAATACTACAGCTCCAGGGAAGGCTTGCCAGCTTACGGAAACCTCTATGTTAGCGGCTACGGCGGAGTAGTCTACTGCTATTCAATGGCAAACGGAACTCTACTGTGGTCATACGGCAATGGGATAGGCACAAACAGCACAAGCACAGGGGACAACACAGCTTGGGGTAATTACCCAACTCACATTGCAGGCTTTGCTAATGGAATAGTATATACCATGTCAGGAGAACACTCACCCAACACACCGCTATACAGAGGATACATGGCACGCGCTATAGATGCTTTCACTGGAAAAGAAATCTGGACACTTCCAGACTGGTCTGCTTCAGGACTCGGCACGTCTATGGCACCAATCGCTATAGCTGACGGCATTATGACATTCGCCAACGCATACGATGGACAAATATATGCCGTAGGCAAAGGACCAAGCCAAACCAGCATTAACATACAAACTAATGTTATTCCACAAGGAAACAACGTACTAATACAAGGCTCAGTGATGGACATTTCAGCTGGCACAATTCAGAAACAGCAAGCAGCAGACTTTCCAAACGGTGTCCCAGCAATGTCTGACGCGAGCCAGACTGATTGGATGCAGTATGTGTATCAACAAGGACCATGCCCAACTAATGTAACAGGAGTAACTGTCACTCTATCGACTATTGACCCCAACGGAAACTCTTATGTCATCGCCACTGCTACAACAGACGCAAACGGTGTTTTCGCAACAGCATACAAACCAGACGTCCCAGGAACATACAAGGTATTCGCAACATTTGCTGGCTCAGATTCATACTGGCAATCGTCATCTGAAACCGCATTCAACGTCATGGAAGCAACTACTATCACTCCAGAACCAACTACTGCAGCGCCACAATCAATGGCTGACTTATACTTCCTACCGCTATCCGCTGTTATGATTGTTCTCATAATAGTTCTCATAGCCGTAGTAAGCTGGTCTGTAATAAGAAAACACCCATAAAACCCTAGAGAAAAACCTCCCCTCTCTTTTTTATTTTATCTATTTCTATTAATTTCAAACAAAGCTTTAGTCGAAAGAATAGTCGATATCGATCCGCCCCCTAAAGGGTTTGAGATCCCAGTTATTCTCTGTAATAAGTGTCTATAGGCTTCAAAAATTAAGTGATATCGTCTGTCAATCGTACTTTAAACTAAGCCTAAGCGATTTGCCCTTTTGCTTATATACGAATTAGTTTTATTGCATAATCATGACTGCCCACAACCAACACTTCGTAACCAGTAATCCAGACGTTATTGTAGTTGGAGGTGGACCAGCTGGTTCCTATACAGCACTAAACCTGGCAAAAAAAGGTGTCATAGTCACAGTTTTTGAGGAGCATCCACAAATTGGTGTGCCCTCACACTGCGCTGGACATATCAGCATTCGAAGTCTGAAAACGATGGGTCTCTATCCACTTCCAAACGGCATTTTGGAGAACAAGTTTTGCGCCGCCAACTTTTACTCACCCTACGGCAACAAATTCTCGCTACACCTTTCCTGTCCAGTTACCGTTGCTTTAAACAGGACACGCTTTGACCAGTACTTGGCAGGAAAAGCCGAGGTTGCTGGAGCAACCTTTGTAGTAAGTTCCCCAGTTCAATCGCTGACAATGGCTGATGGATTTGTCAAAGGCATCAATGTCTTCCAGAACAATGGTGCCATAGTACATGTCAACTCCAAAATTGTGGTGGACGCGGAAGGCATCTCATCGAGACTTCTACGGCAAACAAGCTTAACTCCACTCAAACCAGACGGAATAGTATACGCTGTTGAGGCAGAAATGGAAAATGTTCAGAACGTTGACCTTGATGCGGTGGAAGTTTATTTTGGAAAGGCTTATGCACCAGGTTTTTATGGTTGGCTTATTCCACGGCCTGATGGCTCAGCAAAAGTGGGGTTAGCGACAAACAAAGGTGACCCACGAGAGTACCTAAAAAGACTAATGACAAGACATCCAATTGCCGCAAAACAACTCGGAAAAGCCAAAATAAAACATATTGGCTATCACGCCATCACTTTGGCTGGTCCAATTTCTCAGACTTACACCAACGGTTTTCTAGCTGTTGGCGATTGTGCTTCCCAAGTGAAGCCTACCACTGGTGGCGGCGTCATCTTTGGGTTAACCGCTGCAAAGGAAGCTGCGGAAGTAGCAGGCAAAGCTATAGCACAAGGCGATGTTTCTTCTGGAGTTTTGCAGGCGTATCAGAAGCATTGTGATTCTTTGTTGCGTTTCGACTTTAATGTTATGTTGAAGCTTAGGCGGTTTCTTAATTCTCTTTCCGATGAAAAGTTAGATGAGATGCTTCGCGTTTGTGGCAAGTTGGGCGTCGATAAAACGTTACGTGACGTGGATGAAATAGATTTTCAGGGCAAAATGTTGCTGACCGCTGTTCAGAAGCCAGCGATGGCAGCTGCTCTCCTCTACTTTGGACTGCTTTACTTGTCTGCAAACCCTTAAAATCTCCAGTGCTAACATACAGTCGGGAACTATAATGAGTCAGTTCGAATACAAGCAAGTCCTCGTTTTCCGCACTGATTTGCAAATGGGTAAAGGCAAAATCGCAGCGCAAGCAGGACATGCAGCTATCTCCGCGGCCCAAGACGCTTACGTACACCATAAAAAATGGTGGGATGCATGGTTGTTTGAGGGGCAAAAGAAAGTCGCAGTTAAGGTTCAGACAGAAAAAGAGTTATGCGATTTGGAGGAGGCTGCGGAGGATTTGGGGTTGCCTCATGCGTTGATTGTTGACCGTGGTTTAACTCAGATTCCTGAGGGATCTATTACTTGTTTAGGTATTGGTCCAGCGCCATCAGCTATGATTGACCGATTAACTGGTAAACTTAAGCTGCTTTAGGCGATTTTTTGGTTGTTCCTGAAATCGATAATATTCTTGGCATGGACGTTTACGCTACCACAACTGAAGGCGTCGGAGGCAAAATCAAACAGTCAGTCGATGATTTTGTGGTTGAAGAGATTCTTGTAGATGGTTCTAAAGCTTCTGTGAATGGTTCAGTTCCAAGTCGAGTTTTGGGTTCCACTCTTCAGAGGCAGCGTTTCCTGCTTTGCATATTGGTTAAGCGCAACTGGGACACTTTTATCGCCGTGAAAAACGTGGCAAAGTCCTTGGGCATTGATCAGACAAGAGTCCAGTTTGCAGGGATAAAAGACGCTAAGGCAGTAACTGCCCAGCATGTCAGCGTAGCAAACGTTTCTGTAGAGGATGCCCAGAAAGTCGATTTAAAAGACATTGAAGTGCATCCAATTGGTTACGTCCGAGAACAGATGTCGCTGTTTTACCTGTTAGGAAATAACTTTACAATAACTATTAAGAACCTAAATTTGTCAGAGGTGGAAGTAGTCGAGCGCATGACCCAAACAATCCACGAACTAAATGTTTTGGGAGGAGCTCCAAACTTTTTTGGTCATCAACGTTTCGGGACCACTCGTCCAATCACTCATCTGGTTGGAAAAGCCCTTGTTCAAGGCGATTTTAAGGAGGCAACGATGCTTTTCTTGGCTAAACCCAGCGTCCATGAGCACCCTGTTTCAAGACAAGCCCGCCAAGAACTAGAAACCACCAAAGACTTCAAGTTAGCCAAAGAGAGTTTNCCAAAACAGCTTCGATTCGAACGGCAAATGCTAAATCATCTATTCGACAATCCAGGTGATTTCACGGGAGTTTTCCAATGTTTGCCCCTTAAACTGCAGGCGCTTTTTGTTCAAGCCCACCAATCCTACTTGTTTAATCGTTTCCTAAGCGAACGGGTTAAGCATGATTTGCCTTTGAATAAGGCGGTTGCAGGTGATTTTGTAGTTGGTGTAGAGCGTTCTGGATTGTCCATGACAAACGTTGCTAAAGTTGCTTCTAACGAGAACTTGGTTGAAATTAACGCTCAAATCCAGGCTGGACGCATGCGTGTTGCTCTGCCAATTTTTGGGATAAAACAGAAGCTTTCCCAAGGTATCATGGGGGAGATAGAAAATCAGGTTCTTGTGCAAGAAGGAATCAAAACTGAAGGGTTACAGGTAAATGTCCTTTCAAGGACGGGTGGAAGAGGAGGTTTACGTGCTGTTGTTACTCCTGTACGCGATTTTAAGTTGCAGAGTGTTTCGACGAATCAAGAAGGTATGTCTGAGGCAAAGATGAGTTTCATGTTGCTAAGAGGCTCCTATGCCACAGTGGTATTAAGGGAAATAATCAAGCCCTCAGACCTTATATCCTCAGGCTTTTAGGGTCTTAGTAAAAAAGCAGATAAGGAAGAAAATATTCTTTATTTTGTAGGAGCTCGTTTTTGTGGAGTCTGAACCCCAACGCCAATGTGTTATTCCAATTCATAAACCGACCACTAGAGAGTTAGTGTTCTTTTTTTCTTCTGGAATTCTTGTGAGTATTCCATTTGCTTTGTTCTTTTCTCAATTCTATACTCTGTTTCCTGCGGCTTTGGCGGTTGTTATTTTGGCCCCCTTCATCGAGGAGCTTGCAAAGGTTTTCCCGCTATTCTATAGACATGGAGAAACAGAGAGATCATATGTTACCTTGGGCATTTTGATTGGGTTGGGTTTTGGCATTTCGGAGTTTGTTTTATACGTTTTCTCTTTAGGAGCTTCTCCTATTTCCAGATTTCCAGGCATTATTTTTCACTCTTCAAGTGCAGCTATAACGGCTTATGGCATAGCCAAAAAGAATCCCTTGCCCTATTACCTACTTTCTGTGAGCCTTCACATAGCCAACAATTTTATAGCTCTTTCAGGTGACATGTTTTTAGGGATATTTGCAGAACTTTTCGTATTAATCTCAGTTTACCTGTTGGCTTGGCGATACTACAATAAGGCTTCAAAGGATAAAGTGGTTGTTTAACTAAACCCTGTCTGTTCTGGCTAGGTCCCTAATCCTGTTGACCCCGTCTATTTCCAAAATGAAGTCAACTACACTCTTGGGCACTAGTTCGGTCCAGCTGTTGTCTTTAACCATTTTTTCGCGAACAAAAGTTGAGCTATAGACTTCTCTTTCAAACAGCGGAATAGTTTTGACCTGATAACCGCCTTCCATAAAGAGTCTCTTGGTTAAGGGCTCGTTGGAGAATAGGACGCTGAACTTTGGTGTATAGCCTTCAACTGCGCTTACCCAAAGCATATGCAGATGAACGTCTGGCACCGGAACAATCCAGAGTTTCGAGTAATCCACTTTAGCTTCCGACAGCGACCGGCGAACCATAACCAGCCGCTCGCCTGCCGTAAACGGGTTGTTCGAGTTATGGCTGTATTGGGCACTGCCAATGACGATAACTAATTCATCAACCTTTTTCAAGGCATACTTGATGGCATCTAGATGTCCTAGGTGAAAAGGCTGAAACCTTCCAACATATAAGCCTCGATTAACCATGATTGCTCACTTGCTTTGAGTGGGGCTCGCCTGCATTTATGATTTGTGCACACAAATTCAGGCGAAGTTTCGGAGAACCTGTTCAACTGGAAAAACCATAAGTCGCCCACCCAGAACCTCAATTTCTCTACAAGCGGAAAATCCTTGTTTCTCTCTTCCTAAAAGCTCAATCTTTGTTTTCAAACCAAAACCATAACCACCCAACGAAAAATTCGTTCTAACAACTCTGTGGCAAGGAACTATAGGGGCAAACGGGTTAGACGCCATGATATTTCCAACCGCTCTTGGACCGCCACCGACAGCTTTAGCAATTGCACCATAAGAAGTTACGTACCCAAGTGGTACCGTCAAGGTTGTTTTTAATACTTTCTTGGTGTAAGGTCGTAAATTGTTTATTGCCAAGGGCAAGTTGAGGGCAACTTTCTTTCCGTCGTAAATGTTTTTTAATGTTGTGAGCGCGTTTTTGGCAAATGTTGTGGGTTCATGGAAGACCTGAAAAGGACAGTTGAAGGATATGTTACCTAAAACATTTTTTACGGTTGCGGATTGGTCTGCTCCAAACGATGATGCCACGATTTGTTGTTGATCTATGGCGATTGAAAACCATGTATTATCAAAGTTTTGGTTGTAGACTTCAATCATTTCTACCCGTCCTCGTGGATGAATGGTCGGAGTGCATGTTAAAAGTTTCTAATATAGAAACTGTTTTGACCAGAGCAATCAATGCAGGTAGCAGTCAACTTAACGTTATCCAAGTCAGGTTTAGTTACTAACAAGCTCTCGGCACTCACGGTTATGTAACCGATGAGTTTGCCGCATTTTTGGCACTTTAACGGTTTAGACTCACTCATTCAAGCCTCTCGGCTTACTCTATAACGGTTATAAGTAACCTTAATTATTTGTGTTGTGTATATCAAGAAAAGGCGAAAATTATGGAAGGTTATGGACCACAATTACCTGGATTACCCAATATTCCACAAATCCAGCTTATGCCGCAAGACCTGCAGCAAACTCAAGGTAACCAAGCCCAGCAAGGCGGTGGATGGATGCCGGGCGCCACCACAGTGGGCGCTATCTTCAAAGATGGAGTAATTTTAGCTTCAGAAAAAAGAGTAACATACGGAAACTTCATCATGAGTAAAGGCGGCAAAAAAGTCTTCAAAGTAACAGACCAAATCGGCGTAGCATGTGCAGGGCTGGTTGGAGACATGCAGATCCTTGCCAAAGAAATGCAGGCGCAAGCTAACCTTTTCAGTATGGATGTCGGAAGAAAAATCAGTGTCCGTTCAGCATCCAAACTCTTAGCTAACGTACTGTTCAACCGTCGATACTCGCCTTTATTCACACAGACAATCGTCGGCGGCTTAGACGATGAAGGAGCATCACTCTTTGTGTTGGACGTATTAGGTTCACTTATTCCTGACAAATACGCGGTAGTGGGTTCAGGCACAGAAATCGCCATGGGTGTTTTGGAAGAAGGATACAAAGAAACCATGAGCCTAAGAGAAGCAAAAGAACTCGTCACTCGCTCAATAAAGTCTGCTGTAAGCAGAGATTCCATGAGCGGCGACGGCATTGACTTCCTTGTCATAACTAAGGAAGGCGTCTCCGAAGAATCCATAAAGTTTTAATCACTTCTTCTTTTTAATATTTTTTAGTTAATTGAATGTTTTAGCATTGCATAGGAGGAATGTTATGTCTTTTGAACTTACCCCCAAAGAAGGAAAATTCCTAATCCAACTTGCAAGAAACACCGTAGAACAGTACCTTAAAACGGGCAAAGCCCTTAAACCACCAAAAGAAACACCCCAAAAACTTTTTGCGCACTGTGGCGTTTTCGTAACAATAAACAGCCTCCGAGGTGGCGAGAAGGCGCTCCGTGGGTGTATCGGCTATCCCTACCCGACAAGTCCTCTTGTGGAGGCAGTGATTGACAGCGCCATTAATGCTGCTACAGAAGACCCAAGGTTTGAGCCCCTATCGCCAGACGAGTTGGAAAAGGTCGTTTTTGAAGTAAGCGTGCTCACGCCACCTGAACTTGTGGAAGTTGTAAACCCCAAGGAATACGTAAGCAAAATTAAAGTCGGCGAAGACGGCTTAATCGTCGAGCGGGGTCCCTACAAAGGGCTGCTTTTGCCGCAAGTGCCAGTCGAATGGGGTTGGTGTGAGGAGGAGTTTTTGTGTCAGTGCTGCATGAAAGCAGGCGTGCCCCCAGACACCTGGCTAACTAAAGACGCCAAAATCTACAAATTCAAAGCTATAGTCTTCGACGAAGTAACACCAAACGGTGAAATAAAACGCCTAAACCTGACAAAACAAGCACCTTAATCCAGCAGGTTTTCAACTATCGAAACCGCTCGGTTCAATCCACTAAACCTATTAGAGAACTGGTTTAACTCCTTCACGTTTCTATTGTAGTCTTCTTTTTGTTTTTCCATCTTTTCAACTGCTTTTTCAAGTTGTTTTTGGTTTTTTACGGTTATTGAGCAATTCAGGTCCTGCAGTTTAGCCGCATTGCCTAGTTGTTCGGGCTGTGTGGGGATGCAGATGCTTGGTTTAGCGTATTTGATGGTTTCAAAGCATGTCGCGTGGCCCCCGCTGAAAATTACAAATTTGGCGTTTCTCATGGCTTGTTCCCGTTCTTCAGAGGACAGCCAGGTGTGGATTTCGCAGTTGCCAATTTTCGTTGAAGTCTTCTTGCCAGGTGTGCCTAGGCTTATGACGCATTTTGTTTTTTGTTTTTCGAGTACTGGCAAAAGAGTCTTCGTTAACTTAGCCCTTGTTCCTACTGGGCCGCTTATTGGAGCGAAAATATGCTCTTGCTCACCTTCAACAGGTGTGGTGTCAACAAAGCTGCCAACGTACTCAACTTTTTGGTTTAGATTCATGTTGTCCAAGTTGCCAATGTTATATTCGGATACAGTGTAGGGTGGCGGATTATCGGGAATTATTATTTTTGAGCACTGCTTAACGTACCTTTCAACTAACCTTTCGCCTGGGCTTAGAAAAGATGAGAAGCCATAGCTTGGTCTAATCATGTTTGCAATGTAGACTGAGGGAATTTTCCATCTTTGAGCTAGCCGAAGAGCGTTTATGTCACCGTCGGCGATAAGCATGTCTGGTGCTATATCATGCAAGTTTTCTCTTAAGTCATAATAGCGGTTGATGGTTTCCATGGCGTTGGATCTTTTTATTTCTAACCTGTTCTGTTCCGAGTTGAAGAGTGGAAGGGGAAATAACAGGTTGATTAATGAGGCCGAAGTTATTATGCCCTGAGCATTTTCGTACCATGAAATTGGTGTGCATTTGTAGACGTGGCTGAACTCTTTTTGGAGCAACTCATAGGCTTTTCCACCTGAAAAAAAGAATAATTCGTGACCGTTTTTCCTCAGCCGCTTCCCTAACGGAATGATTCGCGAAACATGTCCCAATCCGAGTTCAGAGCAGCTAAGTAGTAGTCGCATAATAGTATACTGGTAAGCGCATGAATATATTTGAACTATAGCTTGCTCAACCAAGCAAAGGCAAGCATTTTAAGCTCTAAACGCCAACACTACAAGTATGTTTATTCCAAAGCGAATCGTAGAGGAGAAGCTAAAACAAATCCTCGCCGACGACATAGGATTGGGCGACGTAACTGCTTCAGCAGTTATTCCAGCGAATTTGACAGTTAATGCCAAGATTATCGCAAAAGAAGCTGGAATAATAGCGGGAATCGAAGAAGCCACATTACTTGCTGAATGCTTAGGGTTGACTGTTAAAGCTATGGTTACTGATGGGGATGCGGTAAAAAATAAACAAGTTCTCATGCAGGTTTCAGGAAATGCCCAGACTATCCTAACAGTCGAGCGGACCTTGCTTAACCTTCTTTCACGAATGAGCGGCATCGCAACTAAAACACGCTCTTTGACTGAAAGACTTGAAGGGGCAAACGTGAAAGCAAAGATAGCTGCAACACGTAAATCTGCACCGGGGTTACTCTACTTCGACAAAAAAGCTGTGGCTCTTGGGGGAGGGGACACGCATAGGTTGCATTTAGACGACATGGTGCTGATTAAGGACAACCACTTGTCCATTGTGGGCAGTGTTGATGAAGCTGTAAAGAGAGCGAAAGCTCATACTTCTTTTGCCAAGAAAATCGAAGTTGAAGTAACCAGCACTAAGGATGCGGTAATAGCTGCAAGGGCTGGTGCAGATATTGTGATGTTGGACAATTTTTCTCCCAAACAAGCAAAAGATGCGTCCCAAACATTGAGGAAAGCAGGTTTTAGCAATGTGCTACTTGAGATAAGTGGAGGGATTACGAGCGAAAATCTAATGGAATATGCAGCTGCTCAGGTGGACATCCTAAGTTTAGGTGAACTCACTCACACTGTTAAAGCGCTTGACATAAGTTTGGAAATAGTGAAAAAGAGTAAGCCAATCGTCAACCGATAGTTGAAATTAACCATGTTTCCACAATCGCGCCAACGATGAGCAGGACTGCGACAATTCCAATTAGAATCGCTGCGTTTTTGAGTTCTCCCCATTTCCTTTGTCTGAGTCGTTGAAACAGCCATATACTTTCTGCCATTCCAATTGAATAGGAAACATATTCTAGTAGAAACACTAAGCCGAAAACCAGCAAGGCAATGACTGCTGTTGTAGGCGATATATTAAGGGGAGGCGTTGAGGTTATGGTTGTGCTTTGCACTTGAATCGCAGCTGAAAAAGCAAGACCAGTATTAAACATTATGAATAAGCCTAAGAAGGCGCCTACGAGTGGAATAAACATTGCAAGACAAAGACCAAAGTTATTCAGGAGAATCGACGGNGCCAATGTGCCATTCTCTAATCCTTGGTTTCTTGTTTGGTTTATGCTGTCATTAATTTCTTTGGCAAATTGAGGACTAAGTGGCACTAATGAACCAATTAAAGTTAAAGATACCGCAATCACAAACATGAACATAATCGAGTAGATCCTCTTGCGTCTCAGTGAAGCGTTTTTCCAAAATGAAGGGTAATCCATTTCAAGTTAACCTCCTATTTCTCCGGTTTTATCTTTAGAGCTCGGAATCCTCTTGCGTTAGGGTTTAACATTTCAGATAATTTAACCTTTGTTAAAATACCCAGCGAATCCACACTAAAACCTCGTACATCATGTTCGTTTGCCAAGAGCGAATGTAGATACACATAGTTACCGATAAACCTTGGTTGACAACTCAATGGCAATCCCAACAGAATACTCTCTTTTTCGTCAAGAGCTTTTTTACAAGCAAACAGGATAGCTTCTGCCCCCGCCGTCAACTCAGCGATCCGTACTGGAACACTCTCTTTGCCGATAGCTAACATATCTA
>JGI20214J14112_1000126_pt1 | contig 10987 bp, 8 predicted proteins | sample WetSurMetagenome_FD_14112 | JGI IMG/M metagenome (IMG submission 14112)
TTTGCCTTAGCTGTTACCAACTTCATTCGCCGCTCGGGCACGCCTTCCGCGATTACCACAATAGTCCGCAATTGAGGAATTGATAGTGCTTCTTCTGTAGAGGGGGCAGCTGATCGGAATGATGCAAAATTTATCATTACATCTACATTTGGATGAAGCTTCGCAGCTTTCTCCATGGTCTTGTAGACGGGTATTAGGATTTCCAGTGTTCCAAAGAAGAATTTTGCGTAGCCGTCTGCGCCAGTCGGGTTAATTATCGCTGCTACAGACGGGGTTTCTCGTTTTGAGGCGTAGTCGAAGTCGAGCATCCTCTGGGTCGCATTAACCTGGTTATTGTAGATGAATGACTGTGTAGTTTTGCTAAACAGGTCATTGTTTGTAGTTGTCTTTGACACGTTAGTTCTCTCCTTTCAAAGCCATTGAAACAATCCTTGTCATGTGTGTTTCAGGTCCATAGACTTCGATAGGAATATCCAGTTTTTCGCCAAGTTGTCGCATCTGTGCCAATCCTTCCTTGTAGTTAGGTCCGCCCCTTCGCACGTAAATCTTCACTTTGTTGTCTTGGAGCTGNTTTTGATATGCTGTGAGCGCTTTCACTATGCCCTTGAACGTCGCGGCTACGTCAGTGAAGTTTGCTATACCTCCACCTATAAGCAAGAATTTGCCTTTCGGGTTTGCCTTCCTTGTCATGAGGTCGAGGATTGTTTTAGCATACAAGTAAGTGAATTCTTCGCTCGGATCGCCTGAATATTCGCCATAGTTTGCCAGCTCATACATGCAGCCTAAATCGGTGATGGTATCAGCAAATATGACAGATGCACCGCCCCCTGCCACCATAGTCCAGACTCTGCCCTCAGGATTAATTACAGTTAACTTTAATGAAGCTCCAGTCTTAGAGTCCAAGTCCTCGATGTAAGCCTCCTCGTCAGTAAGTGTGCGACCGAATGGCGCTGGAAACTCGATCTTTCCCCATTTCTCTCCGCTCTCGAACTCGGCTGTGGTATCTAGTTTGGCTGCAAGGTCCACTGGAATAACTGAATCCTCAGTAACCGCAACTGGATTTATCTCTAAGTATGTGAAGTTGAGGTCTGCATAGAATTTGAATAGAGATTCAATGAAGCCTGCAACACGTGCTTTGCGATTTGGGGGCATGTTTATGAGGAGTTTTTTCTCAATTTCCTCCGCTGTTGGGTACGTGCCGATAGGCACTTCGAAGCGTACGGCTTTGCTGTCGACATCTCCCACGTTGACGCCACCTTCATGGTGGAAAAGTATGCTGTCACCTGTTTCGGTGGATATTATGGCAACGTAGCATTCATCTGATTCCTTGTAGGTCACGAACGGTTTAATTATAAAATGGGTAAGTTGTCCCACTGTTCCTTTGTCAGCAGGTTTTCCGTCTGCGTCGAATTTGCCATAGATGGTTATGGGAACCCTGGACTTTTCCTGTATCCATGCTTTGGCTTGGTCGTAGTTTACTCCGACGAGGACCAGTTTGTTCTTTCCCCTTCGTTTTATGAGTTGGTCGGGTTTAACAACCAGCTTCTCAGTGTTCAGCCAAGAGTATTGATTCGGCAAGTGGTCTGTGTCAGTGTTCGGCGCTACCGTTACGATTTTGTCGGAAATCTCGTATTTTCCGTTGGAATAATCTTTGAAGAGCCGGGCGAGCATGCGGGTGCCGTCTGCTTCGCGTATTGCTTTGTGTGCCATCGGATTTCCTCACTTGAGTTTCCTTTGGAGCCCTTTTGCAACCTCAGCAATGAACTCTTCGGTAGAGACTTGCTTGTTCTTGGGGTCCGGCGTAGCAACAAGCAGCAGATCACCCGTCATTATACCACTTTCAACAGTTTCAAGTGCTGCGTCCTCAAGCTTCTTTGCGAACTCCACGACTTCCGGTGTCTCGTCTAACTCGCCTCTCTTTCGCAAGCATCCCGTCCAAGCGAAGATAAGCGCCATGGAGTTGCTGGATGTTTTTTCACCATTGAGGTATTTGTAATAGTGTTTTTGAACTGTACCGTGCGAAGCCTCGAATTCGTAGTATCCCTGTGGGCTGACGAGCACTGAAGTCATCATAGCTAAGCTGCCATAGGCGGAGCCCAACATGTCGCTCATGACGTCGCCGTCATAGTTCTTGCAAGCCCACAGCAAACCCCCCTCAATCTTCATAATTCTGGCAACCGCATCATCGATGAGGGTGAAGAAATATTCGAGCCCAGCTTCCTTGAATTTGGCTTTCCAGTTAGCTTCGTATTCTTGCTCGAATATCTTCTTGAATTGAGCATCGTATGTCTTAGATATTGTGTCCTTTGCTCCGAACCAAAGGTTGATTTTCTGGTCGTAAGCGTAGGTGAAACAAGCTGTAGCAAAGCTTGCGATTGAATTGTCAGTGTTGTGAATACCTTGGATTATTCCAGGTCCCTTGAAATCCTGGATTGTGCCACGCCATAGTTCCTTGCCAAGGTTAGTAGTGAACACCAACTCCGCTTTTCCTGCTTCTGGCACTCGGTACTCACAGTTCTTGTACACGTCACCATAAGCGTGCCTTCCAATGTGGATGGGTTTCTTCCATGACCTAACTGCAGGCAAAACATTTCTGACCAAAATCGGCGCCCTAAAGACTGTACCATCTAATGCAGCTCGGATGGTACCGTTTGGGCTACTCCATTCCTGCTTGAGATTGTATTCTTTCACTCGGTCTTTGTTAGGTGTGATAGTGGCACATTTGACTCCNACACCGTATTTNTTNATNGCNTCGGCAGCTTCAAGGGTTATCTTGTCNCCTGTTTCGTCCCTTTTTTTCAGTTGGAGATCGTAGTAGACAAGNTTCANGTTGAGGTAGGGTAAAAGAAGTTGGTCTTTTACCATCTGCCACATTACTCGGGTCATTTCGTCGCCGTCGATTTCAACTATTGGTGTTTTAACGTTTATTTTGTTCATGGGTTTAAGCCTCTATTTTTTTACTGTGTAAGGGAGTAAGCCGCCTTCAAAGAGAATGTCTTTCTGTCTCGGAGAAAGGGTATAGACAAGATCAATTTTGATGTTCTTAGTCTTATCCACTAAGACTATAGGTTCATCATTCTGTAATTTCATCTTAAGGTTAGGAAGCTCGATTTCGTCACCCTGATCTATCCTGTTGTAGTCATCAATGTTTTTGAAAGACAGCGAGATAATGCCGAAGTTAACTAGGTTGGCTGAGTGGATTCTCTCAACAGACTTTGCTATAATTGCCTTAACACCTAAATACATTGGGCAAAGGGCAGCATGTTCTCTGGAACTTCCCTGTCCATAAGATTCTCCTGCAACAATAACCGTAGTTAATCCTTTGGTTTTGGCATCCATTGCTCTTTTCGGGAAGTCTTTATCAAGCGGTTCGAACACATACTTGGAATATTCTGGCACATTTGAACGATATTTAAGTCTGGCTCCAGCGGGCATGATATGGTCGGTTGTAATTTTATCACCAACTTTTATTCCGATAACGCCTTTAATTTCTTCAGGCATTTTATCGTTAACTGGCGGGGCGCCGATGTTGGGTCCTCTTACAATCTCAACGTTTTTGTCAGCATCATTAGGGAAAATGAACATCGAATCATCTACCAGGAACTTGTTTGGCATATCCACCAGGGGGTAATTTATTCCCGTCGTTCGTGGGTCAGTTATCTTTCCAGCGATTGCTGACACCGCCGCAACCTCGGGGCTCACAAGGTAAACTTGCGCGTCTGCGGTGCCGCTTCGTCCCTCAAAATTCCTGTTACTTGTCCTAAGAGATACGCCTGCTGATTTGGGGCTTTGGCTGTTGCCGATGCAGAAGCCACACGTTGCTTCAAGAAGTCTAGCGCCGCTATCTATCAGGTCACCGATATAGCCATCTTTTGTCGCCATTTGAAGCACCTGCCTTGAGCCTGGCGCTACTCCAAATGATACGTTAGGGTGAACTTTTTTGCCTTTCATTATTTTGGCGGCAGTGGCTATTTCTTTGTAAGACGAGTTGGTACATGACCCCAGCATAACTTGGTCAATTTTCAGGTCGCTCAAATCACTGACTTTGACAATGTTGCCGGGGCTATGCGGTGCCGCTGCAAGAGGTTCCAGGTCAGTAAGGTCTAGGTCAACTATCTTGTCATATTCAGCATCTTCGTCAGCTTTTAGCTCGACCCAATCTGCCTCTCTGCCTTGAGCTTTGAGAAATTTTTTGGTTTCTTCATCGGAAGGGAATATGGAGGTTGTGACACCCATCTCTGCGCCCATATTGGTGATCGTAGCTCGTTCTGGGACGGTGAGGTTCTTTACACCCGGTCCAGCATATTCCATGATAACACCGACATTGCCCTTGACTGTGAATATTTCTAGCATCTTCAGGACTACGTCTTTGGCGCTAACCCATGGTTGAAGGGTGCCCTTGAGGTTTATCTTGTAGACTTTTGGGCAGGTGATGTAGAATTCCCCCCCACCCATTGCTACAGCAACATCTAGCCCCCCGGCTCCTATGGCTATCATGCCAATGCCGCCTCCAGTGGTTGTGTGGCTGTCAGAACCGAGAAGCGTCCTGCCAGGCTTGCCAAACCGTTCCAGATGGACTTGGTGGCATATTCCATTTCCTGCCTTTGAGTAGATGATACCATATTTGGCAGCTACACTTTGAAGGTACTTGTGGTCATCTGCGTTCTCAAAACCCACTTGGATTGTGTTGTGATCAACGTAGCTAACGGAAAGCTCGGTCTTCACCTGTTTGAGACCCATTGCCTCAAACTGGAGGTAAGCCATCGTTCCTGTCGCGTCCTGAGTTAGCGTTTGATCAATCTTTATTCCTATCTCTTTTCCAGGTACGTATTCGCCTACTACCAAGTGTTTTTCCAGTATCTTCCGTGTAAGGGACTTTCCCATAAATATCTCATCCTTGGAAAGGATTGTTTTGCTTAACAGCATATAAACGTTGTCAATTTACAGGATGAATACATCACACCATTTACTTAATACAAATTTAACTATATTTTGGAAATTTGTGCAAAAAAAGGCAATAAAGCGCGAAAATATAACAATTCTGTCCCACACAGTGAAAACAGTAAATATACTAATTGAGTGAACTGTAGATTGTTCCTATCAATGGCTGTAGGCATTTTTGTTACCTGTTGAAAGAAGGTTGGCTAAAGAAACCAACACTGCTATTTTACTCATCTTTTTTAGAAGCACTGAATAGTCATTTACTGGACTTTTCCTGAAAAATATTATGACTGAGAAGTCAAAGGGTTAGCTCATGAATGTTGGGTGTGCATCTTCTTCGTTGATATGATGCATTACATGCAGTGCTAGACCAGTGGCTGCGCCTGCAGAAAGTCCCAAAAGCAAGTTTGTGAGCCAAGAATAATTTCCCACCAAGCCCAAGACAACCAGGGCATCAAAACCTAAAGCAACTGCCAAGTAACCGACACACCACATTTTAACGCTCATACCTCTTGGCTTGTTGATTCCTATTCCACCAAGTATACCTAGCATTATTAGAAAGCCAACTAATGCGTAAATCCAGTCGTAACTCAAACCATTCACCTGTTATAATTGGCTATGTTCCGTTTTGAGGTTAATTAGGTTATCGAAATCTAAACTGTAGAAAGATACAGTATCAGTAAAACAGTTAGAATACCGCTATCTTTTTTTACCTACTACAGGAAATCTTTAGGCTCAAGGGTGTGTAAGCAGTAACGAACTTTGACGTAAGACAATGTCACAGATGGGCTCAACTCCTGATTAACAGAAAACAGAAACTCATTGAAGCCCAAGTCGCCATGAAACAAATGGATTTTGATTTAGCAAAACAGTTGTTTAACCAAATCTTCAACGGAGTAATGGGCAAACAAGCAGATCCTGGCATGGCTGGATCACTTTTGTACCACATGGCCATGGTTTCAAAAATGGAGTCAGAAACCCAAGTGCTCCTTAATGCACTAAATGTTGAACTTCCAGATGTATCTGTACAGTTAAGTAAGATTTACTGTGATTTTGAGTCTGATGCAAAGCACCTTACCCAAAAAATAGGTCCCTTCCCTTTAGGTTTTAGGGATATTGCCACCAGCTCTCGACCAACAAGCGAAGAAAAAATAAAATTGTTCACAAACCTTAAGCAAGAAAACAAAAAAGTCGAAGCCCTCCTAAACAACAAGAAACCTGAAGCAGGCGAAGCGTTAGAGAAATTATTCAACAACTGGGCAGAACAAGTTATTCGGATGCGACTTATCCAAGAGTACGAAACAATCAAAGGCTTACTAGTTACAGCTGAGTTGGCAAAAACCATAGGTTTACCTGCCCTTGAAAAAGCCATGGCGGCAGTTCAAGAAAAGTTCGGCATGGAAACAGTAAGCATCGCCCTCGATGTAACACTTAAGGTTGGTATGCGACGAGAGAAACTGCAATCAGTCATGCTTAGCGATCACTTCATAAACATGACTATGAGCAACGAAACCCTCGACGGACACATGGAATTTTTAAACTGTCCCATATATGGAAGCCACCATTATGCCCATGAAAAATATGGCGTAGACGACAAGGTTTCTGGGTTGTTCTGTACTCATTTCTGCTTTGCCCATGCCAAAGCCATGCTTGACACGGTTCTTCCCTTCCCCTTCACGCTATGGCAGCCTAAACTGATAGCGACCCATGGCAACTGTGAATTCTACCTAAAACTTGCATATACTCCAGAATCAAAGTCAGCAGAGCCGTTCGTTCCTTTAGTAATGTCTTGGAACGTTACCCGCGAATGCAACATGAAATGCAGCCACTGCTACATCAACGCAACAGAAAAGAAACTATCCAATGAATTGTCCACTCAAGAAGGCAAAGACCTCATAGACCAAATTTGCCATGTTAGCAAACCACTACTCATACTCAGCGGTGGAGAGCCCCTCTTGCGCCCAGACATTTACGAGCTAATCCGGTATGGCTCATCTAAGGGCTTGAAAATGGGGCTAGGAAGCAATGGGAGCCTTATCGACGATATGGTGGCGGCTAAACTTAAGGCAGCGGGTATAGCAACAGTTTCAATCAGCTTGGACTCCCATATTCCAGCGCAACACGACGAGTTCCGAGGTGTGGCGGGTTCATGGGAAAAAGCAGTCAACGCTTGCAAAGCTCTAAAAAGAAACAATGTTCTCGTCCAGGTGAACACCACTCTAACTCAGCAGAACTACAACCAAATAGATGATATCATGAGTTTAGCAGAGGAAATTGGGGTTGAAAATTTCCACTTGTTCTTCCTTGTTCCGACGGGGCGAGGTGCTAAACTAGCGGATATTTCACCTCAAAAATACGAAGACATGATAACCAATACCTTCGCTAAAGTTGCAAAACATAAGTTAAACGTAAGACCTTCCTGTGCACCTCAGTTCATGCGAATCGCCAAAGGAATGGGTTTAGACATGAGGCAGTGGGTTCGCGGTTGCTTGGCGGGCTTGTATTACTGCCGGATTTACCCCAACGGAGACGTCACTCCCTGCCCCTACCTACCTATAAAACTAGGGAACGTCCGAGAAGAAAGCTTCAAAGAAATCTGGTTTAAATCAAACATCTTCAAGGCATTGAGGAACCCCAACACACTCAAAGGGAAATGCGGCGCATGCGATTACCGTTCGCTCTGCGGTGGCTGCCGTGCACGGGCTTATGGACTTTCAAGCGATTTTATCGATTACTGCGGCGACCTTCATGAACCGGAAGAACTCAAGAAAGATTATTTGACTGAGGACCCATGGTGTGTCTATCAACCAAAAACCTCTTAAGTCATAGTTATCTTTCGAAAACTTCAACAGGCAATTGAAGCGGCTTCGGCAGCCAGCAAACACTGCAGTCCAGTGACTGTGGACCACCAAATAAATCTTGGAAGGCGCAAAAAATGAATGGTGTCCGCACCTCGAAAAAGAGTTGCTGACGTCATTGCTTGGCTTGCATCCCTTGCAAATATCCATTAAAGAAGCAGAAGAGACCGTAGTCCAGGCTTGCGTCTCTTCAGAATCTCAGCTCGTCGGAAAGACTTGGAAAGAAGCAAGGGTGCATGAAGAAAAGGGGATTTGGGTCTTAGTTACAAAAAGAAAAAACAAGTGCCTGCGTCCACGAGGTGAGTCAAGGATTGAATCGGGAGATATACTGATTGCCTCAGGATACGCTGATGGCGCAGATGCACTAAAGCAGCTTGCTTCTCCAACTCAAACCTGTTCAGCATAGTAGCCCCTTTTGGATGTAATGCAATAATACTATAAGGCAGAAATCCCATATTCGTATCTATCTTCAAACGGGGGAAAAAAAAGCGTTCACATGCAAAAACTCTTCTTGCAAAAAGACCTTCACTACTCCCCTTAAAACAATAAACCTACAAGAAAACACAACTGAACCATACTACGCCTGCCCATATTGCCTTACAAAACTGGAAATGGAGCACCCCAAGAAAGAGAAAGAAACAGGTACTTTTGAACCACTTTCAAAAAAGCCGTCTGAAAACATTCACGACGAAAGCAAAGAGAAAAAAAGAAATAAAGAAAAGCCTTCAGATTGCCAGCTTTACCTTGGATATTTAAGTGAGCGTTCTTCAAAAGAGCAAATTCCAGACGGCTGCCTTGTCTGTAAAGACATAGTTGAATGTATGCTTAAAAAAGTGCGAGATTAAATCAAAATTTTAATAGATCCCGCTTGATTCAGAACAAAAATAAATTAAAAAAACTGGAATGGAAATAATAAGAAGAGAATAAAAGAGTTTACTTCTTTTTCTTTGCTGCAGATTTATCTTCGGTGGTTGCTGCATCCGTTGCGGGGGCTGGTTCTTCAACTTTTTGATCGTCTTTCTTTTCTTCGATTTCAGTTGTGATCTCTTCGATTGGTTTTGGAGGAGGTGTTGTTGCCATTGTCCATCCGATCCATGCTCCAATGAAGAGGATTGCTACGAAAGCTATGAAGACGGGTATTGCGATAGTCCAGAACTGCGCGTTTTGCTTTGCATCAGCTGTATTCGCAATCAGGCCTATCATACTGAGCCAAGTTGGGTAGAATAAGGTAACAAGGTAACCGACAGCGACTACAACGCAAACGACTAGTATTGCTCCACCTATTCCTTGATCTTTGCTAACCATTTAGTGATTCACCACTTTATAGCCATGTATTCGCTTAATCAATTTAAAGTTTGTCATTGCCCTTCAAGTGCTCGGTTGATTAAGTAGTACCCATTTCCCAGGTTGACAAGTATTTTTTCTGTTCAGCGGTAAGCTCATCGATTGAAACATCCATAGATTTCAGTTTTAGCTCAGCAACTCTTTCATCGATCTCTTTTGGAACAGTATAGACTTTGGTCTGAAGTTTAGATGTTTTGGCAATGTACTCTGAACATAAGGCTTGGTTTGCAAAAGACATGTCCATGACTTCTGAAGGATGACCTTCTGCAGCTGCGAGGTTAACCAGTCTGCCTTCGGCGAGGAGATAAAGTTTTCTGCCATCCTTTAAAGAGTACTCTTCCATGTTGGGGCGCATCGTCCGTTTGGCTTTAGTGAGCCCTTCCAAGTCTGGAATATTGATTTCAACGTTAAAGTGCCCACTGTTGCACATGATAGCGCCATCCTTCATCTTTTGCATGTGTTCTTTACGTATGACGCTTATGTCGCCTGTAGCCGTAACGAAAATGTCACCGATGGGTGCTGCTTCAGCCATAGGCATGACGCGATAACCATCCATGACTGCTTCTAGGGCACGGGTTGGTTGAACTTCTGTCACTATAACGTTGGCTCCTAAACCTCGCGCACGCATAGCTATACCTCTGCTGCACCAACCGTATCCTCCAACAACAAAGTTTTTGCCGGCGAGTAGAACGGAGGTTGCTCGCATAATACCATCGATGGTGCTTTGACCAGTTCCATAGCGGTTGTCAAAGAGATATTTTGTGTATGCGTCGTTGACTGCTATGATTGGGTATTTGAGGCTGCCATCCTGTTCCATGGCTTTTAAGCGGACAACCCCAGTAGAGGTTTCTTCGGTTCCGCCTTTGACGTCTTTAATTTGTTTTTGTCGTTTGCTGTGAAGCATGCCTACGACGTCTGCGCCGTCATCCATCGTCATGGTCGGTTTGAAATCAAGGACTTTTTCTATGCAGTTGTAATAGTCCTCAGTATTCTGTCCTCTCCAAGCGAAAACGTGTACCCCGCTATCTGCTAAGGCTGCTGCAACGTCGTCTTGGGTTGAGAGGGGGTTTGAACCGCATAATGCGACTTTGGCGCCTCCTGCAATAAGTACTTTGATGAGTACTGCAGTTTCTTTGGTTACGTGGAGGCACGCAGCTATTGTTTGGCCTTTAAGCGGTTTTTCTTTCTCAAAGCGGGTTTTAATGACTGTCAGAACAGGCATGTGCTTTGATGCCCACTCAATCTGCAAGTGACCTTGTGGCGCTAAACTTTTATCTTTAACTTGGAATTCTTCCATGAATATTCCTTCTTTTTAGGAACATTGTGTCTTCTACCTATTTAGAATTTGCTTTGAAAAGGTAAGGTGTTGTGGCAAACTCGAAAAAGTTTAATTATACAAATCCCAGACCTACATGTGAGAGGATACAAATGAAGGAACCTTTTGCCTCGTTTGTTAAAAGAGAATTAGGTCCGAGAACACTATTGATAACATGCGGGTTACCTGCAAGTTACAAAACAGAAACAGCAGAGGAAGTCTCCAAAATTAAGGGTTACCCTATTCTTCGTAGCGATTTGATCCGGTTGGAGGTTCTTAAGAATGAAGACATTTTTGATGTGAAAGTTGCGGGAAACATGAATAAGCGATTATCAGTTTACGATGAAGTGTTCCGTCGCGCTGATGAACTAGCGGCAAAAGGTAAAGGCGGTTTAATATTAGATGCTACGTTTGTTGCACAGGAACTTCGCAGGCGCTCGGCTGAGATAGCTGCAAAAAACAACATGACTTTTGTTATTCTTCAAACTAGTTGTCCCCAAGAAGTATCTCTTTCCAGAATTAAGAAGCG
>JGI20214J14112_1000128_pt1 | contig 10930 bp, 24 predicted proteins | sample WetSurMetagenome_FD_14112 | JGI IMG/M metagenome (IMG submission 14112)
TACACATTGACTTTATTTCATCAATATTGTCATTAAACTCATCTAAGAACTCTTTAAGTGTTGTTAGATTATCACCAATTTTACACCAATGTAATAGATTGTTAGTTATCCTAATAGATATAAGTAAGTTCTTTTCTTTAGCGCAATTTACAACATCGGCTAAACCTAAACCAGTTTTGCATACATTTATAATACGCCGAATTTTTGCTTTAGTAGATTTTTCTTTATTTAAAGATGTTGAAGTTTTCATTTCCTCATCTTTAAATACAATAGCACTTACTTTAGATGGATCACACATTACTACTTCTCCATTTGATCCATTTACTGCTTTTGTCATTAATTTGGTGATTGAATCTGCAAAAACAGGAATCAACTCCTCAAATTGACATTTAGCATCACTCACCATTATACATATTGCTGTTTTCATGATTAATTATAAATTGATTTTACATTAATTACTAAATAGAAAGTATAACTATGTTCACACACCATTATACTATAAACACACATCTCTCTCCGAATTAAAACGATTTTGATATATATTAAATAATATGACAAAATCTACATAAAAATAATCGATAGCATAACCTTTTTTACTTAACACGCTTCTACAAATGTTAAACAAATGAATTTATTAACTACCGACTATATTGTTATTATTAACCTTTCACAGTTATATAATATTATTTTACTGTATTATCCTCTTTCTTTACTGGACCATATTCTTCATCATATGTATCGGCTATACTTTTATTTACATTTTCTTCTTCACATAAATAACAAATATAGTTTATTATGAAGAACACAATCAAAGAAGATAAAAATACAATTATACTTACCCATAATATCAAGTGTACATATGATTGATTTAAAAAATCACTTAAACATTTAAGGTAAAAACTTGAAAATATGGATGTAATTCCAACTATTCCCACACTTATTGATATCAGTGCTATTGCTCCTAAACTTAAAAACAATAACATTAATAAAATTGTGTTAATTGTTTGTAGTAGACTTTTCATGAGAATAAGTTATTGTTTTATCATATACATAATTAAAATAATATACAATAACAAACATAATAATTGAAACAACACCTATTACAATACTACATAAACCTAATTTTAAGTCTTGTACTGGTGTAATTACATTCATGATTTCATTCCATACTATTGCATTTTTACAAAAATATGTTATTATCATCACGAATCCAGATACAATTGATATAGCTATACCAATTCCACTTAGTAAAAAGATTATTAGTAATAAGCTTTCTAAGATCTTAAATAGACCATTCTTTAGTGTCTGCATTATATATTACGTCTTTTATGTTACCATTAGGATCTTTTACAAAATTAGTATGTAAAACTTGTATATCAGAAAAGTCTTTTTTCAATTTGTCGTGTATTTTAAAACAACAACATTTTCTAGTATCATTATGTAAACTACATTCTTTACAATTACACTTTTTAATATCTATATGGTAAGTCATTCTATGAACTTCACCATTAGCTATAATACGTGGCATTTTTTTAAACTTACTCATCTGTTTCTATGATTAGTTATATGACTTCTGTTCATACAATTATACTCTGGCTCTGTAGTTTCACTACATTGATTTAATGTAATCATTCTACCTACTAATTTATGCATTTTAAACTCACTAANTAGTAATTTATCAGTAGTATTACAAGTATATGATTCAAAAACTAAATGTAATATTTCTACTCCATTTATTGTTTCTAGTGTTGCGCTTTTAACTTTGCGCTGAAATTGTACCATTGTTCATAACTTTTAGTTGGTGTAAAACTATTATATGTAGCAATATTATCATTATCAAATTCATCTGCTTCTAATAGTTGATGAGTTGTTAAACTATATACTATCTTAAAGCATTTGGTTGGTATTAATTGATAATAATCTTCACCACCACATATTATTAATAAACTATCAGTTTGTGATTGCTGTCGTATGTGATACTCAAGCGTTTTCCATGTACCTCTATTTAAGTGTGGAGTTTGTGGAACAGAATTATAGTATCTAAACGTACTTTCTTCTAATTGTTTATTATATGCAAAATCTTCTGCGTTACACATATGCCCAATATCATAACCACTACGTGAATAATCAAAATGTGGTAATATTGATTTGAATGTCATATTTTGTCTACTTATATTTCCACCACCATGATACAATTTATATATTACGAACGATGGTGCTTTAATACTTGTTGAATAATATGAATTATAACATTTCTCATGAATTACTGTATTATACGATACAATATCTTGAGCACTTAATGGTAATATAACAGCTAATAATAATGCTAAAGTAGTTCTGACTTTCTTGTTAGATGTTAATATCAACAACAAGCCAAATGGACCAAACAAGAATGTAACTAGAAATGTTACCCATTTCTTAATTAATCTTTGTGCACCTAGGTAACCTCCAATTATCATTGAAAGTACCCATACAAATAATACAATTAATGTCATCATTTTTTATTCTCTTCTACGATTATACGATAATTTTTAAATTTTGGTAAATTAGCATAATTTTCATGCCATCTAAAATTTAACTGTTTAACATCTGGTGTTGGTTCTCCTTCACCATATACTCTACGTAAATACATATGATTTATAATACATTCAAGAGAACATGTACAATATGCATTTAAAAATACACATTTTAGACATTCTGGATGTTCTGAATGACATTCCTTTATTAGTATTTCTTTACCATTAGGCAATGTTGTTCTATATCTTTTGTTCTTTTTCATAACTTTGATAATTAATCTATTTCTCTAATAACATTGTATTCTTCTTTAGAATCATCGGCATTTAATAGACAATATGTTAAATATTGTGATATGCTAGCAAACAAACTATTTTCCTCTACAGATATAATTGGAAATCCAGCAAAACATTTATTATGAGGAGTTAAAGTGAATGGAGCAATATGATATTTCTTTATCGTATCTACTCTATCTCCAATTTCTTTTGAAGTTATTAAGTCTTGTTTACTTGTAACTTTAAATGTTCTAATAGTACTTATACCAACTATTTTACCAAGATATATTTTACGAGTACCATCACCAATTAATCCACCGAGTGCTATTACTTCTTGATTCAATTGAAATTCAGTAGTTACTTCTTTTTTATTAGGAGTAAATATAGCTTGCTTTATACCTTCTTCGTTATAAAAAGTAACTTCATATCCTATAACATCGGCTTCGTTTATTAATCTTTTTGCTGGTATTATTTCATCTATTGTTAATAATGTGTCATTTCCATCTCTAAGATATTCACCACTATCTCGTAGACAATCATTAATAGCGTCTCTAGCTTCTTTCAGACCTAAGTCTGGGAAAAACTCTTTAAGAATTTTGATTAATTGTAATATCCTTCGATCTTTACAATTATCTTTTTCTTTAATCTTTATAAACATAATTATACATTTTAATTGATTTAAAACTAAAAAAATAACAATGGTACTTTATCAGGAATCTGGTTAATCTAATTGTATCTTATTCTTCTTATCCAGAACTCTTCCGTCTGGTGATAATCAATTAAATACTTCATACACCATTAGATAGTATTCTTAGTGTGTACCCTTGAGACTATTAACTATTACTAGTTAACTTAGTATGTGTCAATTCACTTCACGTCTATCCACGCTTGTACCATTACTCTTATTTGTTATTTATCATTGTTCACATAAAATTTATTGTTCACATACACTATTTCACTAGTTATATGGATTTACTTTGACGATTTCTTTCTTAGTGAGTATATCACCTTTATAAGTTATCATTGTGACTGTTTGTACAGCCCATTTGTGATCTATTAGTGCTTCTTTGGCACCATTTCGTTCACCATTCTGAAAACTTGTCATACCTATCATATAACATACTAAAAATATTATCATTATAATAGGAATAAGCCAAACTGCAATTTTACTTTTTGTCATTGATTAACTTTTTTAAATATGTATTAAATACTGGTTTATGTATTAACTTAGCTGCTTCTACACATCCAAGTTCATCATATATTGAACAATACTTAGTTCTATCACAGAATTCACAAGTTGTTTGTGATTTTGAGAATTCTATTTTAGTATCAGATATAGTATGAATACTATATTCACCATCTTCTAACACGATTGTTTTACTAATGACTGTTTTTATATTCTTCTACTGGAGTCAATTTTCCTCCATCTTTATACTCTTGTATAACTGACCATCCAATAATATTACTTTCATCATAACCTGTTTCTCTACTTATTTCTTTTAAAGTTAATGTGACAGGAGTATGAAAATATATAGTTTGATGTTCTATATAAATACTATTTATAAAGCTTCCACAATGTGCATGATATTCACCATGCCCACCAATATAAATACTACCATTAGCACGTCCAGTTCCACTTTGTAGAACTGCAACATCTACTTCTATTTCATTCATCTTTGTTTTTTGTATATAAAAGATAATAACGTTTTTCGTATGGAATAACTTGTTTCCACAGTCCTTTTAATCCTAAACATTTATATCCTTCTTCTTTTTGTTCTGGAGTAGTATAATCAAAAAATATATCAGGTTCCCATTTTCCCGAATCAGAATTTCTTACTAAAACGTTCTTTCCCAAAGAGAACTTGTATTTTAATCTTTCCATACTACGTGCTTTTATATTCCAATATAAGCCTTCACTTTCTAGACCTGAAAAAAGATTTAATGTTTCTATTCTATTTGCAAATCGTACTTCTTCTATATTATCTTCTGAAGTTAAACTATTATACCAACACTTACTTGTACTTACATATCCTTTACTTACTATTGTTTGTTCTTTACCAGTAGTTGCAATTTTGTAATATGAGTCAAAAGTTAATTCGTGAATATTATTTGAAGTATTGACAAATATTCTTTTACATCTATCATAACTGTTATGTTCTCTTGTATCAGTATACAATATATCTCCCTTCTTGTAGTTATTATGTAATCTTAGATATGCTACTTTTTCATTATCAATTTCTTCAAATTTTGATTTTGTAAAATCAGTAATGTTTGAAGAACCAATAACTATAAAATTTGGATTGATAAACAAGTATTTATCTGTAAGATTTACTGATTCTTTCCTAAATCCTAAATCATTTACTAAAACATCTAATAACAATAACATATTGTCTTTAACAATAAGCTTTTTATTTATTAGAGATTCTATAACTGCTTGATCTTCTGCACGCATAATTATCTATTTTAAAATATCTATTTTCTTTTCACCTCGTCTTTCAAGAAGTTCATTAAGCCAATTCATTAACTTAATATGTTCTTCTTTTTCAGAAGGTTCCATAAATGGTAATAAGTCATTACAATGATTGATTGCATCTTGCACTGTAATTATACCTTTTCCAATTTTTGAACAATGATGATGAGTATCATCGTGGGTACATACATTATAAAACATAAAAGCAGCTCCATGTAAGAACGCAATATATTCTTCTCTAGTTTTAGTTTGGTCTTTTGCGGCTTCAACTAAACTATCAGCTAATACTGCTAATTCTTTGAATGTTTCTCTAATTGTAGCTTTTATTATTTTATCACGTTCATTAGTGGGTTCTTGTAAAATATATCCAATTGCCATAATATAATATGAATTAATCCCAGCCACATGGGCCTCGTTTATAAGAAGAGCATACTTTTATATTCTCTGTCTTTTTGATATTTTCGTTCCATGAAAACGATATAATAATCTTCTTTTTCATAACTTTTATTTATTAGTAACCACTACCAGTACAATCCATTTTATAGCTGTAACATACTTTTACATTTTCTGTTTTTTCTATCTTTTCTTCCCAATTAAAAGATATTATAAAGTTATTATTCATGTGTTTGTGTTTTGATAATTTGATGAAACTCTTGGTCTTCTTTTGTTGTCATTAGAATTTCTTCTATGAGAAGAACACATACCACTTTTAGAAGTTCCACGATTTTCGCGGATTTTTCTTTCTTCTTCTTTTTTGATTTCTTTTTCCTCTTGTGTCATGATATTTATTTGTTAATAATATCTTTTTACTAATATTACAAATGCTATTCTATATCCACATTGTATTATAAACCATACAGCACAATACTGATGATTATTAAACCAATAATGTTGTTTTGAATGATAAGACCAACATCTATCATTCTTTTTTGGCATTATACCTATATAGAAAGTAGTAATACCATTTTCATCCCAATTCATTATCCATCATTATTATTATTGTTATCAACATATTTACGCCATTCATCGTCTATATTAGCCCAAAATACATCACCTTCTAATGTAGTTAACCAAGTAAAATACTTAGCTATCTTACTATAATGATATGGAGATAAAATATATATATCAAGCATAACATGTTCTACTTTATGAGTATAATCATATTGTTTAACATTATTCTCAAATTTAGTAACAAGTCTCTTGGACTTCAAGAACTTATACAATGGTGATTGTTTGCGTTGTAATTTTTGTTTTTCTGTATACACGATTATTTCGATTTTAGTAATTTACGCCATTTGGTATCTATTATACTCCAAAAGTTATATCCTTCTGCTGTATCACACCACGTAAACGCTCTTACTATATGTTGATCCGTTTGTTTAAAATTATGATAGAATCTATTATACATATATTTTTGCTTAAATGACCAATCATGCAATAATTTCTCATCACATTGAACCCTGTGATAACAATTCCATACATTCTTTTCAAACTTCTGAACTAAATGACGTTTATTTAAGAATTTATACAACAAACTCTCTTTTTTCTTATCTTTTAATCGTGGATATTTCTCAAAGAATTTATCAAATTGCCTAGATAATATAACATCATCCCAAAAGCTTTGTCCTTCTACTGTATCTTCCCATGTGAATCCTTTAATAATTATACTTTTTCCTAAAATAGTATCACCAAATAGTTCATCATTTCTACCTATAGCACGATTTTTCTGAAATGATCTAATATCTGTTGTACCAATTTGTTCACGTTGCCTTTCTAGCATTTTCCTAACAATTTCTATTGGAAATCCCTTTATATCTCCAATTAATTGAAAATTGTAAACTTTGATAGTATTATACATAACGCTATTTATTTAATGAAATTTTATTAAAAATGACTATTTTGAGTAATAGAAAATAAGATGGGAAGGAAAATTAACTAATAGAATCACTCTCCATAATTAACATTTCTATACTCAATTTAATAATTAGTAAACAATTAATTTCTATATTTGATACCGAATAATTTAATTATTTCTATACTCGATAATAATGTAGTAGATTAATTAATTTTTGAGGACAAAATAAGTAGGACATAATGCGTTTAACACAATTTAATGTGCATCAATCCAACGGAATGTTGAATATCGTAACGACTTATATACGTCCTACTTACAAAATTTACAAATATGCAATCAGACTTACTTAACGCTGAAATTGGTTATTCGCTGGTTGTGGTTTTGGCGCTTCTGGTTTTGGGTTATTCAACGGATTAACTCCATCTATAGCCTTGTCATCATCAGTTGCAATTGCACCACCATTTTCAAGATAAGAGCACTGCGAATCAAATCTTTGTTGTGCTAATACTTTTGGGTCTTGTCTGTCTGCAAATAAATACTTGCCCAATTCATGGTCAAAATATTGTCTTGCAAATACTTCAATACTTGTGTAGACTCTTGGTGTGCCATTACTGTTCATAATGACATCACCTTTCTTATGCTCAACACCAGCACCATCTTTCAGGTCATTCATATAGTGCATAATGAATGGTTTTGGCATATCTACAACCTGTGATATACCAAAGATTGTACTCATTTCTTCTGGTAGTTCACCATCCACTGTAACACTACCATTGACTGCCGCTTTAACTGCTGCATCACTACATAGCCCCAAGAATGCATCAGTAATCTCTTTGTCAAAGAACAATATCATTCTTGCTCTTGAAAAGAAATCATCAACACTTTTAACTGTTAAACGAACATAATGCATATTAGCATTTGCTCTTGCCGTGCTTGGAACTGTGTCCACGCAGGCTTTGATTACTTTAAACTTAGCCATAATAATTATTTTTTATTGATTAATATCTTTATGTTATAGTCGTTGTTCATTTTGGTTATCGCGTTTTATCGTGTATCGACAACTGACTATTGTGAGCTGACAATCGACTATCGTAAACTATCTTGATTGTCCCCGTCTTGTTGTTGCGGTTGCTCGTTTTGGTTTTAATCGGCTGTTGACCATTATTGCATCTAAAACTGGTCTATTTTAGCCTAATACTATGTTTCCCTACTTATAACTATCTACTCTATATCGTAGAATAGCCTTAAAACGCATTTTAAAGCGATCTGACGCACTTTCTTGTTGAGTTGGTATACTTATATCACCCAGTATGAGATCGTGCGTTAGAGAGGCTTAAAATGATTTTAGCATGATGCCAACATTTCCTTTGCTTGTTCCACTATTTCTGGCAGAACATCGTCAGCATCTTCTGACTCCTCGTCGTAACGAGATCCGTTTGATGCAAATATCTCAACGACTGGTGAATCATCAACACGTAGTTCTTCACTGTATTGACCGTCACCTATTGGATAACGTTCAGATGTGTAATCACCATCAACTATTGCTTGCAACTCTTCTTTGGTTGGAACGCCAAGAAACCTAAAACTAGCCATAATATAATATATTTAATTGATTAATACTCAATCTACGTTAGTCGCTGCTCATTTTGAATTAAGCTAATAATATTCATTAAAGAATGCTTATTCAACCACTTAACTTGCCTGACACATTTGCTGTGGCAAAGTTGGGTGGGGGTATTGAACTCGACTAATTGCAGCGGGTGTTCATTTTGTGGGTTCTTCTTTCTATCGTAGATAGGTATAATATTCCTATTTCTTTCTCTCGTAAATACTTGCTATATTGTAACATACTCTGGGGTACCAAACAGACAATAAAAAAGGCGGGGACTAATATCCTCGCCTACTTATATCTTGTAACGCTTACTTATAGACTACTATGTAAATATTTACTTACTATTAAATCTGGTTTATGTTTGTTAAAGTATAGAAACTCTGATAGAATATAATCTTTATCAGTTACTATATATTTAGCTGGATAATAGTATTCTTCTAGCCATAGTGTTATTAAGTACCAATCGTATGTAGTTATATGATATGGAAAATAATGCGATAAGTTATAACGATTGCCGTTTAATATTATATTGTAGTTATTCATTTATCTTGTAACACTTACTTATACTGCTTGATTGTTTTATACATAATGTTGTAAAGTTTCTAAGAATGCCATATGTATATATTATTCTTCATGTATCAATCTATTATTATCTTTATTCTGTGCAGATATAAAATCTCTATAGGATTTACCATCAGACCAATCTTGTAGCCATCTATCATTCTACCATAGCTAGAAAGCCTAATAGTGCTATATCTCATCAATCTTACGATTGGTTAGATCTAATTGCTTTGTTCTATATCCCTTGATAAGTTTCATTGATTTATCACGGGCAGCAACAGAATCTTTAGCAAATAAGTAGACTGTATAGTCTATACGTTGAGGTACTATGATACCATTAGTTGGTATTTGATTCCCACTAACATTAACTACATCTGTTATCTCTGACTTAGGTGTATATTCTACTTGTATTAAATCTTGTTTCTTAGCTAAACTTGGATCAATACATACATCTACACGATTGCTTATTAAACTATCATCTTCTTCCAATGCCGTCTCATAAGATGAACTACAGCAATATAATATATTACCATTCTTATCTTGTACGAATCTATCACTAACATCAGTTGGTTCTTCATCAACAGTTAGTTCTTTCATGAATACAAGGTCAGAGTCACAAAACTTATTTAAGTATTGTTGTGCCTCTTTCTCTGATGAAAATGTTCCTAACAAATCATCATCGCCTTCATAATGTTCTTCTACAACTATGTATATCTTCTTCATTTTATTAACCATCATACTTACTTAAGAAATCTTCTGTTGTTTCAATTATGTTGTACATATCATAGATTGATAACTCTTCAATCCTCATATGCTTATTATTGCTACCAAATTTCTCAACATAATCAGTAGCTTCTTGTAGTGAAAAGAAAGCACACAAGTCCTCACTATCTTCTTCCCTATGTCCCTTTTTAACTATATATATCTTGTTCATTATCTATAAATTTTATTCCTAATACTTAACTGAATAAACAGTTTACCAATTATTAACCTAATTGTATGACAAGTATGACCAACAATGTAATGTAAACCATTACTTGTTATATTGTACTAACTACTGTTAAAGTGACCACCAAATAGGTGATAGTTACCGTGTATTGATTGGATATGTATCATGTTAGAATTACCATTTATCACCTAAACGTAAATACTTATATTTTGTTGCCAAACCTTAAGAAACAAATAAAGTATGCAAACAAACAAAGAAGTTATATTATCTTAGTACTTAAAGAAAGATTAATCAACAGAAGAAACAATATAAAGAAAGAATATATAAGAAAGAAAGATAATAAAGAAGATAAGTTTATAGAAAGAGGATCTGCAACTTTTGTTTTGACTCAACGTTAACAAGTAAGCAAAGCTATAAACATATGAATTAGAACATAAAACCATTAATCGATTACATCAGGTATAGGTTGACTAATTGTGATATCAAATAGATCAATTAGATACTATACTACAGTGATTTTAAGTTTGTATAGAACTGGTATAGGTCAATGACTAGAGGTAGTTATCATTTCATAGATAATCAACCGTATTGTACAGCAATACTAGCATCAATGAAACCAGTTGATACATTTCATTTAAATCATTATGATGAAGACAGTATATCCAAAGCATCTAAGAAAACAATAGACGATGTT
>JGI20214J14112_1000129_pt1 | contig 10885 bp, 10 predicted proteins | sample WetSurMetagenome_FD_14112 | JGI IMG/M metagenome (IMG submission 14112)
ATCTGGGTTTGTTTGGTTGTTGTTGTAGAAGTAAACAACCTTTTTCCATGTTGGTAGTTGTTGAATTGGCGGCTTTGGGATGATAGATCCAACAAGTTTGCTTTGTTGCTGTAGGGGTTTCTTTTGGTTTTAATGGTGAGTGTTTGTGTGCGCAAGGTCACAGGGCGATTGTTTATTTAGGTTTTGTCTTTTGTTTGATTAGTGGTTGAGAGGATAAGAGCAAACGTTACTCCCTAAACTTTGTCTGCGTCCTACCGCGATACTTAGGCATCCTAGAAAACGAAGCAGCTGATTCGCCAAACTCTTCGGAGAAAGAGGTCATACTATAGCTAAAAAGAAATTTTAGTCGATACATAGCGCATAAAAGACATCAACTCAGAAACAGGAACCCACGCGAACTTAGGGTTTGCCTGAAGCAAACAGAAGCGAAATCAAGTATTCCTTCTCGACACAACCAAAAGCGCCTCTGCTTGCGGAAGTTTCATCAAACGCCTTGACACCGTCAGGTTTTATTTTCGGTGAAGCAATGGCAAAGGGCACTAAGTCCCGTGAATGCGTACCTATGCTTATTGGTGTTGGATGGTCAGGTAAGATAGCTATCGCATAGGGCTCTTTCAGACCTTCTATGAGTCTGCCGAGTAGTCTTTTGTCGAGGTCCTCTATGGTTTTCACCTTCAACTTGTAATCTTTACAGTGACCTGCTTCATCAGGTGCCTCAACATGGACACATACGAAATCGTTGCTCTCAAGCGCCTTTATGGCAGCGTCCGCTTTGCCTTCATAATTGGTATTTGCTAACCCAGTTGCACCGGAAACATTTATGATTTGCATACCCGCATAGCTTCCAATTCCCTTAACCAAGTCAACAGCGGAAATGACAGCTCCATTCATCCCGAACTTTTCTTTTAACGTTGGCATCGCTGGTTTTTTTCCTCCTCCCCAGAGCCAAATTAAATTACCCGGTTTTTTTCCAGCTTTTTCACGTGAAATGTTGACAGGATGACAACGCAGAATTTTTCTGGAGCCTTCAATTAAGCTTCTTAAGAGTTGGGCTTGTTTTTCCGCTTTTAACGACTTGGATTTAGGCAAAACCTTCTCAACTTTTACGTCTATTGCGTCATGGGGTGGAGTACACAGGATCTGTTCTGGGTTTGGAAAGTTGCGTAGAATCAAAAAGTGTCGGTAGTCTAATCCAGGATAAAACTCGATTTGGTTGGGTTTGTCAAATGCTTCTTTCATAGCCGCTATAAGCTGTGCTGCTTCTTCAGTGGTTATATGCCCAGCCGAGTAATCAGTTATCGTGTTGTCTTTCTCGGTTATTAAATTACATCTATAGGCTGTGTCGTTTTCGCCTAGTTTTATGCCTCTTGAAGGAGCTTCTAATGGTCCCCTGCCTGTACAGTAGACTTTAGGGTTATAACCTAGAATTGAGCAGATTGCAACTTCAGACCCCGGTGTCATTTGATCGGGGACGTTTTTGATTAATCCGCTTTTACCCCGCGCGGCTATAGCATCCATATGGGGCTTATAGGCGAATTGGAGCGGGGTTTTATTACCTAATTCTGGAATTGGGTAGTCAGCCATTCCGTCTCCGATAACGAGCACATACTTCATCCATGACACCGAGTCTACTTCTTGAACAATTTGAAAGCTTGTTATTTCACAGAATAAGGCAATCCCGTATTTATCTGCTATCTTTAACCGTTGAAGGTAGTTCCAATTTCGTTTATTTTTGCTCTGCTTAGTTATTTTGGCTCATGTGATTGAGCAGCCACAATAGTAAACGCAAAAGGATGGAACGGAAACTGGAATAATGTGGTTCAACAATTAGCTAAATGTAAATAAGTCAGAGAATTTCCTATAGGTTCGGACGATGAGAAAATCGAGGTACGATGAAGCTGAAAGTGGGGAATAAAAACGCTGGAGGCTTGTGAATACTTTTTCCGCTATTGAGTCCACAAATAAATATTTCCTGTTCCAAATCTCTGCATTAGAATATCAAGCCAGACCTCAATAGTGCTAATTCAAAAAACTTTGGGGATGTTGGCACGGCTTTTTTTTAGTTCTGCTAATAGGTTGAAAACTAGTACTAATGGAACAGAAATTCAGAGTATATTTAGATCAAAAAATTAGGAAAGGCTAAGTTGTGTTTGAGGATAAAGAAAGAGATGGGGGTAGCTCTTTTTAGTATGGCTCTTTTTTGCTGGTCATGTATGCCCAAGCGCCGACGATTGCAACAGTTAGGACTGCTCCTGCGAATCCTGCAACCATGAAGCTGGTTAGACCGGCTAGCGATGGCAAAACTACGACTAACCACGGAATAAGATATGTTGCTGTCACCTGTGCAATGACGCCCGCTACGAAGCCTAAAAGAGCTATTAAACCGAATACTTTTAATCTGCTGTTCATTCAATTCACCTTTTTATTTTAGCAGTTAGTTAGCGCACCTTTTTAGTCTAACTTACACGTTTCTGTATAAACACATCAGCACCAACACCATGTTTAACTCTTCTAGTTAAAGGGCTAAGCCGTTTTTCCCATCATGTATATCTGTACATATATACGTACATATTTCCAACATATTAACAATGTATAAGATTAATTTCTGCATGTTAGGCTTGCAGAGGTAATCAAATTGTCAGAAAGATTCGCTAAAAAGTGGGAAAGTAAACGGGAAGATGAGCCATTCGCAAACCGCATTAAAGACGCAGTTAAACCACCAGGACCACTAAAACCACGATTAGACTTCGCAGTCAGACGCATTGAGCTTCAAGTACAGAAGCTTGACCAAGCAACAGATAGATTCGGTCAAAGAGACAAAGCAATCTTTGCACGCATCGTAGATGCATACACAAAACATGACAGTGCACGCGCAAACGTATTCGCAAACGAGCTAGCTGAAGTCAGGAAAATGTCAAAGTTAATAATGAACGCTAAACTTGCTCTCGAGCAAATTACATTAAGATTACGCACAGTTTCCGAACTAGGCGACGTCGTATCAACTCTCGGTCCAGCCGTGGGTGTTCTACGTTCAGTAAAAGCAGGCTTAGTCAGTGTGTTCCCAGAAGCAGAAAGTGAACTCGGCGAAATCGGCAACATGCTAAGCGGAATCATGATTGAAGCAGGCCAAGGCAGCGGAATGACACTAAACTTCGATACAGTAAACGAGGACGCATCAAAGATTCTTACCGAAGCAGCAACAGTTGCAGAGCAAAAGATAAAGGACAAGTTCCCAGATCTGCCCCCAGGAATGCCATCATCCCCAGCTTCTCAAGCAGAAAAAACAACGTTCTAAGATAAGGAGAAAAACACAAAATGTCAAACTCCAATCTTTTTCTTTCTATTGGCAAACCAATAAAGAATGAATATGGACGAGTAGTCGGCAAAGTTGCCTCTTTCGCATTAACTCCTAACGGAAAATTCGACGCAGTTTACGTAGAATTTGGCGATGGCCAATTCACCAAACAGCCCATGGAAAGCTTACGGTTTAATGGCGCCGAAATCACATTCATTTCCAAAATCAAAAACCAAGCAAGCATCCTCTGCGACCACATACCCTTAATCTGGCGCAAAGATGAAGCCCTAAAAGACCTTGTAGACAAAAAGAAAATCACCTCTGAAGTCTACCAGGATCTCCACAATAGCTTCACAAACGTGTTGGCGCAACTCAAGAAGGATGCCCAAGTAATTGTTGACGAATCCGGCATAGAAATCGAACGTTGCCAAGATGAAATAACCTCGCTAAGCTATGCTATCGCAAACTTGGAAATCGAGCATGAAATCGGAAAAGTAGACGAAGAGAATTACAAGATGGCTTTTGCACTACTTCAGGATACTCTAAGACGTGCAACCACAGAAAAAACAGACTACGAGCTCACCAAAAGCAAGCTCTCAAGTGTTCTATTAGGCGACCAATCATCCAACCTTCAGAAATCCAATAAAGTTTACGCTGAAACTGTCACAAACGCAGCAACGAAGCTTCCTGAGCCACCAGTGGTTGTCTACGTTAAAGAAATAGGAAAAGCTGGACTATAACAAACTAAAGACTGAAAGACGAAAGGGTTGGAGGGCTAAAGAATTAAAAGTCTAACTAATCAAACCCCTCCACCTATCCGTGAAGTAGCTACAAAGTCTATTTGTACCCTCAGAGTCCAGCAGAACAAGCTGGAGCAGGCAAGTTTCCGCTTAAAAGAGCGGGATCGCGTTCTTTTTGAAACCTGCATGTTCGCATTAAAAAAGAACAATAAAGAAAAAGCCGCAATGTGCGCTACTGAGATTGCGGAAGTCCGAAAACTTGTAAAGTTCCTCTACAACGTTCAATTAGCCATTGAACGTGTGGTTCTGCGCCTTGAAACTATTAAAGAACTCGGCGACATCGTTGCCGACCTAAAACCGGCTTTGCGATTGCTTCAGGGCGTTTCGCAAGAGCTATTTCAGGTGTTGCCTGATGTTAGCTCTGAGCTTAATACCGTTAACCAAACGATTCAGGATACTCTTCATGCCACTAAACTTACCGCCGACGAGAATATTATTGGGGTCGGCAAGAAAACGGAGGCTGGTGAGGAAATCCTTAAGGAAGTCTCCTGTTTCATGGAGCAGAAGCTGGCTGAAACCCTCCCTGAACCGCCAGTAGCAGCACCGACAAAAGAGAAAACTCCTATAAGAGAGCTTGTCGCTCTAACAGCGAGTTCTTCGCAGGTTTTCTCAAAGAAGACTGTGGAGGAATCTGGCTTTGACCCCGAGAAGACTCTGTTTTCCTATCGGAAATCTGAGGTTAAGGAGTTTTCCCTTAAAGTTGAGAAGCCAGCCTTGGAAGATGTGCTATTGGAATATGTTCGTAAAACTAATGGCGAAATAGATTTGGGTCGATGCAGCGTTGAGCTGAAGACCTCTAATGAGGAGATTGAGCGTGCCCTCGAAGGCCTTGGTGCTAAAGGCAAAATAAAGATTGAGTTACGTTCGCCTGAATAAGAGAAGGAGAGAGAAAAAAGATGAGTGCGTCAAACGAACTTGAAAGAGCAGCAACAGCTTACGCCCTAGATGCTGTACGACTGGATAAGCAGGGGCAAAAAGGAAGAGCCATCACCCTATACCAAAAAGCAATAGAGAGCCTTCTGCAACTTGTGCAGTTGTACCCAGAGTACGGCCTAAACAAGGTTTACGTACAGCGTGCAATTGCTTATCAGGAGCGAATTAAGTCGCTTCAGGGCGCGGTTTCCGCCAGCGAGATGAATCAAGCTGCTAATAACGATGGTGAAGGTGGAGGGGCAGCAACAATGGAAGGAAACGGAAACGGTGGTAACGGAAAACCCAATGAGGAGCTTGTCATGACTGAGAAACCAAAAGTTAACTGGCAAGAAGTCGTAGGCTTAGACACCGCCAAAAAAGCCGTAAAAGAAGCCATCGTGTATCCAGTGCAGCGTCCTGACCTATTTCCACTAGGTTGGCCTCGGGGCATCTTGCTTTTTGGTCCACCTGGATGCGGTAAAACCCTTTTGGCAGCTGCGGTTGCGACTGAGATCGACGCGAATTTCTATAGCATCGATGCGGCTTCAATTATGTCGAAGTGGCTGGGAGAAGCTGAGCAGAATGTAGCCAAACTGTTTGGTTCTGCACGCAAATCTGCAATAGATGGCCGACCGGCAATAGTGTTTGTTGACGAATTAGATTCGCTTATGGGTAACCACTCAAATGAGGTAGGCGGCGAAATCCGTGTCAAAAACCAATTCCTAAAAGAGATGGATGGTATAGTGGATAAGGGGAAAGCACTTCATGTTTATGTAATTGGCGCCACCAACAAACCTTGGGATCTGGACTGGGCGTTTATTCGTCGTTTCCAGAAACGTATCCTTGTCCCACTTGCAGATCATGCAACCAGACTTAACATGTTAAAGTTATATTCGAGTAACCTGCAAATCGCCGATGACGTGGATCTTCATGAGTTGGCTAGGCTGGCGGAAGGTTTTTCGGGCAGCGATATTCGAGATGTTTGCCAGTCTGCTCAGTTGAGTTTGATCGGAGAGTTCTTTGAGACAGGCAAAGCTATGGACAAAGAGGCAAAACCCCGTTCACTAACGATGGATGATTTCCGCAAGATACTAGAGGAACGTAAGCCATCAGTGTCACTGGACATGTTAAGCCAGTACAACCGATGGTTCGAAGCGTTCAAAGCACTGTAGAGGAGGCAAAAAAGAAACCGCTTGGCTGGGAATGTGGAAAGGTTTGAAGACATATTAATTTTTAGCACGCTCTCCCTTCTCCCCCTCAAACTCTCTTCAAACCCCACAAAACAACCCAACCAAGACGGTCTTTCTCCTCCTTCTTACTCTATTTTTTATTAAGATTTCTAAAAAACAACAATTCAATAGCACTTTTATCCAAAAAAGGCTCCGAGTTGAGATTGCCTAACCTTTCCCTGGGTCTTTAATTTCTTCTGCTCCTGTGAAAGGAAACCTAGTCGTTTTAGCGACTGCACCAATTCTCTGGAGCATACCCATGATAATGATTGTTAATGTACCTATAGATTTTGGCTTTTTTGGCGGCTTCCTTCACTTTCGGAACTCATGGCTTAGCCCTATACCAGATTTAGTTTTTGCAATCTCCGTCTGAATATGAAATTGAATAATGAGTTTTATGGGTTGCTTTTCATTTCTTCCCGGAAAGTTTCCTCAAGCATCTTTTTGTTAATTCCAATCTCTTCTGCCAACTTCTTGACTTGCTTGACATAAGTGCGGAAGAGACTTTGTAATATCTCTGCTTTCTCAATTTCAGTGAGTTCTTTTTCTTCTGCCATGAGAAGGGCGAACCATTTGCCAAGGATGGTGAGTTGGTAAGTTTTTATCCAGATGATTCGGCCTTCTTTATCATTTTTTTCCATGGATTCGTTTAAAACACCTAGTGATGTTAGGGATTTTAGATTTTCAATAATAGTTTTGTTTGAGTAGTTAAGAGTTTTAACCAAGTCCTTTTGGTAGATGTTTTTTGCTATGCCTTGCCTGAGCGAGTATCGGAGAATGTCGACGCCTGCTTTGGAGCCAAAAATGGCGCTGAGGATTTTATCTTTTTTTTCTGTTTTTGGAAGAAATACTACATAAGGATGTAATTTTTCGCTCAAGGGAAACTCATCTAAATCCATATCCCTCGATTCTACATTTAAAAATATCGCTTAAGAAAATCCTCACACTATATGATACTAAATCTTAACTGGAGCGAGAGCCTTTAGGGGGAGATTATGAAAAAGCCTCATATATCTCAAAGCCTCATTTAAAATTCCAGAAGGCCGTTCAACATGAAAAAAATCCCCGTCTTCATCATATTAATTCTAACAATCTATTTTTTAGGCTTTTTTTTTGTTCCTATAACTCACAGTCAAGTCAGCGAAACCCAAAATATCAAAATCGGAAGCCACAGCTGGTACCTCGACTCACTAGGTAACCTTGTGGTAGTGGGGGAAGTACAGAACATTGGACCTGATGTCATCGACCAGGTTATCCTAACTGGAACCGCTTCTACATTGGAAGGGTTATCCTCTGCATCTTATACCGGTGTCTACGTAGCGCAGTTGCTTCCACAGCAAAAGGCGCCTTTCGACATCGATTTCCAGCCCCCACAGGGCTCAAATGGTTGGTACAACGTAGGTGAAATTAACCTAAACGTTGCTGTCGCCAACTCGACAAGCAGCTACCAATACCCTGACCTAAAGATTACAAGTAGTTCAGCTTCGGTAAGCACAACTGGCGATTACAACGGTGCATATTTAGTCACAGGTAGCATTCAGAATACAGGCACTCAAGCTGCCACAAACCTCACAGTGGTAGGAACATTCTTTAACTCAACAGGAGCAGTCGTGGGAGTTGGTTACACCAATTACTTGGAGCCTCGAACACTTAATCCCTCCGAGTCGCTTAACTTCCAGATTGCAGCTTTCGACTTAAACCAATCGAACGCCCCAACAAGATTGAAGATAGCCAGTTACTCTTTGTTAGTTCAGACTAGAGGACCGCTCTTACAAGGTGCTGCTCCTCTTACAACTCCTTACATTGGCTCAGGTGGCGGATCACAAAATCCAACACCAACCCTCGCACCTGGACAAACCACAAATCCCCATCAATCCCAGACAGGAACGGTCTCGGGTACGTCATCAACTTCGCCGCTAATCTACATAGGGTTGATTGTAGTTGTCCTTATAGTAGTCATGGCGTCATTCCTATTTTTGAAACGTCGCGGCAAGCCGAAATCCGCTCACATAGTGAAACCTGCAAAGCCAGCCTATAAGCCTAAACCTTCTAAAAGGAATCGGAAGTAATGTGGCGTTGATAAAAACCCCTTTAAAGCTTTACGGGTTCACGTCTTTTTTTCTTTACAAAAACCTGTGAATTTAAGCAATTAGTGATTTAGCCCTACCGTTTCAATTGCAGAATTGTTAACTGTCCTTGGGGGATTGTGCCATTCTTTAAATATTTCTTGTATACACTGGTTATTTATGAGTTTCAGACCGCAAATTGGTTCACGCAAAGGCGCTGGGAAACAGTTCTCAAAGAGTGCACACGAAAAAAAATCAAAAGAAAAAAAACAGAAGCAAAGCGCGAAGTACCTGCAGGAAGAAACCCCTCAAGCTTCCGTGCAGGAAGTCGCCCAGAAAACCCTAAACAGCCTAAGCAAGTTAGGGAACCAAATTTTTGCGCTCTCACCTTTTAGTCAATACTTTGATGATTGGCTGGTAAGCGTCCGACAGGTTATCTCAGAATTTGAATCTAACCCAGCTGTAACGGTGGATGAGCAGTTCACCAAGGAACGCGCCCAGATTTTCTTGGACGTCGAAGGTGCCCTTGCCCAAGACAGACTTGCCGAATCCAACCTAACTGAAGAAGCCAAAGCTCTCGCCGATAACAATCACAAAATCGTCGAAGCTGACAAAGAATATGCTGAACAGACAAGGGAACGCAGCAACAAAAGAAATGCGGAAGTCCAGCGTCTAAGCACGAAAATCCGGGAAGTAGAAGACAAACTTGCTGCCCAGCAGGAAGTCAAAATTAGCTTCTACAAGTTTAGCGCTAAAAAAAAGGCAACCCAACAGCTTGCCCAGACGACCCAGGAACTCAAAGCAACTAAAAATGAACTCGAAATTACACTACATAACTTTGCAGCTGAACAAGAAAAACTCCATGACAATTACGAGAAACGCAAACAAGAACTCAACGAAAACAGCGACCGCCTACACAAGGAATTGGAAAAACTGGAAACTGATACATCCCCAGATGCAAGAAGGACCGCCTGCGATGCCTTGTCTGACTGCATAAACAACTTGCTCAAACGCACTTCGTCGACAGCATAAGGCAACCGCATATGCATGAATCCCTGACTCAGCGTATTAAATAGAAATGGCAATATGCTGTCTATGTCCTTTTCTATTTTGATCAAAACTTTAGATTTGTATTTTGTTCTGGGTAGAGTTGAGTTCTGACCCGTTCACTAGAACCTTGAGAGATTTAACTTCGTTTCGCAGCAAGCCCACTTCACTTTCCAATGCAAGTGCTTTTGCGTCAGCTATTTTTTTAAGTCCGTCAATTTCATTTAAAAGATTCTTTTTCTCAATCTCTAACGCTTTTATTTTTTCGATAGTGGTTTTTAAGCTGCTACTCATTCGAAGTTTCCCTTCTTGAGGTTAGATTGTCTTTTTGCACTTAAGACTTTTGCCATCACCCATATCGTAAGAAAAAATGTTACTTTTTTCATATTAGGCTCAAACGCGGGTTGACTCGTGATAGATGCAGTTTTATATAGGTATTAGCAAATTAAACATAATACTTTAGCTCATTTGTTGGATTGTGTCTAAATGAGGAAGACCATATTCAAAAAGCTAGAAGCTCAGGGCTTGATTGCTAATTACAACCGCTTACGAAAGAATTTACCCCCTAAGCTTCCAGACCGAGTTTTCATCTGGGACGAAACTTTCCGTGAGGGAATAAAAGCCCCGACAGTCTACTTAACTTATGTTGAACAAGTACGTCTCGCAAAGTTAATGGATGAAGCAGGAGTAGCCATAATTAACGTTGGTTTTCCAGCACTTTCTGAGGAAGAAAAGCGAACCGTCAAACGTATCGTCAACGAAACCTTCACTTACTCCAAGCTTACAGCTTCGGCAGAACCCACGAAGAATAGCATTAATGCTTGCTTAGAAAGCGGAATTAAAGAAATAACAATCGAATCTCCCATTAACGGCTTAAACCTACAGTACAAGTTGAAGCTCACTAAGGCGCAGGCGGTGCAACGAATAGTTGAAAGCATCGACTATGCTAAAAAACATGGCACAAATGCTAACTTTATTCTTATGGACGCCACCCGTACTCCTATTGAAGATATTCTACAGGTTTTTGAAGCAGCCGCCAACGCAGGCGCAATCAGATTAGGAGTAGCTGACAGTGTTGGCTTCATTAGGCCTCTTTCGATGCGTTATTTAATCGCTCATATTCGCGATGGCTTGCCAGAAACTATTAGAAAGAAGGCACCACTCTCAATCCACTGCCACAACGACTTTGGTTTAGCCTCTGCAAATACTCTTGCGGCAATGGAGGAAGGTGTATCTTATTTGCATACATGTATCGCTGGATTTGGCGAACGCGCAGGAATAGCACCCTTCGAAGAAGTAGTTACATCAACTGAATTACTCTACAACATAGACACAGGAATTGATTTAGGAAAAATCTACCGCCTCGCACAATCAGCCGAAAAAGCATTCGCGTTGCCCATACAATTCCACAAACCAATTATCGGCGAAAATATTTTCACCCACGAAGTGGAAGAAGACGTAGAAGAAATGCTTTCTCAACCCCTCGTTTTCGAACCGTTTCCACCTGAAATAGTGGGTAGAGAAACTATGATTTTT
>JGI20214J14112_1000131_pt1 | contig 10856 bp, 19 predicted proteins | sample WetSurMetagenome_FD_14112 | JGI IMG/M metagenome (IMG submission 14112)
TAAGCCCAATAACATTTCCTTGCTCTACCACAAGTATCACACGTGAAAAAATCATCTCCGAAACTTCCGAGGTATTTTTTATCTCTCTCTAATTCTAAATAAGCCGCTTCTCTTATTCTATTCAACATCTTTTTCTTACGACAGAGAATCATTTATAAGGGCTGAGTATGTCTTTAATAATTCTTCTAACTGTTTCAGGGGGATATATTTTATGTAACTCATTCAAATCATATTGAGTTACTGTACATGGAGCTACTTCTAATGCAAGGCAGGTCATCTTCCACACACAACCTTCACACTCAGGACTTCCTTTTAATTTCTTTACTCTATGCAACGGCGCCAACTTTCATCCTTATTATACATATCTTCAGTTAATTCTCCTATATATAATACTCCTGAAGGCGCGCCAAGGCATTTCAACTTATTTTCACAGTCAACACAATTCTCATTTGGAATAATATAGCTTGTACATCCCTTCTTACACCAATACCAAAAATCGCAGAAGGCAGTTATTGTTGAATTTACTGCACCGCATCTAGGGCAAATTGCAGGGGGATTAAACCCTTGCCCATATGTACGACGGCCGCGCTTTTTCATTTTAAATTGGAGCTTCCGGAGGGAATCGAACCCCCGACCCTTCGCTTACAAGGCGAACGCTCTGGCCTGCTGAGCTACGGAAGCTTATTGTTTCTTCTCGATCATGGCGTACATAAATGTTGACATGATCTTCTTCGCTTCTGATCCGCACTTGGGACATAAATCACTTTCACAATCCTTGCTGAAGTATCTCTCAAAAGTATGATTACATTTTGAACACTTGAACTCAAACATTGGCATTGCAATACTCCTTAAAAAATTGGTAGGCCCGGAAGGTCTCGAACCTTCGACTCCGTGATTAAAAGTCACGTACTCTACCAGCTGAGTTACGAGCCCGTTTCTTTTTTATTTGTTTTAATGTTCCTTTAAATGGAAATGTTTTCTCCACAACGCACGTTAAACTTTCTTTACAACTTAAACATCGTATAACATCAACAACTACTCGAATTCCTTTATTTCGCATACCGCATGAACAATAGGTGAAGATGCAAGGCCAACCAATAACTACTTGACCTTCCCAGTCCTTAGTAACCTGTTCAACTCTACCGCAATGAGGGCAAATAAATCTGAGTTGCATTAAATTTCTTCTACTATTACTTTCGATTCTATGCAGCCATATCTACTACAATATAAGCACTTAGCTGGATCATAAATAACGAAGTAATAACTTCCTGATCTTTGGCAGCGAAAACACCTACAAACATCTCTTACGTACCAACCAATTGATTGTAAACTCTTTTCTATTTGTTTTGAATGGTACTCATTACAAACAGGACAAATCCAAGTAAACATTATATTAAAAGTTTCTTCTTCCCATTACATCCAACATTATCACAACAACCCAAACACTTTGCAGGGTTCGTAACGATCATGAAACGCTTCTTAGTGACTGGGCATTTAACTACACTACAAACGTGAGTATACATTACCGCGGTCGTTATTTCTAACTCGTGATATATTCCACAATGGGGGCAACTACCAACACATTCTTTGAAAAAAACGTTTAGTAGTTTTGATAGCTTCTCTAATATTTTCAAAGAACGATTTTTCCTTTCTTACCCCAAATGGCTTTTTAGGAAAGGTGTTATTCAATTCATTTATACAACCTTTACAAAGGCGATATAAACCTGATGCACATCTCCAATCAAAAAAGAATTCAACAACTTCTTTCTCTTGGAAACATCTGCCGCACCTATTGATTGCTGGCTTTAAAACTTTGGAGCGGATGGAGGGATTCGAACCCACGACGCCCTGCTTGGAAGGCAGGCACTCTCCCGCTGAGCTACACCCGCTCATTTTAATGACACCGCAATATCGTAAACTTTAAACTGATGAAATACTTTACAAAATGGGCATTTAAATTCCACGAGTATCGTAACGACACCAATGCTGTTGTCGAAGTAGAACTTCACATTATCTAAACAAACTTGATGCAACTTTGCTGAGCGAGAATCGCTCGGGCAGTTGAACAAGAACCCCTTTATTTTATCAGTAGCCAAACTTATCTAATTCCTTTCTTTGCCTTCTTAGAGGCCTTCAAGGGATTAACTTTCTTAGTTTCAGCTACCTTAATCACAGTATGTGTAGCCACAGGGCAACCACCTCGCTTTTCCCACCAGATAGAAGGCTTAACATAAACTGAACACTTCTGTTCAGCGGTCACCTTTTTGCAGCCATTACATTTTTCATGAACTTCATTCATGCACGTTCTCCTACTCCGTCTGAAAATAACATCTTGGTATTGGCAGGGAAAATCCTATAATAATCAATATGTTCAAACTTTGACTTTTTGGTACCGTTATCGGTTTTCTCGTTCCAGACTTTCTGAGCTACTTCTTCCGAAACTGGACCAGTAATATCTATCCATTGATTATCAAATCCATCATAGAGTCGTACGATAAATAATTCAGGCATTTAAATTCCTAGTGGAGCGGGCAGAGAGATTCGAACTCAAGACCTCCATCCGGGAAGGATAGCGCTCTACCGCTGAGCTATGCCCGCTCATAGTTACTGCGGTAATTCTCGCGGGCCTAATCTTTGATCAAGGACTTTCTCCTGTAACTCCATGACTTTTATTTGAGATGCGATCGACGCCGGACGAGTTGCAACATTTGGAAATTCTCTCTCCATCTGCCATTTTCTTTCACGTAGAAGGCGTAAATGATCACTATCTACTTTATCTTGAACTGTTTGTTTTAATAACTGGTGATCTTGCGCTTTCGCATAGCGACAATCAAACCATGAACCCGCACCCCAGAGTGCTCCTAAAACAGTTAATGTAGCCGCCACACCTGCAATCCATTTAAACATGACTTACTCCTTCATGGTCGGGCCGGGGAATTTCGAAATCCCGACTTCAGGTTCCCAAAACCTGCACTCTGCCTCTGAGCTACGGCCCGACATTCTTATCTCTATAATAAATTAAACAGTCACCTTCACGATGAGAATAGTAATAAAAGTCCCCATAAACTTCTACGAATAAGTGAAGTTTATCTCTGCAACACTTACAAATAGGTATTGGAAACCGGTAGATACCCTTCTCTTTATTATTATAATATGTCATCTCTCTCCATCACCAGTTCCCGATTTCTTTCCCAAAGATGATGTATCAGTACCAGGTGTAATATACATGTAAGGACCTTTATTATATGCTAAAGTAACTCTGCGTGACTTTTGGAATCTTTCTTCTTTAGCGATTCGCTCTCCGCATTCGAAACAATAATGATACCCTACATCCCATCTCGCGGGTAATACATCATTACCACAAATACATTTATACTTGCTCGGGTGTTGTGTCATATAATGGATCTGCCTCTTTTTCTCGTTTAATTAAAACTAAACCTTCTGCTAAACATTTCATTTTAAATTTACATGAAGCACATGTATCATGATTTCTAATCACCCTAAATTTTGAACCGCACTTACAATTTACTGCACCACAAATTAAATTGTCTTGTTCGATTAATTGCCGTTGCTTGTAGCAATAAGGACATTTAAAAATAAATATGCGCCGTTTATATGTGAACCTTTTACTTAAAGGTATATCACTGCCAAATTGTTGTGAATAGTAATCATCCCACTCTGTTTTAGGCTTACGTTCTTTTAATACTTTCTTTTCAGCTATTCCTATATCTATTTTATATAACTTCTCTACCTTTATTTTCCCATCATTCATCTTGAACAGAGTTGTAATGTACTGGTCTATCAAGTGGCACCCCCGGCAGGATTTGAACCTGCGGCCCCGAGATTAGAAGTCACGTGCTCTATCCACTGAGCTACGGGGGCGTTATGATAATAGGTAGTCAGCATCGACAAGAGCTATACCTATTGCTAAGCACTTTAACTTACATTCACATTGATCATTTTTATCGCAGCTCATACTAATGGTAAAAAGATGATGGCATGAGCTACATCTTACAACGCCGCATTTCTTTCTACCCCTAAAAGCTATGAACGTACCAGCCGCCATTGGATAAATAATGACGATCTTCTTACCCGATCTATTGCAGTGAGGGCATGTAACAAGTACACCCACCCTCTTTGTATGTAATGGAATGGACGGAGGATTTATTTCCTTCGACCAAACCTTTTCAAAGGTTGTGGTTAACTTTGGAGGCATTACTCGGCTTTCTTTGGTTTAGGCACCTTAATGAAAACCCGAGAGTATGCGCACGATCCACATCGAATCAACCACCCTGCACGAGCTGGTTTACTTCCAATTTCAAAAAGTCCTGCGATATGAGGTTCATTCTTTGTAACCTCAACAATTGCATCACATCGCGGACACCTTTCACGAAGCCCAACAGGAGGAGGTCCACCCGGACCTTGCAATCCCATCGCGACAACTTTCGACATATGTTTCTCCTTAGCTGTTGTTTCTTGCAATGATTAAAATAATTTTAACTGGTATCATTGGATTAAAAAAGGGAGAAAATTTGGGATTAAAAAGTAGGGCAGTTAATATTACTTATCCCATCCAATTTTCTTACTAATCATCGTATGAAACCCTGGGCCTCCTTCGCTTCGCTTAGTTGCCATAATATCTGAAAAGTACTTCCCAGAGTCGCCAATAAATAACGAATCACCTGCCGGAGAGAAACGAAGCCGGTGAAGTAACTGTTCATAAGTTGCTGAATCAATCCAATCCTTTTCTTCTTGCTTCATTGGAGTACTCATTTTATCTCACCTCATTAAGAAGTCTTTTTCGAGCTTGTACTATTGTTACTCCTTGATTATGGGCGAACTCTTTTAATGCATTCTTTCTACTTTCTTCGATTACCCCCTGAGTGCAGCGAAAACCATTAGCTATCTCACTCGCAGTCCATCCAGCGTTTTGAAGTAAATTTAATTTTCTCCCTTGCGCGGCGTAATCTCTCATTCTGTATCATCCCATAATTTTATTTTTTTCGAAACACGCTTACGATCATACCGTTTCTTACTCTTAATCGTGCCGCCTCTTGGTCCAGAGGAAGTCACTATCATGCATAGCGGGAGGAGAGGAATAAGAACGCCAGTTAAAGTGTTCTTGATCCGTTTCATTTTTGGTTTTTTCTTCCGCATCGGGTGACCTATCTCCTACCAACATTGGGTACTGCGTAAAGCATATAACCCGCTTGTCACACTTTACACAATATTTACTTTTCCGACTAAACATAAAAATTGTTTTACAATGAGGACACTTTCCACAAATACACCGTTCACAAAATAGTAACTTTACTCTACCAGGCTCATGACAAGTTGGACAATTAATTATGAAGATTCTTGCGATCAGCATACGTAACCTGTTGAAAATCTTGCTTAATACACCTTCCATATTTTTTAATTATTCTTGAAATTTCCAATATTGCCTGCTGACCTATTTTATTATTTCGCCAAGAACCTTCTTCAGCTTTTGTAATTGAAATTAATGCTACGATGTGAGTAACTGAAACTGGTTCACCAAGACAATTAATTTGCTTATTACAATTTGCACATCGTTGGATACTATCAACGATTCTTAATTCCTTGCCACAAGATCTACATCGATCTTTACAGGCATACACATCCGAATTTTCCCAGCTAACAAACATATTAGTAGTATAATCCAGTTTTAAACAATGAGGGCAGAGAAAAATTTCTACTACAGATTCAGGATTCATTCAGGTACCATTAAATTGTAAACCGTTATTAGCTCGTCAATTAATTCTTGAAGTCCGTTATTAATCGATGATGCTAGAGGTCTATCCAAGCGATCAATAATATCTATCGAAACGCCAACACCGCAACTTAGACTACCACGATAGTCATAGATTTCATAATAAACATTTTTATGAACTTTACTTTTAAAAATATAATTGAACGTCATCTTTCCATCATCAATGGCAAGCTGATTAGGTTCACCAAAAACTCTTCGCATAACTGAGAACAAATCTTGAGGTTGAATGGAAGAGACGTGCCAGCCGACTCTATCAGTCTTTCCTAAGTAAAATTTTTCTCCTTTACCATTAAAGTATAAACTCATACCCGCAAAGCGGTGGGTCTTTTCTAACTGTTGTACGACCTCAGGACTTACTAGTTGAAAAGTGAATCCCATTATTTTTTCTTCTTTCCATAACTGGAAACTACTTTCTTAATATCTGCTGAAGTCATTCCACTTGAAATTGCTTGGGCTATAACGTACGTGTGCTTAACTGGAATAGCCATACACTCAACTTTCTTTTCACATTTTGTACATCTTAAAACTGAGTCAATGGCTAAAACTTCTTGTCCACAATGATCACATTCAGATAAACATGCATACTCATCACTGGACTCAAATGGAATATAATCAACGAGNTCCCAACTGAGTTTCTTACAATGAGGGCAAGGAAAGAATTCAACAATTTCTGTATTCTTTTTCATTAACTATCCGTATTAAAGTCAACGTATTGTAATTCTTTAATCCAATCCTCTTCCCGATTCCAATGACGAATAGCTTGACTCATTAACTCATCTATGTTAAGAATTCCAAGCATTTCGTATATAGCATCTCGCCAATCATAAAATCGATCTATGATGATATCTGGCAGTTCATCGTGATCTTTTATCCATCGACTGAGTTCTTCAGATTCAAAACAACAGGACCAGTCTTCATTGAAACGAACATTTAAGGTACAATGAAATTCGATTCCCCATTCTTCAAAGAGTCGTTTAATTATCTCGACTCTCAAATCGAGTGCTTTAAAAAAGTCTTTATGATAGATGGAGTCTCTTCTACTACACTGGGCGCCGGCTCCTAAACAAATATTCTTAATTAAATCAAAGTCGTGTTGTTCCCAAGAACCGTTAAGAATGCACTGTCTTTTCACGGGAGCTAAATCTGCTTGCTCGATAAGTTCGGTTCCCCGCTGAATCACTTCTTTATAGATTTCGTTGATATCATTAGGAAGTCCTCTCATTTAAAAGTCCTCCTCTCTGGTGATTAAGGTTTTCTTACACTTCCTTCCCGTATGACATCCAAGACATTTCGCAGGATCAAGAACGAGAAGATAGCATAAGTATCCCGAGTCTTTATGGCATGCTAATTCTATGCACGTTCTTTTTTCAGCAAGACCTTTTAACATTGTCCTTTCAGTATTACAATAAGGACAGATCCAGTAAAGGGTAGAAGACATTAAATGGTGCCCGAGGCGGGAATTGAACCCGCACGAAGTTGCCTCCGAGGGATTTTAAGTCCCTTGTGTCTGCCTGATTCCACCACCCGGGCACATATGTTATATTCCACTGTCAACTACACTAAAATCCGTAGGTATTTCAACAGGTTTAAACGTCAAGTCTTCTAATACAATGTGTTTATAATTTAAATCGATCGCGTTTCTCCACCTTGAACGAACAGATGAACCGTGATGATTAAACTCATACCCAATCATTCGATTCACTGCGCCGATGGGGTCTTCCCTATCCTCGGGTAGATCAGCGTATTTTTGAACCCAATCTACATACTCATGATAAAACATTACAATTTCTGCAGGCTGGTAAAAAGCTTCCATGGCATGATAAACTATACCGTAACTCTTATGATCCGAGCCCTTCGTTTTTAAGATAGCCATCATGGGCGAATCTTGAGGTTTATCCTTCTCAAGCATGCCCTTCTTAAAGATTTTTTCCCCATCAACATAAATAAGTTTGTTTGGGTAATCTATAAACACCCAAGTATCTCCACTATTTACATCATCATAGAACCCATCATGAGAACCTAATTGACTTATCGTATGAATAACATAACTTGTTATAAAATCTCGATAAGTTTGCCGGAAGCTAAAGTTTCGTTTAGTATCCAATAAATCAATTTGCACTCCCGATTCAAGAAACAGGGACGTAGGTTGATTTGCCTTTTCTACCTTAGATAGGATTGAATCGTGATACTTACGAAACTCCATCCAGATATTTTCAAACGAAAACTTAAAAATCTGGTGATTGAAAAAGTCTTTAGCGGCTTGTTCCGCCTTGTAACGATAACGGCCATAGATATACTGCGACCCGTTCTTGAAAAGAACTACGCCTCTATCATATGAACTCATTGATAATTCCTCCGGATCTAGATCGTTGACTACGAAGTCGCGGCTTCTTGTTGAGTTTCCTTGCCATAATTTTGTAGAGCGACGCGGATGTCAATATCAATCGCATCACCGCCCAGCTCTTCAGCATCCATCAAGATATTCCAAAGTTTGGCTTTTCCAACGGCACTTAAGTCATTGTAGATAAAACCAAAAGGAATCTCAGCCTGTTCGAATAATGCCTCATGCTGATTTGCATTGAGCTTTCCTTTGACTAAGTCCCGGAGAAAGTTTTGTTCTTCAAGAGTTAACTCCGCCTTATATCCATCTTCCTCTTTCCACTTCGTCGCTTGTTCGGTCTTAACCTGTTCAAGCTCAGGAAAAGGTTGGTCAGTTGAAAGTCCAAGTTCGAGCACACGACGCAAAGCCATCTCATCGCGAAGCTCTTCAATAACCGGAATTTCCCAATGTTCATAAAGAGTAGTAACTAAAAAGGCCGTGCCATAAACAGCACCACGGTCACCACAGAAAACAATGAACGTATGTTCACTACGATGCTCTTCAGGGACATACTTGTCGTGCCGGTAAAAGCCGCAAGTAATCCCCGACTTCGAAGACCGGATCACGGATTCAGAATCTGTCCAGGCCATAGTCTTTGTCGATGAATCATAAAAGTAGTGCGGCTTTACTATCACAGCCTTCACGCCACTTTTAATGATCAGGTCTTCGATCTCGGCCTTATAGTTGTCGACCACATCCTGCCACTTTTTCAGGATGAAAGACTTCACGACTCCTTTACCCATTGCAGTCTCCTTCTTCTGTGTTGTGGTTTGTCTCTCAAGAGCAATGATTCCTTTCTTTGCCTCTTCGAAAGTTTTACCGCATGTTTCAGGATCACCCTTAAACTGCTTGCAGATTGCAGGGAAGAGATCCGTATTATAAAGGCTACACTCCCAGGTCTTTGTTAAAGCATTACAAGTAACACCTGCTGGCTTACCGTTTGGATGTCCTGGGATTGGTGAAGAGATTGACATGAAGACACAACACGCTCCACAACCCTGACGACATTTAAACTCAGGTTGATTTTGTTGAGACTCTTCACGCAACCTAATCGTATCTGCATCTAACTCCTCTGCGGTCATTTTTAACTTCCTGATTTTATTCCGAAGTTTAGGAACTGCAGAAGCTGGTGCTCCTAAAGCTTTTAACCAGTTTTGAAAGGCTGCTTCACGCTCAGGGTCTTTAAAAGTTCCCTTCACTTTTTTACCTCCTTTTACCATTTTTTGAGGTATCGGCTCCTCAAGCATTCTTCGCAGTATAGCTCTATCGCCACAATCTAGTAATAGATCGTGGTGGCACAACTGATATGCAATAACGCTTTCACGAAGCTGTTCGATGTCTTCGACACAGTAATGAACAATTGGAGTGATCCACTTTTGGAAAGCTTCTTCCATTCGCGGATCATCAAAAGGATGGCTCATCAACTTCCCTCTGCAGCTAAATTAGCTCTCGGTAACCCTAAGCATTGTACGATGAATTCACAATTAATACAACGAGTTATATTTAATGGAGGATCAATTTGAGTTAATCCACAAGAACGACATTCCCATATACAATCTGTAGGATCATGACTTATTGGAATACAGAGATCACCTGAGCCGCATACACAACAATGGAGGCGTTCATGACGTTCCAAAGTGTAACTATGTGGGCTCAAGTTGTTAGCCTACGTGAGCGTCTTCAACTCGATCAGCTGAAAGAATTTTAAAGTTCTCACCATAAGCTGACATCATCACCCATTCGCGAAGGGCTTTTTCATTAGAAGGATTAATTGGTTCAATATTATCTTCCATGTAGATCGGAAATTCAACTACAATAAATTGAACTTTCACGTGACCTCCCTAATTATAAGATCATGACTTAGTGAATTTATCGTTGTGAGCAACAATCCTTTTATATCTTTTATTTAAAAGACGTTGACACTTCTTACAACTTACATCAGCATCAAATTCTGCGTACAAATGTAAATCGCCGCTGCAGCCGCACGCGGGACTTAATCCGTACCAAGTATGTACGTTGTAAAATGCATAATGTCGTTTTGCGTCTTTTTTCATAACACCTTATGGCGGAGAGTAAAGGATTCGAACCTTTGTGGCTTTTACACCATCTCGATTAGCAGTCGAGCACCTTAAACCTAACTCGGTCAACTCTCCATTTTTAAAAGTTTCGTGCTTTGGAGTGTGTTGCTGTCAGGCGCAACTCCCACAGGATCCCTCCCGTCCACTCCTCAGCACGATTTAATTTTGATGCCCGCGATGGGACTTGAACCCATGCTGTCAAGGTTTTAGAGGCCTCCGCTCTACCAGTCTGAGCTACGCGGACAAAGCTAACTGTAATGACTTGAAAACTCTTTCGTTGTTAGTAGCGGCAGCTAACGCTGTCACTTCATTGCCAATATCAGGCTCCTTAAAAACCACGAACGGTATTCCAAGGAAATCTAAATTGACACTCCAACGATTAAGTCTCTCCTCATTAGGCACACCGAGATATACTAACGTCCCATTTGTCCAAGAACTCTTAGGACCTCGTAACAAATACTCGGCAACAGCATGGCCCGCTTGAACCGCCTGTTGTGGTGTCGATAAATCTTCGCGGACCAAAACGTAGAGCTTTTCATCCATTAGCCACCTCCATGGGAGGATGCTCAGCAGCCCATAATGCATTGGCTTCATCCACTTTCTTCTG
>JGI20214J14112_1000133_pt1 | contig 10806 bp, 7 predicted proteins | sample WetSurMetagenome_FD_14112 | JGI IMG/M metagenome (IMG submission 14112)
CAGAAGCTGAGTCGTACCGCCTTCTTTTGCGTCGGTCACCACCTGCCACCCGCTGTGGCCCGTAATCGGATGCAAGTTCGAAAGGCTATCCCCATCGTCGAAATCGTCAAGGACGACAAAAACCTCGGCCTGTTCGTCAACCTTCGCAAGTTTTCCTTCCACCACGCGATAGTATTGCACTGGCGAAAAATCCTTTCCTTCGTACCATGCCGGAGTCCTGGCCGAATCGTATGCGGTGAACACAACGGCGAAAGTCGGCGACAGCGTCGTTTCATAAAAACTATAAACTTCAGCCGCGGCGGAAGCGGATTCGGCAAACGTTACGTCCCTAAGGAAGACAGTACCATCCGTCGAACGTTCGACCCGGACGGGCAGATAGTTGATGGTGGAATTCATGCGGAAACAGATATCGTGTTGCCCGAGTGGAACGTTGGGAAGGACGTAGAAACCGTTTGTGTCCGGCTTCACGCTTTCCTGGCATCCGGGAACAAAAACCGATACGGAACCGGGATTGATGCCGGTCGCCATGAGCAGTCTTCCCTTAACGGTGATGGTCGGTTCCATGTATAGGACAATGACGGAGTCCATGTCCGAATATACCTTGGAAACAAGGGCCGCCGCCCCGCTGTCCCGGTTGCCGCATTCCGCGGTAAAACTGCCTGACGGCAGACTGTCGAATCCGCAGTGACCGTCAACGTCGGTCAATCTTGTCCACGAGGAAAGAACGCTGTCGTCGCTCTTGGTTATTTTCACTCTTTTAAGGGTCACGCGAACATTGGAGTACGCCGTTCCATTGAAATCGGTGACCAAGCATTCCACTTTTCCATTCCCGGCTTGAGAGCCACTGCCCGCGACCGTAGTTGAAGAGCACTGCATCAACATGGAGACGGCGAGAGCACCCGCCACGGCCAGTACCGGACAAACACAAGTCTTCATGATGCCTTGGGCTCCTCCGATATAAATTGCTGAGGACTCTTGGGGCGCCCCGCGAGGAGCGGAAAGAACTGGAAATTAAGCTGGCACACGGTTTGTGATTTGGACTTGTCTTCGACCACCATAGCGAGAATTTCTTCCTTAAAGTCTCTGATTCGTTTTTTGATTGTTTCAAAACAGGTATCGGAAACGCCAAGAGTGAGTGAGCTCACTTCCCTTTCCCGCGGCTCAAACCTTTCCAGCGCCTCTTGTCCGAGCCGTATCATCTCGTGATGATAGTTCCGGAGCAGCATGGAGTTCATTTCGGCTTTTGAGGATATCGCCGTATTGCACAGTTCAAGCTTTCCTACGGCGTTTCGCTTGATAAGGTTTAGGTGGAGAAGTACTTCCAGCGCCTTCTTTGCCTGGCCCGGGGTAATTGGCGGTGCGATGGCACGTGACATCCAAGCGTAATCTTCTCGAAAATCAGGCAACGTGATTAGTTCCCTAACAGCGCTGAAATACCAATTCGAATAAAACTCGTACTGTTTTTCATCAAGCAAAGTCAGATTGGTTCGGCGCCTGTGACGCACCATTGCAGTAAACGCGTCGTTTTTCTTTCCGTTGTTTCTGGCATTTACAAACTCGACAAGCGCCCTAAAATATTCGGTCTCCCGCTCCGACAAATGCATCGCCCGTGAATACTTTTCCATTACCTTGAGAGTAAGCTGACGCCTGCCCGAAATAATATCCTTGAACAAACTCGGCGAGACTCCCGACGCCTTTGAAAAAGAACGAAAAGAAAACCCCCGGCTGTTTTTCTTCTGGAACGAATAAAAATCCTTCAGAAAAAACCGATAGTCGGTGTATTCAAATATTTTGACCGTGCGGGATGACATTGGGGCTAAATATACTACAAATAATCTAAGATGAAACTGTAAATTTTCTTAGTAAAACAATATATTTGCGAACTAAAATAACTATAACTAATTGATTATATTTAAGTTGTTATTAACATATATTGCGAACACAATGTGTTTTCGCGAACACTTATCGGACAACCATTTCGACGCAACCGTTCCTGCCTCAAAACTTTAAGCAATTAAACATGGCAATTTTTCTTACCCATTTGCACCAGCTTTTAGATGCATTCATGGCATGGGATGTAAAAAAAAATAACCGATTATTGTTGCTGGAGATAGGCACTAAAGCACTCCCCCTTCTCTTCTTACTTGAAGTAAGAAAAAAAAAGTGGTGACTATTTTAATAATTTGATAGATTAATCACTAAAGATTCCGGTTTGCAGCGTTAAACAGGAGAATGTGGCATTTCCGATTATTATTACTCCGCCAATTAAAGATGGGGAAAAACAAAAGACCGTTCGTGGTGAGCATGTCGAACCATGAACACTTATCCTTCGTCAATAGCTCCGGATAAGGAGATTTATATAATTGCCGGAGTAATAATTTACACGCACCTCTTGCTCGCGAAGTAACTTTGTGGTATTATTACTTCCAATAAAGTCAGGAAGTTAGTGACATCCGGCTGGCAATAACTAACACAAGAAACACAGAGTGAGCATCCTAAGAAAGCAGCAATAGTATCATGAAGTTCCCTAAATCCGCAAGTAAAACTCTTGTGTTCGGGGCGGCGGCATTTTTTGTCGCCGTATTTGGCTTTTTCAGTATCCGATTCAACGCCGTCTCATCGGCGCCCCCCCTTGTTACTCCTTGGACCGCCGTTGGAGGGTGCGGATCGAGCGCGGGAGGCGCATCCGGCGATGCGCAACTCAAGTGGATCGGGAATGGCGTTTCCGGTGCATTACTCGATTGCGAACTCATTATTGGCGAGGGAATGCTGCCCAAAACCTCGACAAAAGTGAGCGGCGTCGACTCAATTTTCGACTCGGAATATAACGGAAGCCTCCGGATGCAGACTACATCGGCCCTTGTAAGTCTTTACTATCATCCGCCAAAAATCCTAGACATTAAGCTTTCCATGCCCTTCCTTTTCAAAGAAGGCATCAACATAAAAAATGGAACTCTTACCAACACCGGGCCATTTGGAGACCTAAGTCTCGACTTGAGCAGAAAATTCGGCCCAACGGGCAGCTTTAACGCCGGCCTTGTTGCAATATTCCCAACAGGCAACTCCTCAATCATGGAAGGCGGCATCCAGCCGATGCCCCCAGATAACCAGATCGGCGGCGGATTATTTTCCGCATCGATACGGGGTTCATACAACTTCGATTTCGATTGGGGGATTATCAACCTTGGAGGAACCTATTCTGGCGGACTTTTCGCTCTGAAGACCACCGACTACGGTTATGACACCGCCATCGTCAAGATAGAAAACTACAGGCCAGTGACCCTCCGGGACGCCAAAATATATTCAAAAAACCAAACGTTCGCCTTTGTTCGTGAAGGATTTGGCGCCAGGAATGATGCGGGCTTGTACACTCCCGATTATATCGGCTTCTTTGCCGACTTCGGAATCCGCCAAGAAAGTTTCACGCATGGGTTCAGTATCAATTATAGCCATCCTTTGACAAAAGGGTTTGTTGAACAACGCGTGGTCACGGAGACCTCGATTCTGGCTACCCTTCCCACGCGGAGTGATGCCCAAGCGTATCTCGACACCTGCAACTCCGGGGAAATTTCGCGCGGCGACACCATCAACGTATTATTAAACCAGTCGAGTACCGGTACATGGTATTACCTCAAAAAAATGCCTTCTCCGAGACAAACATTGCCTGGCGTGACCGTACAATACAGCATTGAAAAAAGCGACATGCTTTTTCCCCTGCTTCTTGGCGGTATTGTCAAGCTGGAGTTCGACAACAAAATAATATTCTCGGGTTTTTCGGCGGGGATTGGTTTCAAGTTCCCCGTTTATTAGCGCGGTACCACTGTCAACGTCGTTTGAAAGATTTTAACGAAAGGATTTCGTGATGCCGTATTTTCGCTGTACTTTCATTGTACTCATTATCTTTACGGCGTTCGTTTCGCAATTGAAAGCACAGACGATGCAGGTCGGAGAATGTCCCCTCGATATTTCTAATGAAATGTCGTTGAAATGGATTGGCAAGGGGCTCACCGACAAATTGCTTACCGCAGAGGTCATCTTCAGCCAAGCGATGGTTTCAAACGTCACCAATTTCGACGGCAGTTATAATTACAAAACAACCTCCGCCCGCCTCAGCCTTCTTTTTCAGCCGCAAAATGTCCTCGACCTTAAACTCACAATGCCGTTCCTGCTTCGGCAAGGGCCAGAGGGAAAAACCGGGCCTTTTGGCGATCTCGCCGCCGATATAAGCCGCTCTTGGGGAAAGAAACAACGATTCGATGCGGGGCTTACGCTCGGTTTTCCCATTGGCTATTCGAGCATTATGAAGGACGATGATGATCTAAACTTCCTTTCTCCCCAGCTTCAGCCCGGTTCAGGAATCTTCAGCGCTACGGCACGGCTTGGCTATTCTCTTGTTCCGGAATGGGGAATCTTTAACATCGGTGCGTCGTATTGTGCGGGACTGCTTGCAGTAAGAACAACAGAATACGGAATAGACACGTCGTCTACTCCCGGAACCATTAAAATTCTTTACAACAAAAAAAACCTGGAATTCGCACGCGACGGATGGGGTGCTCGGAATGATGCAGGAATCAACCGTCCTGATTATATCGGAGTCTACGCCGCTTTCGGGCTGAAGACGGAAACAGTCAGTCATGGTATCAACGTTGGGTACTACTATCCTGCCGCTCCATACAAACAGGACGTGTACAGTAAAGATCACACCGCATCCGCCTTTGCTTCAAAAGAGGAGGCGCAAGCATCTCTTGACAATGGGAATGCCATCAATACCGATTCCTATTTCGTAGCCGGACAGCTTTCCGACGGCACATGGGAATACCTTAAAAAAAGTACGGCTTCACAGGAAGCGCTTCCTTCGTTTCTCCTGCAGTACAATATTGAAAAGAATGACAAAGTTTTTCCGATATTTCTCGGAGCGGGGCTTAAGTTCGATTATAAAAACAGGCTCAACCTCGGAGGATTTACCATCGGGCTGGGGTTTAAATACCCAGTATTGTGAAGCAAGAAAAACATTCCAAATTTAAGAGAAAGGATAATATTATGCGTTCGTTCTTTAACCGTGTGAAATGCGTGCTTACTGTTTCAGTCCTCATACTTTCTTCCGGTGCGGCTTTTTCTCAGAATGGCATCACCTTTCCTGGAACCACGAGACTAGTTCCCAAAGACAGCATTTTCCTTTTTATTTGCGGTGGAAATTCGGCGATGAGCGGAAGAGACCCCTCACCCGACATTGTGACCAATCCACGGTTATGGAAATTCGAAATTAGTCCGGCAAATTATGATTGGCTTCCCGCCAGGGAACCCATTTGCGTCGATGCTTACAATACTTTGAATACCCCGAGGGGCGGCCCCACCATGCCTTTCATGAAAAGGCTTGCCGAGTTGTATCCTTCGAATTATTACTTCAGCATCATGCAACTCTCCAATTCAGGGTGGACTCTCCAAGGCCATTTCAATTCCCATGCGGCCAGTATCGATACGCTCCTAAAGTACGCAAATTTATTGAAGCCAAACCTCACGATTGCCGCATATGTTACAATGCTCAATTTGGTTGAAGTTCAGAACAGCGATACCGCGAACTATTTGCAGAAGGTTCAGGCAATGGTAGCGAATGTCCGTAGTACATTGAACATGCCTAATCTCCCTTATATCCATGCCGGATATCCGGTCATGGCCGGCAGCAACCCAACAGGGGCCAAATACGATACTTCGCTTGCCGTCGCCAAAAGTGTCATGCGCCAGATTGCACAGATTCCAACTACTATCACGAATTCGGTTGTAATCCCCACGGACAGTCTCACCATTTGTTTCACTTGTACTCCTGCCGGCTATTATTCGCATTACGACCGGGGAGGAAACCTCGGGTGGGGCAATCGCACAGGTGACTCCGTGCTCGCGCGGCAAATAGTACCGTATCCCGTATCGGTATCACGCCAACAGCACACAATGGCATCGGCTTCCATCCCCGGCCTCAAGAAGGTTCTTTTTGATGGTTCCAACTGGTCGGTATTTTGTAAAGCCGGAAAATCATTCAGCCTATTTACGTCCAACGGAAGGGTTTTCAACGGAACGTCGCCTGCGTCCATCCGAAGTCTACGGCTGCTTCCTGGCATATATTTCATTCGTGAGGCGAGGTAGGTGATTTTTCCCGAAGCATCGAGTGTATATCAAAAGGGACTGGCATTCCACATGAGGAATCTGTTCAGCGCAATCCTTAGGGCAGGAACATTCCTTTCAATCGTATTGTTCTTCCCTATTTCATCGGCCGGGCAAGCCGGTCTCATGCTCGGCGGAAAGTTCGTGCCGAGAGACTCGATATATCTGTATTTGTTCCTCGGCAATTCGGTGATGTCGGGCAGGGACACTCCGGCCGACACGATTTCCAACAATTATGCGTGGAAATACGTGATGACCAACAATTGCTATACCTATGCAAAACCCTGCCCGCCGCAGTATTCCTGGCAGCCCGGAGTCGACCCGATGTGCTTCGACTCAAAAAACCCTCTCAACGCTGTTGTCAAGTATAGCCCCGGAACCCCTTTTCTCAAAAGAATGGTGAAGGATTACCCGGGATACTATTTCGGCGTGGCGCAGCTATCCGGGTCGGCCTGGCAGCTCACTCATTTTTCGCCTCCTAACTCCGGCGACCTCAAGGCATTCGTCACTCAGGGCAATGCCCTCAAGCAGAATTGCCACATCGCGGGCGTCGTCATGATATTCAACATCGTGGAGATTCAGTATTGCAACGGGGATTCGAATTACACGAACATCGTGAACTATTATGCCCATATCGACAGCGTCATCACCTATTTAAGAACCAAGCTCGACATCCCCGATTTGCCGTTCATCCAGTCGGATTATCCCCTTATGGGAGGAAACCCTAAGAAACCGACGACCGACGATTACAGCATCACAGGGCCATGGGCCGGCGCAATACGCGCCCTCATGGCCCAGAACAAACTCGTTGCGCAAAACATTCCCAACTCGGTTGTAATCCCAACCGACAGCCTCACCATGTACACCGAGGACGGTTTGTACACGCATTACGACCATAACGGTGATTTTAAATGGGCCAACCGCGTCGCGGATTCCATTTGCGGCAGAAACTGGGGGCCCTACGACAAATGCGGCTCGACCAACAACGCGCTCCCGGCTCGTCCGTCCGTCCCGACCAGGCATTCAAATGGTACGTGCAGAATCTTTTTTGATGGCAGCAATTGGTCTGCCTTCGACAAGACTGGTTTGGGAACAAAAACGGTTTATTTGACCAACGGCAGAGCTGTTACGTATTCGACGGTTTCCGATTTGAGAAGCCATTCGCTCCTGCCGGGAGTGTATCTTGTCCATGCTCAAATCTTGAAATAGAAAAGTTCATCAACGTCGACGATACTCTTTTACCATTTTAAGAAAGGTCCCCCCCCCTATGGTCAAGCTCTTCAAACCGCTCATGCTTGCGGCATCGGCGGCAACATTCTTCGGGAGTTTCGTAACGGTTCAATCTGCCGAATACCCGAAAGCCGGCGTGGCGTGCGCTACGCTGGCGACGCAGGGATGCTGGACGTGGTATCACGATCCGAGAGCCGTGTACTACAAGGGAACGAAGGAAAAAACCTATGTGGGCTATTTCCATTCCGACAATAATCCGGGTGAGGCCTCGATTGCTTCGTACGATCACTCCAACGGAACGATTCAGACGTTCGATCTGAAAGGCAACTTCGGTTTTGACGACCACAATACGACCTCCTTGCATGTTTTGCCGAACGGCAAGATACTCACCATGTACAGCACGCATTACGGAACGGCGCTGTACAGCAGGACTTCGACCAATCCCGAGGACATATCCGCGTGGGACGCGGAGAAAACCGCGTTCTCGGGGACCTGCACCTATCCCAACATATGTCAGCTGAGCGACGAAGCGAACAAATTGTATTGTTTCTTCCGAGGGCCCACCAAAGCAGGCGTCAATTATGATGCGGGCCAGCCTCATTTCATCACCAGCACGGACAACGGCGCCACGTGGTCGTCGGCGATCCGGTATTTCGAAGGGTTAACAGGTGCTTCTCCGACAACCGGACTCAGGCCTTACTGCAAGTATGTATCGAACGGCAAGGACAAGATATACATGCTTATCGAACGTGACAACCGCAACAACGCCCCCTCGAAACCGACTTACATCATGTACTATTACAACAACGGATTCTATCGCATGGACGGGACCCTGATTAAAACGGTTGCACAGGCCACAACCACGGCGATTACAGCTGCAGAGATAGACGTTGTCTTCGACCCGGACAATTTCCCCGATGTTCCCGGAACGATTGTGGGGACGGGCTGGGACATAGCGCTGGACAACGACGGCTATCCGGTATTCGTATATGATGTATATCAGAGAACCACCGGGCAGGACCACCGGTATTTCTACTTCCGCTGGGACGGTACCAAATTCAACCATTATTTCCTGATCAACAGCGGCGCACCCATGGCGGAGCCGGGGGCCGGCGAAAACGGCTTTGCCGGAGGGCTCATCCTCGACCACGAAAATCCGAATATCGTTTACCTCAGCGCCCAGGTCAACGGCGTGTTTGAACTGCAGCGTTGGGTCACCTCCGACAAAGGCAGAACCTGGAAAATCTGGCAGATCACGTCCGGCTCCGCAGCCAAAAACTGCCGGCCAATCGTGCCCCGCAATACGCCCGGAGGAAAGATTGATGTGGTTTGGAACTATGGTACGTATACTTCGTGGGGCGGTCCATTCAACATGGACGTGAAGATGTACACCTTCGACTCCACGAAAATCGCCGACGGCGTTACGCCGATCAAATCCGGTTTCGAACGCCGCGCGCCCAAAGAATCCGGAATAAACCTGCTGGCAAAAGGGTTGTCTTTTACGCTCGTCTCCCCCGCATCGTCCAAGCTTGCGATTTTCAACGCGCGGGGACGGCTGATTGCAGACCTTAGCGCAGACGTACGACGGATGAACGCCGGCGTCAATACCATACAGTACAAAGCGCTTGGCCTGTCGCATGGTGCGTACATCGCTCGGCTGTTCGACGGAAGGAAGAATTATACGCAGAACTGCATCGTTCAATAGCGGAAGTCACACGAGCGGCTCTGTAAAGGAAAACCGCCGACGGCGGCATGAGGGGAAAAATGGTGGACTCGCGTTCACGGCAAGTGTCCGGGAACGCGAGTCTCGCATCCAGAGTTCTCTCCGGACACGGGGCGCCGATTTTGATAGCGAACCGGTATTAACACGGGTGAAAATAGCGGTATGCGAACCGATCTCATACCGTAAACGGCAGATGGTCAATCATGAGGGGGACTCCATGAGCAAAGGCAATCTTTCTGTTTGGTCCGCGGCACTATTTTCCATCGCTCTTTCATTCAATTTAAGCGCTCAGGGGATTCCCAAGCCGGGTGAACAATTCTCGGCGATGACAAATGACGCAATTTACACCTGGTATGCGGAGCCCAAGGCGATTTACTACGAGGGAACGCACAAACGCACCTACATGGCCTGGAATACGTCGACCGGCACCAAGGGCATTGCGTATTACGATCATGACACCAAGGACACCCTCGTAACAACCCTGCCTCCCATGCCCTATGGTGCCGACGATCACAATCATCCGGCCATCATTGCGCGGCCCGACGGCAAGATTGTGATTTTCTGCACCGGCCATGACGGCGGCAACATCACTGAATTGATTTCCAAGAATCCCGAAGATATTACCTCCTGGGAGTCCCCCATTTATCCAGGAGGGAACGGCGGTTATTGCTATCCCAATGCCATCTTTCTCAAGGGGGAAGGCACTCAGGGTCGCATGTATCTGTTCTTCCGCGACAATTCCGGTGGATATCCCGATGGAACGGTAACCTGGGAACCCTGTTTTTGCTTCAGCGACGACTGGGGCCTCACGTGGAGCCGCAAATACCATATGTTCACTGGGGGAAGCTACAAACCTTACTGCAAGTATGCTTCCGACGACAGCCTTGAAATTCACGTTGTCGTGGAAAGGGAAAACCGCCAGGGAAATTCCGCCGTTAAACCTATTTACTTCATGAAATACAAGGGCGGCAATTGGTACTGCGCCAACGGGAGGCAGCTTGCGACAATGGAAACACTTCCGGTCCACGATTACCAGATGGATACGATTTTCTACGCGAACCGCTTCGGATGCAGCAATACCTGCTACGATCTTGCCCTCGATGCGAACAACAATCCCGTTACCGTGATGGACATGTACAAAGACACCTCAATTAATATCTATTGGTACATGCGCTGGACCGGCACCACGTGGTTCAAGACGCCGTTTGTCAACAGCGGTAGGTACCGCGGCGCGCAGAGCGGATTCGCGGCCGGCGTCACGCTCGATCACGAAAACCCGAGCAACGTGTACGTGTGCCGCCAGATGCTTGCTCCCTCGGCGGCGCCGTTCAACTTGGCCGACACGAGCTACACCAACTACAAGACGAATTTAAAGGCGACATGCTGGACAACCTCTGCCTACCCACACGAACTTGAGAAGTGGACCACAAAAGATGGCGGAGCCACGTGGGACACCATGCCAATCACCCGGAATACCAATTCAACAGTTTATATGAACACAAACTGCCTGCCTTGCGTGCCACGGCACCACAAACCAGGCACTAAAATTGAGGTGATGTGGCTTAACGGTATTTATCAGAGCATGAGTCCCACACCCATCAACGGGATCCCTGGATATCAACTATCGTTGCGGGTATATCCGTTCCTCGAATCGACGGGTTCGAGTCCTGTGGCGGCAATCCAACCGGCGCATATCC
>JGI20214J14112_1000135_pt1 | contig 10784 bp, 8 predicted proteins | sample WetSurMetagenome_FD_14112 | JGI IMG/M metagenome (IMG submission 14112)
GGCAGGAATCGAGACAGATGTCCATAATTATCAGGGGGATTTCCATAAGGGGTAAAATTCCCTTCTCATACACGGGATAAAAAGGAAATGATGTCCCCCACCGAAAACCAATGGCATTCTTGAATCCCAGCGAAGTATCATATTTCAACCCCGCCTTTACCTGATACTCCCAGGTCTCTGGTATTGTGAGGTTGAGATTATGCTGGCGGGTGCCTAACACCGGCTCATTGATAATGCTCTCGAGTTCCCTCGTCTCATTAAGAAGGAGTTCAGGCTCCCGGTAAGAGAAATAGGATCCATGGATCGCTACTTCATCGCCATTTGAAACCAGGCGCTGCAGAAGCTCCCGCATTTCTCTGGTCTGCAGACTGCGATTTCTTCCGTAAAGATACCAGGTTTTTTTTGAAAAAAGTTGTGCTTTTCCGGTTTCCTTAAGAATATAATACGAGGACTTCGCGTTTAAATCACGTTCAATGCGAATGATGTCTTCGAATGTGAAATAGGGTTCCAGCCCACGGACTTTCTGAAAAAATGAATGGATCTGCCCAAAAAATCCCTGAAGATCTCTTTTCAGGAGATATCGTAGTGGCCTGCTTATCCACTGGTAGGTCTTTTTCAGCTCATCTACATCATGGGTCAGACAGACCGCGAAGGACTTGCCTTCAGGCCAGTATGATTTTTGTACAAGGGGCAAATCGAGATAGCGGCAGCAGACGCAAAGCTCTTCGAACAGAAGATTTTCAAGGATGTCAACCACCGGTTCTGCAGCAAGCTTCCGCCCCGTGGCTGTATCGAGTGAATCCCTTAAGCCATCGTAGAGGCCTGACAAAATATGCCCGGTTTCATTGAAGATATCAATTCCCATGAAATTTCCGTCTTTATTCCGGGTGATACACGGATAACGGATAGTACCCTGTTCGAAAAACGCGATAATATCTCCATCGGACACGGTTTCAGCCGGAATCTGACAGATCGGAACATCGAGTCCTGATATGTGAAGATTACCGCAAATTTTATTCTGAATTGATTGATCCTGAAAATTGATCACACATTTTTTGTTCAGTGTCGGTTCGGATACTACGATCATTGTAGAAGAAGCGCTATCGTCGACCGAAACGGAAATTCCGAATTTTTCGATAAAGTGATGGATGCCGATACGGCTATACCTGTTATTCGCAGAACAAAAAATAGAGATCATTATTACCATTATCCCGCTGGTGACAACTTCTGATGCAAACTATCAGGATAACGTTCAATGAAGTCTGTGAGCCAGGCCGTGACATCCTCCACATCATCCATGAGGATCTGTTGTCTTTTCTGCCATTCTGCTTTAGAATTCCTGTCACTGAGAATATCGACCGCTTTTTTCAACGCCTCTTCCTGAGTCGCATAAAAACAGAGCAACTTGTATTTATCCCTTAATTCGAGAAAATTGCCACAGCTGGCCCCGGTCGGCTGACCATCCGGCCCGGATTCAATATGAATTGCCGGGGTTCCAAGCATGGCAGATTCCACGGCCATGGTTCCCCCTTCCCCAATGTATAATTGCGCGTAATAGAGGAGAGAGTGAATTTTTTCAGGTTGTACCTGAAGGCGGTATTGCTCCAGATCACCCTCAAGAGGTTTCTCCGAAGTAATGAAAATTTTTCCATATGGCGACAACGCCGATATCATTGCCTTTTCGGCCCCTTTATGAATTCCCTGAAGACCGACGTCATGAGAAGCCCCCCAGGAAATAAATCGCAGGATAATAAATTTATCAGAAGGCGACAGGCCGATCTCTTCAAGGACCCTGGGATCCGGGGTAAAATATTTCGGGTGAAGATATGCCGTTTCTTTAAACCCCTTGATCACAACATGCTTTTTTGGGTCGATTTTTTCCTGAAAAAAAGGAGGTGTCAGAATACACTGAACGAAAGGGTAGGTGATCAAACTGGCGATTTTTACATTTTCGGTATCGGTAAAAATGACGGCCGGTTTCCGGAGGAGGAAGCCTGCGTGAGCGATATACGGATTGTGAACGCCGATAAGGAGATCGGGTTTGAATTTCTTTGCGATCCGGTATAATGCCAAATCAATTCTGAGCATGCCGAAAGCTTTATTGAGCATTCCATGATACATCGCGCCCCTGTTTTCATATTCAAAGCCATAAGATCTTAAAAGGGCAAGGGTCACTTCCTTATCTCTCGCGGTAATTTTTACTTCATGCCCATCCCGCTTCAGATTTGTGATAATATTTCTAAACAAATGGACATGCGCCGGATGCCCCATATCAAACAAAACTTTCATTACAGATCCCCTCTATTTGATTACCCATTTAATTACTTCAAAAGCTTCGGCGTATTTTTCTTCAATCTGTGTCCCGCGGGTAACTGCAAGCCCACGGACAAAATCTTCATTAAGGTATGCTCTTCCTTTCTGGGTTTTGTAACAACTCAGGGCATCAATTTTTTTTGAAACATATTCTTCTTCGAGGGGAATGAATGCAAGCGTATTGAAGGTGATATTGTTCCACGGCTGCTCATAACCGAGTAATGTGCATTTCTTAAAAGCCCGCATCGTCTCTTCCACCGTAGTCTTATGATCCTGATGCGTGTCGAACCGGGAAGGAGTAAAGACAATATCCGGCTGAATCTTATTTCTCAGGCGAATGAGTGCATCAAGGATCTCCTGACGTAATTTTGGGAATTCGCGGACTTCGAAACTGAATAAAATCGGTTGGGATATACCGAGAATTTTTGTGGCCTCTTTTACCTCACGCGAAAGGATATCACGGGGGTATTCCGGGGGAACCGATTTTTCACAACAGGAAAGAGCCGCATATTCGACTTCATATCCTTCATTAATAAATTTTGCAATTGAACCACCACAACCAAGTTCCCCATCATCGGTGTGCGGGCTGATGACCAGTATTTTTTTTGTCATTAACCGACCTCAATTTTTCCGATATTTCTATAAACTACCGACATATCATCTGACGGTAAATCAGATAAAAGATTTGTATGATACTGAATATCACCGGTGACCTGACAGACATTGTTTAATTGCTGTAGTTCTGCCCGTTCCAGTGCAAGATTCCAGGAGTCGATAATTTCTTCGGCCGGAAGATTTTCCAGATGATCGAGAAATGATGGGATGGTGGAAAATATATTTTTCACCATAGCGATCTGGTTTTTGGCGTTGTTGTATACGCCGGACCAGTGTTTCAACTCCTTATGGTCGCTGGAGGCGGTTGCTTCCTGGATTTTTCCCTGTAGGTGATCAAAAAAAATCTGTATTTTTTCGTTTAAAAACCCGGTAAAGAAGTCATCCGGCGATAGCGAGAACTGTTTTCCCAGTTCACGAATTGCAGAACTTTGTGCCATTCCCAAGTAATAGTCCCTTGAACGCCAGGCCAAGGTTACCGGAATATGAAACCCAAGCTCGGCAGAGATCCGGTCTGAAATCTGACCATACTGCAACGATCCACCGGCACCGGAAATAAAAAGGGAATCACCCAGCCCGTTTGCCATGATCATGTTTCGCGAAACGGCATTGAAATCCATTTTATCGAAATATTCGGAAAGATTTACAAAATTTTCAGAAAAATTTAACTGATATTCTTTGTTGCAGAGAGGGCATGTTAACAAGCCTGCAGAAGAATCATTCAGGAAAATATCGATCTTAACTCCGCAATCGCATTCGAACCAGAACGGTATCCGACCGGTTTTGACAGGTGGTATCTCAAGGTTTTTTTGTTCAATTACCTGGTTATATGAATTATTGAATTTCGCAAGGTTTCGGAGTATATTTGTGGATTCTTTGAGAAATAATTTTTCCTTATGCATATCGGAGTATAAGAAAAAAAACACGTGAAAATTGAGTAGTTCAGTGCAACATTTTGCGAAAATAAAGGCATTCAATTCCGCAAAATTTTCGGCAAGTTCATAACTTTTCCATAATATTTCAAGAACCTTGTCAGATTGTTTTTTTCCCGAACATCCATCTAATCTTGTTCTTTTTATTAGATCGGTGTAATGTCGTTCAATCTTTACGATTTCAGTCTGCCATTGTTCCAGTGAAGGTTTTTTAATCGTATTGAAGGACCTGAATTTATCGGCATCCTGTATCTTAAACCCAATTTTTGTCAGACCCTCCTTATTTAACGCAGGAATCTGGTTCTTCGAGAGGATTCTTGCCGTGGAAATGTTCTGATCAGCCAATCCGAAAAATGCAAAAGAAGCATGATTATTCCGTTTCAGTTCCTCATGAATCAGGTTCAGGCAAAAACCTTTTTTCCATATGCCGGAATAGGGAAGGAAATTTGGTTGATGACCGGATTCAAGAATTATTGACCTGTCTGAAACATATTCCGTATCAAAAATGTCAATCTTCCCTTTTTTACTGAACTTTTTCGATATCGTTATCAAACGTGAAGAGTTCTCAATCTGTTCGGATGTCAATACAAGAGATCCCGGAAGACGATCAATAACCTGCTCCAGGCTTATAGTACTATTCATGGATTCATTATCGTTTGATTTAAAAAACAAAATAGTTTTGCAGATGCCTGACAATCAAAAAAAACCAAATCTGTTAAAAGGACGTTTTTATTCCACTGAACAATCCAGAGTATTTAATTATTGAATAAAATGAAATAAGGTAAGAATCAATGTCGAAGTTTCTATCGAGCGTCCTTAAATTATTTTCTGCCACCCTGGTTGGACAGGTCCTTGGGATTCTTGTAACGCCAGTTCTCTCCCGCCTCTATTCCCCCGCTGATTTTGGCCTCTTCCAGGTATTCTTATCAATTATCAGCGTTATTGCGGTTATTTCATGTTTATCTTATGAATCTGCAATAGTTTTGCCGGAAAAAAACGAAGATGCAGCTAACCTGGTGAGTCTCTGCCTTTTCCTCATTGGCACTACTTCAATCATCGTTTCGGTTTTTTTCATTCTTTTTTCCGAAGTTATAGAACAGTTATTTAATGCTCCCGCTCTTTCGCAATATATCTTTTTAATCCCCCTGGGGATCATCTGCAATAGTATTGCATTTGTCCTGAGTTACTGGATGACCCGGAGAGAAGAATACGGAACAATGGCTAAAGCAAATATCACGAGTTCATTTACCAGCAGATCGGTGTCAATCGGCTTCGGGGTCTATTCGCCATCTCCGTTCGGACTGATTTTTGGAACAATTATCAATGATGCAACAATTATCTGTATTTTGTTGAAAAAGACCGTTTCCGATCTCCGTTTTTTTCGAATGATCTCTTTAAAAAAGGTAAAGGAACTCGCGATCAGATATAAAAAATTCCCAAAATACAATATTGGCTCAGAGTTAGCCTCGAGCTTGTCGATACAAGTCACTCCGCTCCTGCTTGCCGTCTTTTTTTCCCCGGTCATCGTAGGATATTATGCCATGTCCTACCTAGTTATCCGGCTGCCATCCAAGGTAATCGGGAACTCAATTGCCACGGTTTTTTTCCAGAAAGCGAGCGAAGAGAAAAACCGCACAGGCAGCGTAAAAAACATTGTCAAATCAGTGAATGCCAGGCTCATTTCCGTCGGTATTCTTCCGACGATTCTACTGATAATTATCGGACCGGAGTTATTTACATTTGCATTAGGGACCCGATGGGAAAATGCAGGAGTGTACGCCCAGATTCTGGCACCGGTTTTTTTTGTCGCGTTTATTTCCGTGCCAATATTGTCGATTTTCAATGTGATGGAACAGCAACGAATCAGCTTATGGTTTAACGTCTGGAATTTATTCTACACAGTTATTGTGCTCATCATAGCAGGAACATTGAACGATCCGTTACTCGGGTTTATTTTACTGTCCTGCATTGGTGTCTTATCATGGAGCTGGATGAATCTGTATTCTTTGAAACTTGCCGGTGTTCCATCGAGAGCGGTTTTATTTGATATTTTCAGGTATCTTATACTTGGAATAGGATTGTGTACCCCACTGATAATTGCTAAATATTATTCGGCATCCTCCCGATCGTTGATCGCGGTTGCTGTCGTTGTAGGAATAATCTACTATCTGATAATTGTCTATCAGGATAAGCAACTTCAAAATGGATTGTTGAATTTGATCAAAAAATTTATTCCATAATTCGATTACAATTTACCCAAAAAAATTCATAATTATATTTCATTTCGCCCTTCAGAATTTCGCTATTCCGGCAAAAAAAAGTTATATGACCTTCGACCCATTATAAATAATAAAACGATCGATTTCAAGCCAACCAATAGACGGTGAAGGATTCGAAAAATTTATAGAAAAATGGATAAATTTTTTTTGATTTTTGTGGATAAAAAATGGAATCAGTGGCATTATGGAAATAAAAATTGCATCAGATTCTGATGAGCAAAAATGGGATGAAATTGTCGAGCGGTCACTCAATGGTGAATTATTTCATACATGGAAATGGTTAAAAACGATAGAAAAGTATTCGACGCAGAAGAGGGAGGGTAAGAAGGGACTTGGAACATTTTACCCGCTTTTTTTGATGGAAAAAGAAAAAATTGTTGGACTTTATCCCCTTTTTTTATTCCGGAGTCCTTTTATGATATCCTGCTATTCACCTCCTTCCAACGTTGACACCTTGTATCTCGGCCCGTTGTTTCCGGAAATTGAAAAGCTCCTGCCTGCAAAAAAGCAGATATTTCTCCATGATGTTCAGATAACGGTCGACCGGTTTATCAGGAACGACCTTAAGGCGAATTATATCCAGATCAGCACGCCACCGGGATTCGATGACTGCAGGTTTTTTAAATGGGCAGGATATGAAACTGAGGCCCGTTATACTGCGTATCTCGATCTCAGTAGCGGAACAGATTTAATCTGGAAGAATCTGAACCGAAGCACCCGACAGTCAATAGAGAAGGCGAAAAAAGAAGGAGTGGAAATAATCGAGGGGGACCGGGAGGATACGAGTTTTATTTACGATCTCCTAAAAGAGAGAGATCGGATCGCGAGTCCCAAAGAATTTCTGGATTCGGTTTTCAGTTCATTTTCACAAGGGCATCTGCGAGTTTTGATTGCGAAGGCCGGGTCAGAACGACTGAGTGGTATAATCACCATTATTTATAAAGATAAGGTGACATTCTGGATAGGCGCCCCCAAATGTTCCTACAAAGGTGCATCGCCTAATGAACTGCTTCTCTGGGAAGCTCTACGATGGTCGGAAGTGAACAATTTCAAAAGATTCGAAATTGAAGGAGCAGATGACTACTCACTATTTCCTTTCAAGAGAAAGTTCAATGCAAAACCGGTAATTTACTTCCAGATGAAATGGTTGTCCCCGCCACTCAGGTTTTTAGCATTACTATATAATGGGATTATTAAACGAAAAGCTAATCTGTTGGAATCCGGGGAATGAATCAGTTTTTTTTTAATCAGGAACACATAAAATGCATTTGACCTGTTTTCTGTGAGTGGAATCCAAACGAAGGGAGTGCGCTTACGCAGGTCCCGTTAAAAGAAAATCAGATAAGTATTTGCCAAGATTTTGTTAAAAAAAATCACTATTTAAAAATGAAAAATTATCTTTCATTTTTCAGCATCTTCTGCTCAGGACAAATAACTCAATTCCCCAGATTACCGTTGCTGCCACAGAAATTACCAGAGCGACGAGAAAGCTACTAAACGGGGTAGTGTCTATTCCAAGAACAAGATCAAGGAAAAGAACAGAGGCCATAACAGCGCCGATACTAACCACAAATGATAAGGCAAAACGAGTGAGGATGGAAATATCCGGTAATCTTGGATACAGGGCAAATGAGATCGCAAATCCGGGAATAAATAATAAAAAAAGAAAGCCAAAAACAGCCCTGAAAAATCCGACCAAAATTCCGATTATATCAATCATTTATAAACCTCCTGCGTTTCATCAAAACAAACCGTCCGTAGAGCTGTTTCTATCCGGGATAAAATAATCCGATTATACAGAATAACGTTGTCACACCATACATAATAAAAGCAGATGTACGCTCAGTCAACCGGAAATAATAGGGCATAATCCATTTCAGGGTCAGGGGGTTTGGTACTTCAAGCGTACCGTCATCACGCACTTTTCCAAATTTCGCAATCGGATACCGTTTGACGTTCAGGCGCCAGAACACGTACAGGAGGAAATTGACTGTGTGGGGGATCAACATAATGAATCCCCCGATAATGAACCCCTGAACAACAATCATGGCTCCAATCGCGGCCCCTATAGAAAGTGCACCCACATTACCCCAGAAAATTTTCGCAGGATATTTCTCAAACAGGAAATAGGCAAGCATCGAGCCGGTAAGACAGACAATGAAAAGGCTGTTAAAAATATCTCCAAAGAGGAATGCTTTGAGAATCAGGGTAGAAAGGATAATGAGTGACACACCGGGAGCTAGACCATTGAAACCGGAGTGCATATTGACAAGATTAGATACTACCGGGACATAGGTCGGAATAATTATCTGAAGATAAATTGCTGCAATATCCATCCTGCCAAAGAAAGGAAAGATTAATGCAGTCGCGGTAATAAAAGGGATTAAAGGATAAGAACAATAATATAAAAGTATAAGTTTTGCTGGCCGGCCAATATTAATCATATCATCAAGAAGACCGAACAGGGCGAACAGAACGACCACGACGATAACAGTATAATTTATAGGAGTGATGTATTTTGCATAAAATAATGACAGGATTGACAAGGAAAAAATTGCTATCAGAATAATGACGAGGCCACCGTTTGTGGGTATTTCTGGCATTTCCCGTTTGTACATGTCCTTTACGACATGCCTGTTTTTTATCAGGCTTTTTATGATATACGGCATGGTTGCCAGTATGAAGAAAAAAGGAACCGCAAGAAAGATGAATAACATAAGATATAGATAAATATCGGCGTTAAAACTAAGGTCCGGAAAGATCATAGTACCTGAGATATTCCTATTAAATCGATGATTATTTATTAGTATTGAAAAATAACGTCAATTCATCTAACGTTTTGACAAAAAATTTTTGCTGCGTATCAAATAGAATGGGACAAAAAAGACAATGAAGACACGTTTCAAGATTCTCATTTTTCTAGTATTCATTTCATTCTTAGTTCCGTTTTCAGATGGAATTGATCCGATCTGGAACTATCCTTCGGGAGGGAACACGGTTGGAACTCCGGTAATTTCTTCCGAGGGTTCCATGATAATGGTCCCTGCAGGAAAGATTCTCGTCTTTTCAAGGAACGGATCTCTCCAGTCGGCAGAACCTTATGGCTCCGAAATTGCAATGACCCCGGATGGGCGGAATCTCGTTTCGTCGTTTGCATCTATTGTGTATTTTTTTAAGATTTCGCAATCGCCATACTCACAAACTGACCACATGCTGACAAAAATCTGGCAATATGAATTCCCGGATCAGGTGCGTTCGATTGGAATTTCTGATGATGGTACAACCATGATTGTAGCGACAAGGAGCATGGGCATCTACACCTTTGACACCTCAACCCAGGAGATTGCGGCGAATGATGAGGATTACAACGCGGTTATCTCATTTTTTGGAGAAGATAACCAGGTAATCGGAATTTCACGCAATCAGGTGCAGATTTTTAATAATGAACTGGCACCTCTGGGCGCTTACGAGATATCAACATCATCGACACCAACAATGATGATTCTTTTACAATCCGGTACAAGAATTATTTTTAATGACGGACAAAAAATCCATTGCATCGACAATACTGAGAATGCAACTGAACTGTGGAGCATGACTGTTCCCGGGACAATCAGTGCACTCACTTCACTTCAGACTGACAATCTCATCATTGCCGGAACAGAAACCGGTTTTCTCGATACTTTCAATTTTGATGGCAAACGATCCTGGAACTATTCATCGAATCCCGAGAAAAAACAGAGTGCAGGAATAACCGGGATTGCAACGAACGGGAGTATAGTCGCTGCAGGAACTTTCGACGGAAAAATTATCTGGTTTGATAGTAATGGAACAGTTCTCGGATCGTTTACATCGCCGGATAGAATTCGCCATGTTGCCATAAGTCCTGATGGATCAGTCACTGTTGCCGTGGGGGATGATGCCATTTATGCTTTTTCATCAGTACACCTGAAGGTTCCTCTTCCTGACAGTCAGTCAGTATCCGCAAATTCCACGATTACAGGGGAGAACATCGCCAAGCCTGCCGAGTCAACAGTGAAATCCTTAAACCCGACACAGGTTACAGTTCCCGAGGAATATTCAACAATACATACTCCAACGAAGAGTTCTTTTGCGGAATTTGCCAGTATCTTTGCCCTCTTGATTGCAATTATCCTTTATTTAAGAAAGATTTGAGGAATGGTTAGTATTCCCTCAACAACAAATAATTTTTTTATCTGTGGTTGCAGGTTTCATCAGGCCGAGAAAAATTTTCTTTCCACAGGAATTCGCAATTTAAAACGATTTTTTAATATTATTCCAAAAAATTCAGGGAATTAATTTTTATTCGGTTTTTTAGATATATTCAAATAGAAAAGAATTTTATTCCACAATCTATCCTTAATCGTTCGGGTTAATTGCAGCTCCTTTTTTCTGGTACATATGCCAAATCTTACAGGCACCCTCGTGACTGACCATGCAGGGGCCGACAGGAGTTCGCGGGCTGCAGACCCTTCCGAACAATTTACAGTCTGATGGCTGAAGGAGCCCTCGCAGCACTTTGTCACAAACGCAGGCCGAATGTTTTGTGACGTGTTTGAAAACGATATCGAATTTTTTCTGGGCATCGTATTGCTCGAATTCCTTTTTCAGGCAAAGTCCTGACTGC
>JGI20214J14112_1000136_pt1 | contig 10770 bp, 9 predicted proteins | sample WetSurMetagenome_FD_14112 | JGI IMG/M metagenome (IMG submission 14112)
GCGAGTTACACAAAGACTACGCCCCAGCATGTTAAAGCCGCCAGAATTTTACAGAACAATGGTAAAGAAATCCGCGCAGGCGACCTTATTAGTTTTGTAAAAGTCATCAAACCATCGTCGTCACGTGGCAGTTCAGCGGAAGATAACTCAGGTGTTAAACCCGTCGAGTTAGCCTCACGAAACGAGATAGACGTTGATAAATACATCGCCTATCTGCAAGCTACATTTGACCAGGTGCTGGATGCTTTGGGCTTGAACTTCGAGGAAATCATCGGCTTAACAAGGCTCGCAAGCTTCCTCGGGGCATAAACGCCGCAGGCGCTATTGTTCTTTTTCCATCATATTTTGGAATCAGGTGTTGCTTATGGAGTGATGGCTGATGATTTTGCCGTTGTATATCATGCAGAAGATGCTAAAGGCGCAGGGCGACTTGCTATAGGAATTGGATTACTGCACCCAGCAACGTGAAGACTGCAACGATGATGGCGATTATTTGCACAATCCGCCGTTCTGTGAGTGGGCGATGGTAAGTTATGACTGTGACGAGGCTTTTTCGGCTGTCGGAACTGAGTTTTGCCCCATCGAAGGTTACTCCTGCACGTTTGTGGGTGAAGAACACGGCGAGCAGGATGATTGCTGAGTTGAAGATGTAGGGCAAAAGCGAAATCAGCAGGCTGACTTTTAGGTCAGAAATCACAGCAAACGATGCTATTGCTATTCCTATAGCAAATGAGCCTGCATTACCCACGAAAATCTTGCCTCGCACGTTAAAGTATGCTAAGATTAACCAGAATAATAGTGGTCCGACCATGAGGATGTAGGAGGGGGAAAAAGCCATAAGTCCAAGGATTACTATGGCTGGACAAACGGTTTCGAGTCCGTTTAAGCCGCCGAGTTGGTTAACCGTGTTCGTGACAATCATAACGATAAGCGGGACAATAAGGAGAACATAGTATGCGCCGAAATGGAAAGTTCCCAGGAAGGGAAGCGAAATGTCGGTTCTTATGGCACCAATTTGTAATCCTTCGAACGCATAGTACATCAGTGGCAGGGCTGCAATCAGAGGCATGAACGCCTTATACCGCCACTTTAAATCCATGAAGTCGTCAAGAAGCCCCATAAAACCGCCGAAAAGAATACAAACTGCAAGTGTTAAGGCGGCGGAGACTCCATTCACTGAACTATCCAAGCCTAGAACGAAGATTCTGTTCAAAAAGTAAATCGAAAAAAGATAAACAGTGGTTGTTAGGACAAAAAGAACGCCTAAACCGTTGGGGATTAAAGGTCGACCAACTTTGTGTTGGTCAGGGACCTTTGGAAACACCAAGTTGCTTCATGCTTCCTTAGGTTGGTGGTGTTATGCCATGTTGAGCGTTGTATGTTGCCCAGTCAATCTTGTAGATTGCAATAAGTGGAATTAAGCCGCCGTATTGTCCTGGTGCTGTGTTAAGTCCAGCGGTGTAGGCTTTTTGGAAGTATGTTGGTACCGTGGTTGTTTGGTCTGGGGAGACGGTAATTCCTTGTGAGCTTAATGCTGAGGTCATGGTGGTGGCGTAGTCGACTTCTGCATAGTTCATTAATTCGAATACTGTGCAGTTCAAGCCTTGATCGTTCCATTGCCATCTGCCTGTTGTTGGGTTGCTGGAACCGAAGGTTGTTTCGTTTGTCCACGCGGTTGCTGGGTTCATGTAGCCTGCTTTTATCAAGCCGTCTTTATTTTGTCCCGAGATTCTTGCCATCCAAACCCATTTTCCTTCATCTCCATACCCTGCTGGGCTTGCAACGTAATTTGATGACCCGCTAGAAGCTTGAGATATCTGTAGGACTTCAAAGACAGCGATGTATTTAACGCGGTCTTGTCCATAGGAGTTGAGCATTGCCATCGATTGGTTCTCGTTACCCATGAATATGAAGCCAACATTCTGTATCTGTGTGGCGTTTGTAGTTGTGTTATCTGCCAAGCTGGTTACGTTTCCAAGATCGCTTAACCAGTTGCCATAATCCCACCACATAACAACAACGTCAGTTGACTTAACGTTCCCCTGCATCCAATGGATAGCATCAAGCCAGGCACCTACCGGAGCAGTCAGACTTGAGCCGCCTATCGGGAGACTTGAAGAGCTGATTGCTGTTGGAACGTAGGCTTGAGAGATAGATCTTGGTACTCCGCCAGTTTGTGGTGAAAACGCCAAGTTTGTCGCCAAAATCATAAAGATCAGGAAGACCGCTACTCCGCTGTATTCTTTGCTTACACGTGGTAATCTCCGTTTTGATTTGGCAAGAGTTTTTGGTGCTTCTTGTAGCAAGGTGAAGAAGGGTTTTAGCATGCTGATGATCCCTATACCTGCTATTATGGCGAATGCTGGTGCGAAGAGAACAAGTAGACGTATCATTGAAGCTGAGAAGTAGAGTCCAGTTACTGCAAACAACAGTAGGAAGATGTTTCTGTTGGTTGGGTTTTTGAGTACAAAATATAGCCCTAATATGAAGAATAGTATTGCAATTCCGAATTCTAAGTAGAGATTTCCCCAAGCTGAGATTCTTTGTTCTGCCACAGAATCAACTAGAGGTGACGCAGCTCTGATAAATGGGTCTATGACCGTGATGAATTTTCCTGTTATGCTTCCGATGTCCCCTCTTAGGGCCAGAACAGCGAAACCGCCTACGATTGCTACAATAGCTCCTGCAGCCAATGAAAGTTTAGTTTTCATCGATACGTTGTTTCTTAGAATCTCTGCGACTAAAAGAACAATGAAAACTGCAACAACTGGTAGGACTGCACCTGAAACCAGGTAGCTCTGTGAGATATATGGCACCTTGGTTCCAATAAACAATGCCAAGCCGAAAGTTATGCTGTAGTTAATTAGCATTCTTTGGCTGTATCTCTTCAGTAGGACCAGGATAAAGACAAACAGCACAGATAATCCGATTAGATAGTATGCTGCTCCCCAGCCCGCTATGAAGTAACCTAAGGCTGCAGCCGCTCCCAACGAATACAACAATGACCCCCGTAGAGACCTGTTAGCATCCAGTGACCTTAGGAATAGAAATATGAATAATACTAGCCCAATAACACCGGGTACTTCGGTATCGAAGAATCCAAGAGAACTCCTCTGCAAGAATGATGGCGCTAAAGCAAGGAATAATGCTGCAAATAAACCAACCGCTTTTCCACCCATGTCTTTGCCTACAAAGTAGAGCACTAAACATGAGACCACAGCCATAAGAGCTGGGAATATTGAGCAGAATGTCATCAAATCAATTTTTGCTCCAAATATTGAAATAATTTGATAGACTGAAGCCGCTGTCATGGGCAGGGCTGGTAGTGAAGTAGACATGTCTAACCCGTCTGGATACCATTTCATAGTGTTAACCCAGTGGGTTGGCCAATAGGGTGAAAGTAAACCGTTTTGTACCATATGCTGGGTTATGCTGAACTGATAGTAGGGGTCAAACTCGTTTAGTAGAATTGTTCCCTGAGACATGGTTTCCCAGCGTAAAGGCAAAATGCGAACCGTAAATGCAACAAACAGAATCATAACTAATGCTGCAAAAGCAATGATTGTGCCGTGGCTTACCTGTATTCTTAGACGGTTGAAAATTGATAAATTACCTAGTCGTTCCTTAATTCCTTCGCCCACTTTAAGCCATCTCTTCCAAATGTATATTGCGATTGTACTATTTTACACATGGGCGATTTATTTATGGCTTTCCAAAACCAAGCAGAATCGTGTCAGGCGATTGGGAAGGTTTAGTTGAGTGAATTATAACAGAAAGGTGGCACTCTAACTTCCTTCGTAATTTAATTTTCTTTCAAACAACTCTAACATACGAGGCAAGTAAGTTGTTCTTAGCGTTTGCTTAAAGGTTTAACTTCTACGTCTAGAGGCAATAATGATAGTTTCCTGTCACATTTCGGGCATTTTCCGTCGTGCTGCGAGATAATTTCGTCTGGAGGCCTAAGTTCACTGCCTTCATACAAAATATGGCGACAACCATGACAAATAACGCGTTGTGGCACCCAAATTCCCCTGTATTTACATGGGTATGGAATATTTATTGATTGCTAAAAATTATGAAACCCAATTGCCTTTATGAACAATTGGAAAGCTTTTAACGGCAAGGCTGTCTGCAATATTTAAGAATGAAGTAACACGCATGGAAAAATACACACTTATAGTTACGGAAAAGCCTGATGCCGCAAGCAGAATAGCAATAGCGCTTGATGAGGATGGAAAACCCAGAAAAACAATCAGCAACGGTGTTCCGTACTACCACGCCTATCGAAATGGGAATATAGTAGTGGTTCCAGCCTTGGGACACCTATACACGATAACGAGCAAACAGAAAGGGCATAGCTACCCCGTTTTTGATTATCAGTGGGTTCCACGATACCAAGCGGAGCGGGGAGCCTCACGTATTCGGACTTGGCTGAAAGTCATCGCTCAACTCGCCGAGAATGCGGAAAACTTTGTAGATGCCTGCGACTTTGACATCGAAGGTAGCATCATCGGATACACCATCCTAAAGTACGCCTGTGGTGGCAAAGAAAAAACAGCTAAAAGAATGAAGTACTCCACCCTCACCAAGGAAGAACTCCAAGAATCCTATAGTCAACTCTTGCCAACTTTAGAGTATTCAATAATTGAAGCAGGGTTAACCCGCCATGAAGTTGATTGGCTCTACGGCATTAACCTGTCGCGGGTTTTGACACAAGCTGCCAAAAAATCCAGCGGGCAATTTGTCACTCTCAGCACTGGCAGGGTACAAGGACCAACCCTAAGATTCCTTCAAGCTCGAGAAAAAACCATAAACAGCTTTGTGCCCACACCGTATTGGACTTTAGCTGCGAAAGTAAGTATAGACCAAACTACCGTTGAAGTTGAATACGAAAAATCCCTTGAAACTATGTCTGAGGCAAATGCTATTTTGGCGTCTTGCAAAATAAAAGAAGGGCACGTAAAAACTGTAAATGTGGAAGAATTTTTGCAGAATCCTCCTATACCATTTGACCTTACCGCATTGCAGAGTGAAGCTTACCGAATTTTCAAGTACACACCTATGCGAACCTCAAACATACTTCAACACCTCTACATGACAGCTTTGATTTCTTACCCGCGGACAAGTAGCCAAAAATTGCCTCCGTCAATAGGCTACAAAAACATCTTGAAAAAGCTCTCAAAAAATGGTGTCTACGCTAAACACTCAACCGATTTGCTTACAAAGCCGTCACTGAAGCCTAATGAGGGCAGAAAGTTTGACCCTGCACATCCAGCTATCTATCCAACGGGAAGTTTGCCTGAAAAACCCCTGGACGCCGCTGAAGGCAACATATTTGATTTGGTGGTTAAACGGTTTTTCGCGGTTTTTGGGGAACCTGCAATCGAGCAACGCATTAAGGTAACAGTAAGTATCAATGGCAACCACTTTCATATTGAAGCTACACGGACGCTTTCAGAGGGGTGGCGAAGATTCTACGCGCCCTACGCCCAAACAAAAGAAGGTGTTCTACCACCCCTAACAGAAGGAAAAAGCGTCAGAGTTAAGCGGGTAGTTTTAAGTGACCACTACACCAAGCCGCCAGCCCGATATAATCCTCGTAGTCTGCTTTTGAAGATGGAGAAAGAGGAAATAGGAACTAAAGCCACCCGAGCAGCAACCATGCAAACCCTTTACGACCGCAAGTACATAGACGGCAAAGACAGTCTAGTTATTAGCGACGTAGGGTTTGAGGTAGTTGAAGCTCTCGCAAAATATTGTCCAACCATTGTTTCAACCCAGATGACGAAGAAGCTTGAGCAGGAAATGGAAGCAATCCAGCAGGGACAGGAAACCAAACAAAAAGTACTTCAGGATGCAATTGAAACGTTGAAAGTGGTTGTTTCTGAGCTTAAAGACAAAGAAGCGACTATCGGTGCCCAGTTAAGTATGGCGTTGCAGAAGGTGAGGCTTCATGAACGCGCCGTTGGCACTTGTCCAAAATGCCAAGATGGGCAACTCGTCATTTTGTGCTCCAAAAAAACTGGTAAACGTTTTGTGGGTTGCACAAACTATCTCAACAGCAAATGCAACACCTCATATCCGCTTCCTCAAACTGGCGTAATTAGACCATTGACTACTTTATGTAAAAACTGTAGTTCACCACTTATATCAGTATATTATAAGGGTAGGTTGCCTTGGCGTCTATGCTTGAACCCGAGTTGCCCATCCAAAGGAGACCCTCCAAAATGAAGTGTAAAGTGTGTAGCCGCGAAGTGAAGGATGAAGGCTTTTGTATTATGCATTTGAAAGCTTACAAGAATATTTGCGAGAAATTTGGGGTTTGGCAGAGGGCGTGTGATGTTTCTTGGAGTCAATACCTGTTCAATATTCAGAAAAATTCATTAACTGGAGTATGGGCTAAAGATGTATTAAAGTACCTAATTGAGGAAGCGAACAAAGATGACTCAAAAAATAAAGAAAAGTTCTGAAGGCCTCTCATTTTCGCTTAGTCGATGGTTCCGCAAAATCACCACCAATGCACCTACAGCGTTTATAGTAACGGTCGTTGGATTAGCCTACGCAGTGTTCCTGTTGGGCGGAGGCTTGTATACTCTCATTGGTCCTGACGCCGCAGCTCATCAACCTTCAGCATACGTTAACGGACGCTTCTTCTTCTTATACCCAGACATTAGTCACCAATTCATATCTGACACTATAATCTCAGCAATACTCTACGGACTTGGGTTTGTAGGGCTGCTAGCTATTTACCAGAGTTCAAAAAGCGCGTATAAACCAAGACAAGCATACATGCTCCTTGTAGTCGGAGTCACGTTCTTGTTGCTAGCATATGTGTTCCTGGAAGGTTCAATACAGTTCAAAGTAAGCGGCGGACAATAGTTTTTCCGCAAAGTCTTTCTTAATTTTTGTTTCTTTACCATGGATGTTTTTTCAACTTTAACTTGTAAGCACAGAAGTTAGTGAAAAGGTGGATAGGCGGCGTAATCAACAGTGCAGCAACTATAACCTGCCAAAAAGGCGTGTATGCCGTTTGCCAACCTTGAAGGGTTAAAGGTAGTGAAAACATGACCGCGCCTATCACAAAGTCAACCTGATCAACAATTGGCAAAAGCCCACCTGGTGCAATGCCAATTCTTCGTTTAATGAAGGCACCCGTCAAATCACCCAAGAGCGCCCCTAAGGGGATAAGTAGACTAAAAATAACTGGGAAATTCTGAAACCCAAACACCAAGCCCTCCACCAACCCAACCATTATGCCGATGCCCCAACCGAAAAAAAAGCCCCTAAACGTCTTGTTATTGCCAAAAATCCGTTTGCCATCTATAAAGGTTCTGCCAAAATCCATTCGTGTTCCGCCTCCTGCAAGCACCGGCGTTGCGTTGGCACAGTAGGCAGGGAAAATAAATTTTAATGCTTCAACTACTAGCAGGGCCACATCCATGGGTTTCAACCATCATTAGGTTAGTTGGGTATCTTGTATTCCGCTTTCACCTATTTGTACATAACATGTTGTTTCCTGCACGATTTCCTTTGCTTTCTCCAGCACCGCTTTGATTGTTTGGCGGTTATGGGTTGGTTTGAGGGCAATTATGGTGTCAGCCCAAAACTTCAAAACTCGGGTTGCCACTGGCCTAACACTTGTCGTCTGCTCGCTAAGGACGCTGCGGACTTGACTTGTCATTAAGACTGGGATTTTCTGGATCTTCACCGTTTGCGCTAAAATGGCCAATTGCCGATTCAACTCGCGGTTAACGCTAAACGCTTTGGTAGAGGATTCAGCGACTCTTGCGCTATAAAGCGAGTTAAACGTATCTATAATTATTAACCCGACGTTTGCGGTGTAGTCTTGAATTTGGTCTATTACGGCGGTTTGTTCCTTAAAATCCTTGGGCTTAACTAGAACAATGCGTTCAGCTACGTCGTCGAACCGCTCTTTTGCAATCTGTGATAACCTTTTGGCATAAAAAGTATTATCGCAGTCAACATAGAGCACTTTAAGCTTCTGGAGAGCGCAGTTAACGGCGCATTGTATTGCAAGCGTGGTTTTTCCAGTTTCAGGTTCACCATAAATCAAAGTTACCGTTTCAGGTAAGATGCCTCCACCGATGGCTTCGTCAATGCATTTGCTGCCCGTCTGAATTGAAACCATGTTCTACACGTCAAGGATTATTAACTTGAAGATAGTAATGTGTTTTGCACTTAAATCTACCCTTTAAGGCTGATTTATGAAAGAAAAAGTCGCGGTTGCCACATTACAAGGCAAAGCATACTTCCTTATAGTTAACAAATTATATGAAAAGAACATTTCCTTTGTAAGTTTGCTTCCCGGGCAACCTGTGTCTGCAAAACTAAAGTTAGTTATAACAACTCCTGAAGAAAAGCACTTGGTTGTCCATGAAAAAATCTTGATTTTTCAGGGTGAAGATAAAGTTGACAGTCTTATTGATGAAGCAAAGAAAACTCTTTTAGGAAAGGAACCATTCGCAAGAGTAGTTTTCGGCTTGGATCCAGGGATAGCAACTGGATTGGTCGCTTTGGCTGACGGAAAAGTTATTGAGGAAGGTAATTGCTTTAGCAGTGAAGAAGTAATCTGCAGCATAATCAAAATATTGGGCAAAATTGATTTTGCTGTAACCTCAGTTTCAGTCAAGATTGGGAATGGTGTTCCCATCTACAAAGAGATGCTCGGAGACTTGGATAATGCCTTGCCGCCTCAGATCACTATAGAAGTTGTGAATGAGGCAGGAACCAATAAACCTCTAAGGGAAAACAAACATAGTAGTAGGGGGGTTAGGCATATTTCGTCAGCTAAACACATAGCTGGAAGAATCGGAAATATCGTTTCAAGGAGAAAGACAATTGCAGCACACAGTCGAATCCAATAAAACAATGCTCGTTGATGGTCCAGCGTCGGTGCTGCTTGTCACGGGAAAGGCAGAAGTATTCGGTTACTCGATGAAAGAATCCAAGCGAGTTCTGATAAGGGGTGGAAAGCGCCTGCCTTTCTTTGTAATGGAAAAATCAACTTTTGAAGTTTCTTTGGGTGTCAACTCCGGCATAGCTGAAACCATGGGCAACACCAATCCGACGTCATGGGCCAAAGCGGTTGAAACCATTTTAGGTTTGCAAAAGCGACCAGTAGTTACAGTGGTTTTAGGAGGAGCTGACTGCGGCAAAAGCAGCCTCTGCACTTATTTGTTCAACAAGTTAGTTGATGGCAAATGTAAGATTGCAGTCCTAGACGGCGATATTGGTCAATCGGATATCGGTCCATCTGCCACCGTAGGCTACGGAATAGCGTCTAATCCCATATATGAACTGTACAACCTGAAGCTGAGGAACGCCTGTTTTGTCGGCGTTACATCGTCTATAACCGCTCTGTCCAAAACCATCGAAGCTTTAACCGTTATGAAAGCGGAGATTCTTCAGCAACAAGTAGATTATGTCATTGTTAACACCGACGGATTAGTCGAGGGCGACATTGCAATAAAATACAAAGCTGACTTGGTAAAAGCACTAAAACCCGATGTAATCGTTGCTCTACAAACACAAAACGAACTTGCCCCCCTAATTTCAAACCTGGAAACTCCTGCAATCTTGGTTGACCCATCCTTCGCCCTAAAACAGAGAACCCCTGAAAAACGTAAGACCCTCCGTGAAATGACCTACACCCGTTACCTGAAACGTGCTAAACTGCATTGCATACCAAAGAGCCAAGTAATAATCGAACCCCGAAACGCTGTCCCAAAAAAACAGGAACCTGAAAAGGGCATTCTCCTTGGTCTCTACGGGCGGGGAACTAAATTTTTGGGTATCGGTGTGCTTCGTGAGATTAACGAGCTTCGAAAAACACTTAAGATCCAAGCCTCCGTTCCGACGAAGCCGCATAGAATAGTTATCGGAAAAGTGGTGCTGAATGAAAAGCTCCAAGAAGTCTAGCACTGTGTTCTAAAGAAGTTGCTGACTTCGGTTGATAAGATACCTTTTTTGTCTGGTAGTATTTTCATGCTGTTGGTTATCCAATTGGGCAAAAAGTTTTTGCAGTAGTTTGTTGCGAAACGGAAATCCAGGAAAACTATGGCGCCTCTGTCATCAAGGGTTCTTATTGGTCTGCCCGCGGCTTGCGAGGCTTTCTTCATGGCGGGTAACACGTAACCGTATTCGCGTCCGTACCCTGGAAAACGCTTGTCATAATACTCTATTTGGGCTGCAATTCTGGGTGTTGGCTCCGCGTATGGCACACCAACAACCACTACCGAATTCATCTGGTTGCCTGGAAAATCCACACCCTCCGATGTCCTGCCTCCCTGAACGCCCAAAAACACGGCGCCGCCTTTGTCTCCGCAGGCCTTGAAGTCTTGGACCATTTTTTCGTTAGCTTTAGATGTCATACCTTTGCCTTCGTGGAAAAGAGGTTTTAGAAGCGTTTTTTCTAAGTCTGCCTCAAGCAGGGAGTTTAGGACTTGGAAGGAGGCAGCGAAGATACCTGTGTTGGTTGGGGTGCTGTTAACGACTTCGTTTATCCTTTCAACCATGGTTTGGTACATCTGTGGCGTTCTTCTATCCATTGATGTTGTTACGCCAAGGCAGACCGCTGAGAATACGTGTTCCTTTGGAAATGGTGATGGTGCGAGAAACTTTACTGTGCTTTCGGGCAATCTTGTTATATGTGCAAAAGCTTCCAGAGGCTGAAGCGTTCCCGACATAATCACGTTTGCGTATGTTGAGGAAAAAACGGGTTGGGTAATTTTAGATGGGTCAAGAGCCACT
>JGI20214J14112_1000141_pt1 | contig 10690 bp, 11 predicted proteins | sample WetSurMetagenome_FD_14112 | JGI IMG/M metagenome (IMG submission 14112)
CAAAGTGCCTATGGCTATTTTCTTTTGGTCGTATTTTCCGATAATTTTACCTATGTCCGCGCTTGTTATCATGTTACCACTTCTTCAAGCCTGCGTTTTCTGACTGCACGCTTAATCTCCATAGCGACACGTTTACCTGGACCTACCTCAACGCCATACTTGTATTTCATGTAGGGCGAAGTTGGCTCAACACATGGGCAGCCCGGAACACGGGGGCTAACGTCGAAAACTCGGAATTCTAAGTCTTTTGTTACTGCGCCTTGGAGAGCAAAGAGCCCTATCATGCCTGGCGGGAACTCTTTTTTGCAGATATTCACGAAACGCTCTGCTGCTTCGAAGATTTTTTCAAGTTGACTCTCCCTCATTGTTGCACCCATATGTCCGATTTCGATATTTTGGGTTGCTATGTTAAGTTCGAGTTGTTCTTTGGCCGGCAGGTCGAGAACGCCATCGAGGTCGGTTTGGATTCGCCTGTCAAAGCCTAGCAGGTCGATATCGTCGGTTAAGGGTGACCAGAAATAGTTAGCGTTGAATTTGGCGCCAATAACATATTCTTCAATGATAGATTGGTTGAGAGCTTCACGGGTTATGATACCTGCTTTGATGCGTTTTTGAGCTTCCCGCTCATATTCCTCAGGGGTCGAGGCGTAAAAGAATGCGCGTTCAATAGCTCTGCCTTTTTCAGCGACTTTCACGATTGCTGGACAATCGATGTCGGCTGGGGATTTGAAGGCGCGGGGAAGTTTTATTCCTGCCTCCTTTAGGAGCCAGAGCTGGTTTTTTGGGGCGGTACGTTCTTCGGTTTTTAACAAGTACCTGTTGCCCATGAGGGGAACATCAAATTTCTGTTCTATGGCATCATAGCCTGCATACACACTAAAGGAGCGGTTAGGTACGAAAACTGTGTTTAGGTCGGTTAACTGCTTCACAACCTCGGGTGTTGTTATGTCTGAGAACTTTTCTAGGAAGATGATTTTGTCGAAAATGTTTCGGTAGTATCTGGCATAAGTTTTTTCTCTTCCGTTTTGGCAAACGACTACAGTTTTGAAGCCTTCCTGTTTGGCCCCCGAGGCAATCTCTAGTGCTGAATGCGAACCTAATACGCCTATGTGGATTTTCTTTTGGTCATAATCGGCTAATGTTTGTTTTATTTTATCTTGCATCATGCTTTTTCACCCATAAAGTCTCTGTAAGTGTTAATTACTTTGGAAAGCTTTGGAACATCAAACATTTTTATGTTTGTCATCTCATTCGCTACTGCCGTGTACATTTGGCTGATGATTGTCTTAAGTTCATAATCAAGTTTAGGCGGATGGGATTTGCAGAGAGCCTTCCAATCTTGGACTCCTTTGGATTCCGCATCTTTCTTGGCTTGTTCCAAATCGTTGTACCAGTCAGTCTTCTTGTAGAATTGTCTTGCGATCTCTTTGCTGACGTGGACACCGTTGAAAGTGAATCGGCACTCGTCAAGGGTTCCTAAAACGTCGACAAGTATAAGCTTTCGTTTGTCGTCGAAGGCTAATTCGATTTTGCCATCCTCATTTTTCAAACCTGCATTTGCGGCAGCTTTTGTTATGATTTCGTCTGATTTTAGAAGGGCAGCTTTGACATCGGCCAATTCAGAGTATGTTACCCCTGCGATTTTTTGTGCCTCTGTCCATGTGACGTAGCGGTCGGTTTCTTCAAGTTTAGTGCTGACATCGAAGATGGGGTTTGCAAGGGTTTCGCCAGGTTTGGGCTCGTGGTCTAAGCCGAGGTCTTTTAAGGTGACTTTGCCCTGCGCCAGCCGTTTGAATATTGATGAGCCTTCTGGTAAGCCGTTGCGATAGATGATTTCGAGTGGGATAAGGCAGTTCTTGAGGGTAGAGGTATACATGCTATAATCGTGAACAATTTTACCGCTTACTACGGTTGTTTTAGGTCTGTAAACATTTACCAAAGCAACTTCCATTGTGCTTGAGGGCTGCTTGAGTTCGGAAACTTTGACAGCATAACCTTTCTCGTTAACCAACCCCTTGTAGTGGGTCTTAACGCCTATCTTTTCAAGTTGCTCAAAACAATAAGCACCCATAAGGCATAGAGCGGCGCCTTTGCCGTCGATGTGGTCAGGCATTTCACCCCAATCAAAAACGCTGTATCGGTCAGAGAAGACAAACCTGCCAGTGCCCATTTCTGTTAGGGTTGGTTTCTGGATTACTTCTAAGTCCTTCACGCTGCCCATCTTGGTTGCCTCAAATTCTTTTGTTATTAATGTTTTTGTCCTTATATCGCTTATCTAGTAATCATTGATTTTCTGAGTAAGCAATCAAGCTTCATATAAAAATCAAAATGGAAGTATTTGACTCTTAAAACATGAAACGACAGCAAAGATTATTTAGGCCATAGACCCAAGGACTTGCAATACAACAAATCGTTAGTTGGGAGCAATAATAATGAACGAACAAGAACTGCCGGAAACTTCTGCACAGACTAGATTTTCAGTTTCACCGACTGGTCCGCTGGAAATTATGCAAAAAAAATGGTTCTGCATGGGCTTAGAAGCTTCTGGCAAAACTTTTAAACAGGATGCTGAATCGCCAACTAATTTTTTGGAGATAGTAAATAAGTCAAAAGTAGCTTGGGTGGACTACATTACAGATGATCCATTGAAAGACCTCTCAGTGGTAGCTGCTCAAATGGGTTTTACCGAGGGTTTTATTTCTAATCTTTCTTGCTGTGACCAGCTTAATTATCAAGATTTTGATACTGAAATGTGGCTGAGTTTTCCATCGATTCAAATTCGCGGAACCGAAGTAAAGTCTTACCCTTTGATTATCCTGATAAGAAAGAATTTGGTTTTAACTATACATGTACGCTTAGTAGATAAACGGTTCTTAAGATTAAGAAGATACTCAGAAACGATTCTAAAAAAAATACCTACCGATATCAAACCAGAAGATAGACTAACTATCTTGTTATCGCGCATTCTTGAAGCGAACAATGACAGCAACTTTAGGCACTTACGTGTAATAGAAGAATTTGGAGATGAATTAAACCGTGACCTAATGAACCAAACTACCGATAAAACTATGTTAGGTCCAAAAATATACACGATGAAACATGCTCTCATTATTTATTTGAACGCTCTCTGGGAAAGCGTTGATGTTCTTCAAGCCATCCGCTACGGTGACGCCGAACTTCTAACTGACGACCCCAAAATAGTAAACTTGTTCGCCGCCATGGTGGAACAAGTAAAAAGCCAAATTGGACTCTCAGAGCACATGTCAGAGGTCTTAGCTTCAGGAATAGAAGCGACCCAAGCAATTTATAACAATCAATTAACAATCGCAAACAATCAACTGACAATATCGAATAATCAGTTGACAATTTTCAACAACCGGTTAGCTAAACTAGCAGCCTACCTCGCAATAGTTGGCACAGCCCTCTTGATACCCAACACAATAGCCACTGTACTAGGCAACTCAGTTTGGGTTTATGGACCAGAAAGTTTAGGCTTTTACCTTTTACTTATGATTGGCGCCACGTTATCTGTAAGCTTATTGATGTTATACATGGTTAAGAAAAGCGGTTGGCTTCAAGAGATGCCGACTCAATCAATTGAATCTACAACAGAAAAAACTGAGCCTAAACCCATCGTTAGCTAAGCTTGAAGCCTGCAATTTGCAAGTTAGATTAGACTTAATTGGCGAAACCAATACAGTGTTGAACTGCTTTTGCTAAATTTTTAGCCAACCATTTCTCCTTTATATACGGAAAGAGACCTCTGTTATTAGAAGTAACATTGTCTCCACAACATCGCAAAAAAGACAAAAAGTAAACAGTGAACAGAAAGCAGATGGACATTGTTTACTTTAATTTCTTAATAGCTTCGTTTGCTTTTTCAAGTTCTTTCTTTTTTGCATCTTGATAGTCCCTGATTTTGGCGAGTACTTCTTCGTCTTCCAGACCCAAAATTTTGGCGGTTCCAATTGCTGCTCCTTCAGGCTCAATGGTTACCATAGAGCCGATTCCGCTTGGAACCCGAAGTGAAGAGTAGATGTCTCCACCGCCGAATTTCTCGCTGTATGGTGGACAAGCAATGACCGGCTTTGATGTGTTACCATCGATGAAAGCGCTCAAAGCGTTCGATCGTCCAGCGACTGTGACGAAAACGACTTTCTCGTTCTCGAATTCCTTGATTATCTCAAGAACTTTTTCAGGAGTCTTATGGGCTGAAGCAACTCGAAACTCGTAGCCTACGCCTAGAAGTTTTAGGTATTTTGTTATTTCGCGGGAAAAATCCAAGTCGCGTTCTGACCCCATAATTACAACTGCTTTTCCAGCCATAACAAATTCACAAGCAATGCTAACTGGAAACTATCTAATTAATATTTAACCAAGACCCAAGAAGCGAAAAAGGAGAGTGTGACTTTACCGCTATTTTTCTCCGAATTATCTCTGCTCAAACCGTTTAATCCACGAAGGAGCCCGAACCAAAGCGTTAATCAACGTACCCAAAAGTCCCAAACCAATTGCAATCAAAACAGGCATAAGAATAAAAACGAATATTGGCGCACCTTCAGTTATGAATACGTATGCTAGAAAAACCCATACAGCAGTTAAGACGGCTGACAGGGCAATGCTAATTGTTAGGAACGCTTTTAGTATGGGTTGAATGCTTGTCTTTTGGGAGAAAGCTGCGATTTTGACGTATTTTTCGTCTTCTGGACTAGTTTTTTGTTCGATAAGGTTTAGGTGTTCGATCGCTTTTTTGCTAAAAGAGGTAAGGGCGTACTTTTGGTTGCTGTTTTTTTCAATCAGACCCTTGAGCTGTTCTAGGTGATAGTTGAGTTTTCCTGTTGACATTCCAAGTTCAGTGATTAGCTCCGTATATGAAATTCCCTGGTTTTTTGATTGGATAAGTCTTATTATTGTTCTTCGAGTTGAATGTGCTAAGGCTTGGAAAGTAACATCTTGATTTGCTCATTTTGGTTCATCATAACCTTCTACCTCAGAACCATAATGTTTCATAAGTGCTTAAATCAGTTTTTAACAAGCATTACTTTACAAATTCTCCATTGTTTCAAACAATCAATCAAAAGCCTTTATTACCCTAATTCGTATGTTGGATGATTTGTTTTTCAAGGTTGGTTTTATGACACAACAAACAAAAGAGTTAGAGTTACTTAAACAGTTAGTCGGCGTGTGGACTGTCGGAATAGCAATGAAAACGAGCGACGAAAATTTAGTATCGGGTTGCGGTGATATGATTGCTGTGGAAATCGCTGATTTAGGCGTAAACTCTGAAATAGAAACACAAATTGAGGGTTACGAGGATTACTATGAAAATGACATGTGGAGTTTTGATCGCGCAAGCGGCAAAGTGCATCTTTTTGCCATAACATCTGAAGGCGATGCTCGCGACCACGTTGGAACATGGAAGGATGAGGAAACTCTTGAGTTGCATTGGAGAGGAACATTTGAAGACCAAGAGCTAGAAGAACTGATTCTGGTAAAATGGTTGTCAAAAGACCAGTTTGAATTAAAAGAAATTGTGTTCTCTTTTGGAAAAATAAACCTTACAACTAATTACGTTTTCAAGCGAAAATAAACCTAACATAGCGAACAAATCAGAATTGCCCCTATTTTTTGAGCTGCATCTTGGACTTCAACGCTCAAACCTTCACCAAACTCCATGCTTTTCGGTTCTATGAGAAGCAGACCTATTTTTGCTCCAGTTGACTGTTTGACGTATTCACAGAAAACTTTCAGTGGCAACACATGCGTAGTTATTGCTGGAAAATCAACAATTTTTTGTGCGTCAAAAAGACTTGCTGATCCTGGTTTTAGCCCCAAAAAAGCGGCGTCGATCAAAAGGACGTGTGTGGGCTTAAACTGTTCTATGTCCAGCAGGTAGCTTTCGGGAACTGTTTCGCACTCCATAAGGCAAACTTTGACTGGAACCTTACCCTGCAAGTCCTCAACAATCTTTAACCCAACGTAGTCATCTTGGCGAATTGGGTTTCCAATGCCTGCTATAACGATTTTGTCTCTATCAATAAGCCATTTTTCCAGTTCTGCTTCTAAGTCGCCAACCACGAGTGCACCAGAAGAAAAATGGGTTTAAAGCTTGAAAAAGGTTGTGACTAACTCATTTTTTGGCGAGGGTCGGTGCTTTCCGACGAGCATCCCAAACGTGATGGAGCGCAAAAGTTGGATGATGCACTAGCATTCGTGGACCCGAATAACGCATTACAACTTTGACTTTTTCCTTCATGTCAGGTTTATAGCAGTGGATAACGCATTTACCGCATGTGCTTTTTTTGTCTTGAAAGGGACATTTGTCAAGACGCATAAACGCGTATTCTTGGAATTGTCTGCATTCTGGACATATTTCGCCTTTAGTTCCGTGGTGGTTTTTGCAGTAGATTTCTACCATGTATCCAATGGTTTTCTTTTCACGTTTCATTCGTTTATGTTCAGGATTAGGTGGTTGCGGTTGCATGAAATCCCAAGCTTACAGAATAAGTTATAGGTGTTGGCGCAAATAAGACTTTACCCTAAAATGTTAGGGATTTTGAGAAGAAAGAGACTCATGTTTTAGCGATGAGTTTTTTGCACCAGTCAACTATTTGTTTTTCAGATCCCTCTTTATTGCCCAACGGCTTAATCACCGAAAGCTCTCCAATGCATTCCGAGTTTGGCAACAACGCTTTGGCTTGTTCAAAACCAGTAATTTTTTTGCCTCCCTGACTAAAGTAAACGGCTACCTTTTTACCTGAAAGGTCATTTTTCCTTAGATAAGTAGTCAGGGCAGGAGCAGGTCTACCAGCCCAAATGGGACATCCAACAACTACAAGTTCGTAGCCAGCAGGAGACTTTATGGTTGGAGATATCTCAGTTTCTTTGCCTTGCCTAGCATCTTTACCTCCGCTCAAGTAACCAAGTATACCGCTTCGTTTTTTGAGGTCAACAACTTCCTCAAGGTCCGCACCTATTTCTGCTGCGATTGTCTCAGCAACAAATCGCGTGTTACCACCTCTCGTATAATAAACGACTAAGCTTTTCATTAATAATCCCTGAATTCTGTTGTATTCAAGTGGGAGAGCATATAAGAGTTACTTCATGGTCAAAAATCAAAAATGAAAATTTAGAGTTTGCCCTGAGAAAAGGGGGCTGTTTTATCGACTAACTGAACTGACTAACTGTTTTTGCGAGTTGAAGACCCCAATGGTTAAGGGCATTTGGCCGATTGCAGCGTGGGTCGCACAACCAAAACATGGATCATATGCCCTGAAAGCCATTTCAACTTTATTTAGTATGCCTTGGTCGACTTTTCCACCATGGATTAAGCCTTTCGCTGCGTCACGTATACTCATACAGATGGCCGGGTAATTGTTAGTTGTTGCAACTATCAAGTTTACGTCTTTGACTAATGCGTCTTTGTCCAGCGTGTAATGGTGAATTAATGTGCCTCGTGCGGCTTCAACGACGCCAACTCCTTCGCTTGGTTCACCTGGCTTGTTGCGGACGTTGGTACTTGTGATTTCTGGGTCTTTGATAAGTTCCATCGCTCTTTCGGTGGCATAAAGTAGTTCGATAACTCTTGCCCAGTGGAAAGCGAGGGTACTGTGAACTGGTTTACCGCCAAGCGTCTTGTACATTTCCTGGTATTCCGCCTGTGCAAGTGGAGTTGCCATTCCGTCAGAAGCATTTAGTCGTCCTAGTGGACCAACGCGATAAACACCGCTCTCTGAGCCTGCAACTTGGCCTTTCCAACCGACTGCTTTAAGGTATGGAAACTTGCTGTAGGTCCATTCTTCGACGTGTTCGCCTATATGTTTGAGGTAATCTTTTGATTCGAACTTGAGGAATTCTTTGCCTGCTGGATCGACAACTCGGATTTTGCCGTCATAAAAGTTGACTTTGTTGTTCTTGTCTACTGTTCCCATGTAGTATGTTGGCATGGTGTATGCAGGGCTTTTTATCATGTCGACATATTTGGTGTTGCCCAAGACGATATCATGAAATATTTTTATTGTAAACTGAGCAAAATTAAGACATGAAGAAGCCATAGTCTCGATTTCTTTTCTGTTCTCTTCGGTTAAGGGTTTTGAGATTCCGCCTGGCAAACCGCAGACTGGGTGTGTTGCTTTGCCTCCTATGATTTCAGTGATTTTTTGGCCGTATGCACGGTGCTTTATTACTTCAGCCGCAATTGGCATGCCGACTTTCTCGATGACACCGAGGATGTTACGTTTTTCTGCTGGTGCGTCTGGACCAACGATGAAGTCGGGTCCGCCGAGATAGTAAAAGTGCAGTGTGTGGTCGTAAATGAAGTAAGCAGCGTACATGAGTTCGCGAAGTTTCTTTGCAGGTTCGGTTGGTTCAACATTGAATGCTGCATCTAAAGCTTTTACTGCAGCAAAATGGTGAGCAACTGGGCAGACACCGCAGATTCTGGTTGTTAGTTGTGGCATGAGTTCGGCTCTTCTGCCGATGCAGAATTTCTCGAAACCTCTCAGTTCGGGAATTTTGAGGTAAGCGTTTTCTACTTCACCACTGTCGTTTAGGAATATGGATACGTTTCCGTGTCCTTCAAGGCGAGTGATTGGGTCTATAATTATTTCTTTCATTTTTTAATCACCTTTCTTTTTAAGATTGAATTTGGTAGACTGTACATGTAAACTGTGCCGACTGGGTCTTTGATTTGGTTCATTAATTCTTCAATTTCTTTTTCAGTATACTTTGTTTTTCCTTCTACACCATCGTATCCGAGGATTGATGCCAAGGCAGTTATCATGGCTGCTCCTTGTTCGGGAACGCTGGGGGCTGGTCCACCGCAGCCTGTGCAGGGCATGTCAACTTTTAAGCATTGAGCACCACAACCACTTCTGGTTGCCATTCCCATACATAGTATACCTTGTTCCATGAGGCATTTCTCTGGTTCAGGCACTTTTTCGTAGACACGGTAGATTTTGTCGATTTTCTTGTTTTCACGTTTTCTGGGGCACTCATCGCAGACTGCTTTGAGTGGAGCGAGCACTGAACCTTTTGGTGGCAATTTGTTGTTTGCGATTGCGTCAACTGCTGCTGCTATTAGTTTGACTGGTGGTGGGCAACCTGGAAGGAAATAGTCAACATCGACTGTTTGAGATAGGGTTTTTACGGTGTCATAGAACTCTGGGATTTTTAGTGTGCCTTCCTTAACTTGGGTTTGGGTTTTGGGTGTAACTGCTTTGGGGTTAACGTTTGATTTGTCTTTTATGTAAACTTGATCAAAAATTTCTTTTTTGTCGTTGAGGTTTGCTAAGCCTGGAACACAGCCTTCGTGAGCGCATGAGCCGAACGCAACTAGGGTTTTGGATTTTGCTCGCAGGACTTTTGCCATGTGTTCTTGTTCTGAGTTGCGTATGGAGCCGTTGAAGAAGGTTATGTCTATATGTTTGTCTGGTAAAGCTTCAACGTCTTTATATTTTACGTCGATGGCTACTGGCCAGAAAACTATGTCGGCGAGTTTTACTACGTCTAGGATTTTCTCGTTTAAGTCTAAGACGGCAATTTCGCAGCCGCCGCAGCTTGCAGCCCAGTAGAAGGCTATTTTTAGTTTGTTTTGGCTCATGGTTTGTTTGCTCCTTGATTTACTTGTTTTAGTAGGTTTGATGCGTTTACTCGAAGTTCGCTGAAGGCTAACTCTTCAGGACACATACCTATAGCTAACCCCAGCAGTTGCGGGTAGTGAAGTATTGGGATTCCATAGGTTTCATTAAATAGTTTCTCTATGCGTAACTCGTTTGTATCGTACATAATATGGCAAAACGGGCAAATCGTGATTAATGCTTGCGCCTCAACCTGTTTTATGTGGCTAAGCTTATCTTTTGCTAATGCCAACGCCACTTTGTCACTTACGCCAACGCTAGGTGCTCCACAACATTCTGTTTCGTCTATGTAGTCTAGGCAGGTGGCTCCTGTTGCTTCGATGAGCATTTTGAGTGTTTGCGGATCTTCTGGGTCATCAAAGCCTATGTATTCTTTTGGTCGTAGAATGTGGCAGCCGTTGTGTTCGGCGACCTTAAGGTTTGTTAGTGGCTTAATTACTGATGCTTTTATTTTTTCCACGCCAACATCTTCCTTAAGCAATTGTAGCAGATGCTTTGTTTCGATGTTTCCCTTAAATTCTAATCCTGCTTCTTTGAGGTGAGTGTTGATTTCTTCTCTTTGGGCTTTATCGGCTTTGAGGATTTTATTTACTTTCTTAAGGGTTCCAGCGCAGCCTGGACAAAGCGTTAGGATGTTTAACCCCTGCTGCTCTGCCAACGCCAAGTTTTTCGCCGCCAAAATAAGCATGGTTTCGTGACTAACTGGGTCTAACGGCAACCCACAACAGTTGAACTCTGGCATTTCAACCAGTTCAATGCCAAGTTTAGTGAGAACTTTACGCGCTGAAATTTCATAACCGGAAACTCGGTAGGGAATTGCGCATCCTAAGAATATCAGGTATTTATTGCCCACTTGGTTGTTCTCCCTGNGNTTTTTGGATTNTTTCGATGAATTTTATGCCTTTGAGGGTTTTTTTGACATTCTCAGGGTTGCCTTTTGGCAGAGGCGGGAGCCCTTGAGATTCNCGTTTCTTTATCCTTAGCTCTGGAATCTTGTAAGCGTAACCTGATTCAAGAAGGCTTGAGGCTTGGTCTTTAAAAACTTGGGGGAA
>JGI20214J14112_1000144_pt1 | contig 10623 bp, 18 predicted proteins | sample WetSurMetagenome_FD_14112 | JGI IMG/M metagenome (IMG submission 14112)
CTAGCAGAAATTCTGATCCTTTAGGCAACCAGTTAAATGGTTCAAACTGTTTCATAAGATCGTAAATAGTTTCTTTAAACCTTTGAAAGCCGCCCATATTTTCTGGCCAACCATTTAAAGCATCCCAAGAACGATATACAATATGATGTTTTAAATAGAAGTTACCATCGTCATGAGGAATGATTTGTAGAGACATGTTTACAAGACAAGGAGTCGTAATTCTTTTCATCTCGTCTTTCATAAATCCTGTACCTTTACACATCATACATTCAGGGTTTGGTGATGCTTCTCTACACCAAGGGCACTGAATTTTATAATCTACATCATATTGTTTAGCATCATATGGATCACCTACTCTTAAACAACAATGAGCTTGCCCTGGGCCATAGTTAGCGAGATACTTCGTAGCCCAGTCAATCATAGGTGCTAACCATTTTCCGTATACATAGTGGGCCTTTGATCCAGGAGGCCCGTCTTCTCGAACCAAATAATCGTTGAAATATTCTTCGATGCCGTCAACAGACGTAGGCGATGGGAGTCCAGCGCGCGGCATCGGCGCGAGAGGACGATGCTCGGGATGTTCAATGTATCCAAAACCGTCAATAGTCTTTCTATGGGCACCCGCGTGAGAGCCTTCGATAACTTCATATTCCCTCCCCTGCGTTAAGATTGATCTAAGAAGATTCATCCAACCTTCGGGTAAGTCGCGAGCATCATCAACAATTATTGGTTTCATGTAGCATCTCCCTCAGGATTCCACGCTTGACCACAAGTAGGACAGCGATTAAAATTCAAAACTTTACTATCAAATAAACCATATAGATTTGATTTAAACTGCACCCAAACGAGGTGCGCTTCAACATCATAAGGTTTTTCAGAAATTCCAATTGGCCTTATAACTGGAAATGGTGAGACATTAAATACCAGATTATAACCTGGAATATCCGCGGAGAATCCCGGAGGTATCTGCCTTATCTGAATCATCGTGACACCTTTAACTCACCTCGATAAATCCAAGGACGATGGCCTTGTTTTAAACGACCAAGATGAATTCGCAATTGTTCAGTTGTATATTTCTCTCGAGGGTTTTCTTGAATAACCCAACCATAACCTTCAGCTTCATAAATCGCGATAGTCTCCTTAATTAACTGAATACGTTCGGGGTCTACTTCAGGTGGGTAATCATTCTTTAATCCATTTCTACTTCCCTTCTTCCTGCCTCGCTTGGGCTTCTTATCGGCTTTGATTGCAGCAAGAGCGGACTTGGCATCAAAGGTTTCTTTCATGTCAACCCCCTTAATATATTCTGTTGATAAACTTTTTCAGAGTAGCTTTAGGATCGATCGCATTCATGATTGGACGACCAATTACTATATAATCAATTTCAAACTCGACTGCATCTTTTGGATCATACGTAAAAGTATGATCAGATGTTTTATGAAGTCGAGCACCTGGACTTACGATTATAGCATCCGGAAAAACTTCTCTAGCCCATAAAGATGCCATAGCGGGACAAACGAGACCATCGAAATTAGCATTACGAATTTTCAATACCCAACTTTTAAAAGACGTTTCTTCAATCATTGCAGATGTCGTTAAAGTCTTAACCGCAAGTATCTTCGTATAACGTTTATGTTTAATAGAGACTCTCGAATCTGGCGTATAGCTGACAGTCATTAAATCAATTTTATTTTGTCCAGCCCAATCTAATACTTGAATTATTGTCGATGGTGTTTCATATACTTTTAAATCAAGAAATATTTTCCAGCCTAATTTTTGTGCATCATGTATAAGAGTCGTAGAATAATTCAGTAATGGGATTGGTCCAATCTTACAGTAACTAGCAAGGTCGTTTAAAGTTGTTAGTACTTCATAAACTTTCTTTTTATTAGGATGATCTAACGCGATAATCGGTTCTGGCAAACTCACTTTTTACTAAACCCCCCAAGATGCGATAACATTTCAAAAAAATCATTTGCATCCATTACTACAACATTATCTATTCTATTCTTTTTAATTATATCAGACTTCTTTAAAATAAGCAACCAATAAGTATTTGGCATTTGATTAGAGCTAGCTTGATCGATCCATTCTTTCATTCGCCAAGTTTTATGATTTTTACATTCTACACTAAAAGGGAATAACTGTTTCGCTTCGCCAACTAATCGGACATCAACCCCAGCCTGACCACCTTCACGTGATGATATATGCTCGTCTTTTCCCCACGCTAGACCAATGAGATCACTAATCTTTTGGCACGCCCATTGCTGAAGATTTCTCCCCTTAGCTTTAGCCGAGCTCACCTTGATTCGCGGTTTTTTCGTTTTTGGTTTTGTTGACTGTTTGATGGCACTAACCTCAATACTCTCAGCACTGTTGGATCTCTTAACCACTTACTATATTCCTCAAAAGTTAAACCAAGATATTCGTGAAGAGTTCGAGTCTCGTAACGATTAGAATGCCATACTTCAATAAAACGATCAATATCCTCTAACTCTACTCTTCCTAAAATATATAGTTCAACAAATGTACTCATATGAAGTGCGAGCCCCTCTACGGATAGCGGTCATGGGAATTTTTGGAGAGCCTCAATACCCGTAGAGTAAACTAACCCAGGAAACCGGCGGGCTCGCGATTACCGGCAGGAGGTCGCTCTCCAAAATCATTAAAACAATGTTCCTTTTGCGTTACGCACTAAGTACTCAACAGCAGACATTCCAGGATTAGCAACGCGAGTTAAGCCCATCCAAAAGAAAACACAGAATAATGAAAGAGATGCTACACCTAAAATTACTCCTGAAGTAACCATCCACTTTTTCGTTTCAATTTCTGTGTTCTTGAGCCCGGCCTTAATGACAAAGAAAGCGCCATATGTACCACAAGCACCCAAGAGAGCGATCATTAAACAGATAACTCCATTAAGGATGGACTGCATTTTTAAGACTTCAATTATTTCAGCTTGAGTGATCATGAAATTCCCCGATCATAAGTTGCTTGATTCTTCTCTGTCTCTGAAATTGTCACTCTCTTCACTCGATTAGGAAAAAATTCTTGCAGTCCATTGAAAAGAGTCCTTGCCATAACTTCAGCAGTAGGTGGTTCATCAAAGAGAAATAGCCGTTGCTGATGTAATTGAAATGTCGAAACGAGCGGATCATTCCGCATTAAGAGCGTCGCATGATCCCAAAAGTCAAGAACTTCACTCATCGCTTTCTTGAGAATCGAAAAATCCTCAACCATACCTTGTTCATCCAAAGTACTAGACATAATCTCTACTTCAGCATTACCTGAATGTCCGTGAAGATATTGGCATAGAGCTGGATGATTTAGAAGTCGGTGCGCATACTCAAATTTCTGGCTGCGTTTAATTGTGAACATATTTTATTTCTCAACCTCTTCTTATATTTTATTGTCTTTCTAAGAATATAACACCACTCGCAAAGAGTATCAATGCTATTTGTCGACCACGCAAAATGAATAGAAACGTATCGACGACATGAATCACAACGAGCCATTAAATTATCGTGGGCTTACAACTACAGCTTGTTTACATTTAGGGCAATCAAAGAAAAACCCTCGACCTTCAAAAGACATTCGACCCATAAAATGTAATGTAACAACCGGAAACCAATATTCCAACTTACCATTTTCATCAACTACTGGCGTCATTTCAGTGCCACAATCGCAGATTACTTTCATAATGACTCCTAATCACAAATTACCCAAACAAAAGAATAACCACAATCCGGGGTTAAAGAATCAGGGCTGCTAGGATGAAGAAGGCACGCTACAGGTCTATTAAGCTTACCAAAGATTAAACACGTTGCCTCAGCTCCATCTTCACCCATCTTTAAATGTTTACAAACAGCATCCATATTATTACACTGAGTACCAGTTTGATGAACGGATGATTTAAGTAAGTTTTTTAAATGACAACATTTACCACAACGATTACAGTCACCTAATCTGATCCACATTTATGGCCTCGTTGTCTATCTTCAATGCGATTTAATTGCTCAGTCGCATTATCCATCTTTATAAACATTTGATGGATATAACCCTTAAATTCTTCCAGATAAGCCAATCTACTTTGATCCTGAATACTGACTCTTTTACGAAATTTCCTAATCGAAAAAATCACCATAGCGATGATTAAAAGATTAACTGCTCCGAGTAGGGCATTTACAATAATGAACAAAAATCGATATTCAGTGCCAGCATCACTAGACCACCAATGAAAGAATGAACGAAATAAATCTATGAGGCTAATCGCATCTACCATTTATGATGCCTTTTGTAAAGGAATGTCTCCCATCTCTTCTAGATTTTGTACATAAAAGGGTATGATTAGCTCCTGATGTTTTAAATCAGTACCAACTGTAGTATCAACTGGTAAAAAGAAACCGGTCTTTTTACAAATGGGTCTACGGAGTAAATGCCAAATTGCTGCGACAGCTTTGGGTAGCAATTCATTTGGGGTCTCAACAACAATAGCATCGTGAATTTGAAGGACAACTTGAGCTTCGGGCATATTCTGTTCAAGCCAATTTTGCACTTTAATCAAAGACATATTCGTCCACATTGCTACAGTTGATTGCGGTCCAAAGTTATATCCCTCACGAACTGCTCTGGCTCTATCTTGATGAGTTCCAAATTGCATATCAAAAAAGAAGTGTCTTTCAAGACCATACCAATTTTGAACAGTACCAACTTCATTAACTTTTTCTTCAGTGCGAGTCATAAAGTCATACACTTTAGGAAACGTCTTGAAGAAGATGTCATTAAGTTTCTTTGCTTCTTGCTCCGTAGTTTTTAATTGTTTCGCGAGGAGTGCATCTGACGAGCCGTAAATCTTGCCAAAAGCGACGAACTTTACTTTCGTTCTCATTTCATCAGTTACTTGCTCTCGCGGCACCTTAAAGAAGAAAGATGCATTATTCACGTGAATATCAATCGTAGGATCTAACCATTCAGTTTGCCCCGCTAAGAATCCCATCCATCTTAACTCTGCGGCACTAAAGTCGCACTTGATTAATGTATGCCCTGGCTTAGCGGCGAACAGTTCAAGGATAATAGACTTACGAGGCAAAGTTTGAAGAGCGGGTTCTTTAGCGGACAGCCTTCCAGTTTTCTTAATATCAAAACTAGTATGAACTCGATTGTGCTCATCAACATAGTTTTGAATATTCTTCACGTAAGAAGAATGCATCTTCTCCATTGACTTAACATCTAGCAACGTTTGTACGAAAGGATATCTTTCTGCCATACCCTTTAAAATTTCTTTAGCAAAACTTGGCTTTCCAGTCTTTGTCATTCCACGAACTGGAATACCAAGTTTCTTAAAAACATTAGCGAGTTGATCACCTGATCTATGATTAAAACTAAATCCAACAGCTTGCTGCATCAACTGAACTTTCGTGCTAATGTCCGTCGATAATTGCTTATCTACTTCAGCAAGTTTTGTTAGATCAACCCCTAAACCAGTAATTGAAACTTTCGCGAGCGTTTTCAAAAGAGGCATTAAGTACTTGAAAAGTAAATTCTTTTTCGTAGGCTCCTCAAAGTTTTTCTTTATTGCATTCCAAACTCGAACGGAGTTTACTGCGTCGCAAGCAGCGTACGGCAACCATTCTTGAAGATCGGTTGATGCATAATCCATAGTGTACGGCCCAATACCGCTAAAGAAACTCCCAAGGTTAGACAAACTTTTAGGGCAGTTTTCATCAATTAGAGTAAACGCATACATCGGATCAATATGAACATCTGGAGCATATCCAAATCTTTGGAGCAGGATATAGTCATACAACATATTAAAGATGCCGGTTTGAAAATTATGTTTCTTTAAAATATCCAAAACTCTTTCTCGTGGAGTTAAATGATTCGTACCATCTAATAACTCTTCAGGACCCATTACACCATCGTAATTTAAAGAGGGTGTATGGATAACAAAACCTTTATCAGGATTACCTGAGAAGGCAAAGCTGACGATAAAAAGTTCGGCTTGATGGGGATTCGTACTCGTTGCTTCAGTATCAATAAAAAGTAATTCACCTTTATGTTCAGTAAGAATAGATTCTAACTGTTCGAGATTAGTGATATACTCATATGTCCAAGGACGATATCTAGGATTACCTGCGAGTACATCTTTCGCGATTATTAAATCATTGAGGAGTAACGCGACAAGAGATAGACTTTGGCGCAAAGCGAATGAAGGATGTATTGTAGGAATTATTTGTACACCAGGTAAATCAGGACATTCAAGAACATGTGATCGCATCGTCATGATTTGAATATCTGTTTCTGGAAAGAAAGCTCGGGTAGGTTCAGCTCCCATCGTAACAATAACTTTAGGATTCATTTCTTTTAGAGTTTGAATTAAGCTTCCTCTAAATAAAGACACTTCACCTCTTGAAGGAGGTCTATTCTGCGGAAGCTTAACGGGAATTAAATTTCCCGTCCAACACTCAGTACGATCAATTCCAGCAAGATGCAAAGACTTATTTAATATTTGCCCAGAAGGTCCGCAGAATACTTGACCTTGTTCTACTTCCTCTGTACTTGGAGCAATACCAACAAATGCCAAACCATTAAATGGTCGCGTTGGTTTTTGTGGAGGTACTACCGCATTTGGCGTACTTTGGAGTAAAAGATTTTTAACATAATCTTGAATGGTTGACATTGTATGGTTTCCTCATAACTTAAAAACTATTTTTTAATATATTCAAGCCTTCGAGAAACTTTTCCTCGTTAATTTCATCATTCTCAAAGTCTAAATAGTCGTTAGCACCTTTACCAATTGAATATTTAGAGACCCAAGAAGTATCTACAGAATCAATCACCTCATTCAATCCCTTTAATTCTTGAGGATCTGGGAGCCCGAGAAAGTGGATTGGTTTTTTACCGGTGAATCTTTTTACAGCTCTTAGGAGAGTTACCCTATCCGGACATGCGTGCCTTGGTAATCCTACAATATGAAATGGATAACCAAACGAACGAATTATATGTAAGCATTTCATTCGTTCATAATTATTTTGGCCTTGTAACACAATCATAAGCTTGTATCGATCAAGAATCTTTTCAGGAACACCATCGTAAAACCTGCGAGTAAGTTGAATTGTCTTTGCAAGATCGCCAAGCGCATCTGGTACAACTACGACGGTAGGGTTTAACTCTAAGATTAAACCAACATAAGAGTCTAAACCTACTGACTCTTTCAATTCAAAGGCAGAGTTATCCAGATAAACTTCCATGCCCCTATCCTGACAAGAGTATACTTCGCTTCGATACTCTTGCATATGCATGAGATGGGCTAGGACAAAAAGGTAATCGCAATGCGAACTCCCAAAGGTTAGATTCTTTTTTGGGACTTCAAACGCCATTTTAGGAAGTCTCATTCAGGTACTCCTCCTGATTGCTGCAAGTACATCATTAATAAGCTGCCGATAAAATCTTCCAGTGAGGCTAATTCAGCTGAGTTGACATTATGCATAATCAAGAAGTCGTGATTAAATGGATCTCGCCCATCTAAAAAGGCCTTCGCAAATTCGCGGATTAATACTCTCATTCTCGGACTCATTTTGGCACATCCAACCCGATTTTTAATTCAACTTCAAGACTACCAAACATTGGTAGATTTTCCAATTGCTTTAACAGCTCTGGATTAATGTCGAGATCGTCGACTAAGTCATTCATCGTACCATCAATTTGCACCATTGCCATGAAGTTAACTTCAGAATCTGTCTCTTCATCAATCATGATTGAGTAGATTGGCAATCCATCACGATCACCTAATACTCCCTTTTCGATAATAGCGATCATTGTAACACCTCCAGTATGTATTCTTGTAATGTAATTTCAGGAAAGAGTTCGAATACTTCAGGCGTAAAATCTCCTGGATCTTTTCCTTCCGGAATTTTTTTAATGAAGACATCACCAAACGATTCTAATGTTTTGATCGATTCAATTATCTCTTTTATTTTAACATCAAAATCAAAAGATAACACGAGTTTTTCTTTCGGAATCTTATTAATCATTATTAATTGTGACGCTGAAATATTCTTGCCAAAGGTGCAGACACTATTTAAAATAGCAGATTTCATAACATCGAAGACACCTTCCATTATATATAACTTAGTAACCCCTTTAATAACCGTATCAATATTAAATATCATTTCTGACTTCTCCATTGGTTTATCTCCAATGGCATAATTCAAATATTTAGGTTTCATTAAGTCACTCAAGAATCGTACTTGTAAAGCTCTAATATCATTTTCTTGTATTAACGGTATTACTACTGCTAAAGGTATCTTATGAGCCCAACCTAATTTGAAGCGGTCAATAACATTAAATGTTATACCTCGTGTTGTAAGTAAATAATCCCAGATCGCACCCTCAAGAATACCACTAGGAGGCCAGTGAAGAGGTTGCCATTCGAGATCCTTTGCTTTTACTTCTTTAGGTAATGTTACTAGAGGTAAAGAAGACGTGACAAGCTTGGGAAATCCATGTCCAGTATAATGGCATCGATGACAAAAGAAAACACTCTTCGCAGGATTATAATAAAGATGATACTCCGTATCACCACTTGGACACATTGGGCAATTGAAACGGATCTCCTGTGAGCCAGTCGTTTTGAATTGGTTTGAGTTCACCGTAACTTATCTCACTTTGTATAATATAAATATCTTGAGGTATCAAATATTGCACGTTTACAACAATTGGAATATCTACAATCCACTTTGGTTCAGGTTCACGAATAGTCTTCAGATCAATTATAGGATATTTATGCAGGTTTATAAATATTCCGATTCCTAAGCAACTTAACTTACAGTCACACTCATCATGGCATATAGTATCATGCACCATAAATCGCCTCTGACATTTCGGACACACCGCAACAAAACAAGCGGAGCCAGTTAATGAAAGAAAAATAGGAATACTAATTTGCTCGTCACAATGTAAACACGAGATTTCAGCATATCGCGTTGGCATGTTAACCGTTTGGTTTGTATCAATAATACCTCCGGTATGCCAACCTGGATTAATGGTAGTCGATCCAGGCCATACATTATTTGCCGCGGCAGTACCAGTGATAAGCTTATCACATACGTGAGAGTTGAAGTCTGCTGTGACCCCCCAATTATGGTTTGTAAGGGGGAGGCTTGCCGAAGTCATCTTCTTCATCATTGAAACCCTCTCTGATATTTTCCAGTTGTCTAAGTCTGGCAGTTAATTTACACCTTCGACATTCATCTGTCGAAAGCATGCAAGTACAAATTGGAGCTTGAACTCTCAACAATCTGTGAATATGTGCGATTTGTTCATCAGTTTTAGAATCCATGAACTTCCTTCCAAATTGATCTACTAAAATCTACTTCATATAAAATTGAAACTTTCTTTTGAGTCCGTCGAGAGTCAGCGATATATAATCTTCTTAAATCAGCGCGACCTACAACTTCATTAATACTCATAACAAAATCACTAGCCCAAGCTTTACCATAACCCTCAGCAGCATTTTCCGATTCAATGAACGGCTTCTTTTTACCCAAAGCATTTGATTGAGTTAGAATTACTGCCGACCAATCATTCGTGCCACACATTCCTCTAAGTTCGACTGCTGCGGAGATTAAACCGAATCTAGCTGATGACTCCGCACCGACAACAGTCCCCTTTAAAAGGTCGATATAATCGATTACAACGCTGTTTACTTTACGACCGTATTTCTGTTCGAGTTCTAGTGTCTGGTTTTCTATAATCGAGACTGTAGGATAGCCAGAAGGATATTCGACGACGATTAAATTACCTTCGAGCTCTTCTCTCTTCGCCATAATTAAATCACGAATCTCATCTTTATGATCCATGTAAACATCAAAATCCATTTCAACGATAGAACAGTCTAACCGTTTAAGGAAGTCAGACCTCGATATTTCCATTGTATAAACAACATTGAATTTATTAAAGAATAGTGCTGCTCGTGCAACCCAGACTGCAAAGAAAGTTTTGCCAGTTGATTTGAGTCCGATGGTAAGCATCGTCTCACCTGGATATAAACCTCCTCCCATGATTGCATCAAGCGTTGTAAATCCAGTAGGGCTAGGTTCACCTCTAAAAGAGACATCTCGTTGATTCCAGTCATCCCAAAAGGAACCAATTGCCTTCTCTTTAGTAATAGCTGACGCCTTAGCCTTTTGAAATAAGTCGAAAATATTTCCATACTTTTCCTCTTGATATAAAGGAATAGCGTCACGTAAGGCACTTTGTAGTGCCTTACCTTGAAGCATGTGACCTAACTCGAATTCAAAAAACTCTGGTTGCGTGATGATTGGTAGTGATCCAAGAATCTCTGTAAGTTGTTTGAGTTGATTAACTGGAACTCTGCCCTCTACTTTCATATATAGGGACAGTGATTCCTTGGATGGAGTTTCACGAAGCTGTTGAAAATAATGTTGAGCTTCCTGAAAAATTATTTGTAATTCTTTAGCACCTAGCCATTCACCACGAAATCGTGAAAGAAGAACCGGAGCAAAGCGGTCAATAAAAATTGCACTTATAATTTGATTATCGGGTACGTTCACTATGCGCCTTTAAAATTTGAAGTGATTCATCAGGTTGATCTAACGAATC
>JGI20214J14112_1000145_pt1 | contig 10599 bp, 9 predicted proteins | sample WetSurMetagenome_FD_14112 | JGI IMG/M metagenome (IMG submission 14112)
ATCAGTGGTGATATTAATATTACCTTCAGCAGTATTAATTCAACTAAATCGTCTTCAGTTAATTCTATCAGCGGGGATATAGACATAACTTTGCCGGTTAAAACAGCTACTGACATTGAATTAAGAACGGTTTCAGGGGCATTTTATTCTGATTTTGATTTCTCCGAATCGCAAAAGAACCTGAGAAAAGTCGGAGGAAACGAAATTAATTATTCTCTTAACGGAGGAGGTTTCAAATTCACAATCGGAAGTGTAAGTGGAAATATTTATCTGAGGAAGGGAAACTAACTGATTGCAGAGTGCGGATTTCGGATTTCGGATTGACGATTTTGGATTTTTAAACTGAAGAAAAATCCGCAATCAACAATCCGTAATCCGCAATATTAAATGTTCTAACGTATTAATCTCAAATACTTTATTAAGATGAAAATAGTTATAATGTTAGTTGTAGCATGGCTATGCTGTGCTTCAATCAATGCCCAGCAGGTAATAGAAAAACACATGGATTTTTCAGGAAAAGAATCTCTTTCATTGAAAATCCAGATAGCTGATTCCATAAAAATTATGACATGGAACAAAAATGAGGTTTATGTAAAAGCCTCAGTAAATATTAATGAGAATAAAGATAATGAGGCATATATTACTTCCTTCGATGAATCGGTCAATAAAGTGACTGTTGATGCAAAATTCAGGGAAAACTATTTTAAGGGGAGAAACAATTGCTGTAACCATACTGATATATTCTGGCAGGTATATATTCCAGAGAAAGCCAGGTTTTCTGTTGAGACAATTAATGCAAATGTTACTGTGACGGGACAGACTAAGGAGATGAAAATCAAGTCGATCAGCGGTTATATTGATCTTGCCGTGCCTGGCGCCAGGGAAGCAGATCTGGATCTTTCGACGATTTCAGGAACCATGTATTCCGATCATGAACTTGCTCTCAATCAAAAGCATAGCGGTATTCCTTCCAGAATTACCGAGAGAATTAATAACGGAGGACCTTTGATTAAACTTGAAACAATAAGTGGGGATATCTACTTCAGAAAATCAAACTAACCTTGGTTGCAACATGTATCTGTTTTTTTTCTTAAGGTCCTTGCAACAATTGAAAGATTTCAACGTCTTTAGAAAGAATTTTGTAACCCTTGCCCCTGCTTAGCGTTATCAGAGTTGATACCAGAATCGAAAAAAATTACACTTAAATAGAATTTTCAGCATGAAATTTTCAATTATAAAAAGGATTGTTCTCAGCGAGATAATTATCCTTATGCTAACTACGGTTTATGCAGGTAAACCAGATACAACTGTTGTAAAAAGAACATATACAACAGCATTTGCAAAAACGGCTCCAATAATAGATGGAAAGGGAAATGATGAAGCATGGGACCTTGTTGAATGGACTTCAGATTTCATCCAGTCGCAGCCACAAGAGAATAAGCCACCTTCGCAGCAGACATCTTTTAAAATACTTTACGATAATGAAAACATTTACTTGTTCTTCAGGGCTTTTGATACAGAACCCGATAAAATAAGTAAAATAATGGCGAGGAGAGATAATTTCGACGGCGATATGATTTTTGTTGAATTGGACAGCCACTTTGATAAACAAACTGATTTTCTTTTCTGTGCTTCCGCCTCAGGGGCTAAAAGTGATGCCGCTATGTCAGGAGATGGTAATAATGAAGATGACAACTGGAATCCGGTGTGGTATATGAAGACCTCAATTGATGATAAAGGATGGTGTGCAGAGATGAAAATCCCTTTGAGCCAGCTTCGGTTCGGAAATAAAGAAGAGCAGATATGGGGGCTTCAGGTAACACGTAAAATTTTTCGTCTTCAGGAACGGACGCAATGGCAGTACATTCCAAAAGGATCTCCGGGTGTAATTCATCTATTTGGTGAGTTACAGGGTATTAACAGCATCAGACCAAAACATCAGATTGAACTGATGCCATACACCGTTGCAAGGACCGAAAGATTTAAAAAAATTGAAGGCGACCCATTTAATACGGGGAAACTCTCTAAAATATCTGCCGGTCTCGATGGAAAGATTGGCCTCACAAACGATTTTACCCTGGATTTCACAGTTAATCCTGACTTTGGACAGGTTGAAGCTGACCCTTCCGAAGTAAACCTTACTGCGTTTGAATCTTATTTCTCTGAGAAGCGTCCGTTTTTTGTTGAAGGCTCGAACATCTATCAGTTTATGCCAAACCAGACCATTGTAATACACAATATGTATTCCGATAACCTGTTTTACTCCAGACGTATCGGCCGATATCCTCAATATTATCCTTCTGTCGGTGCGAATGAGTATGTAAGAATGCCTGAGTCTACAACGATTCTTGGCGCTATGAAGATATCAGGAAAAACAAAAAAAGGGTTGTCGATTGGGATTCTGGAAAGTGTTACATCACGGGAAGATGCCCTCATTGACAGTTTAGGATTCAGAAGAAAAGAAACTGTTGAACCCCTCACAAACTACTTTGTTGGACGGGTTCAACAGGATTTCAATAAAGGTCAGACAATCCTTGGTGCTATGGTTACTTCTGTTAACCGCAACTTAAATACTCCTACTCTTGATTTTCTTCATTCAGCAGCATACACAGCCGGAATTAATTTTCAGCACAACTGGAAAGATAGAACATGGTATGTTGCAGGCAATGCTGAATTCAGCGATGTAAAAGGAAAACCTATTTCAATTACGCAGACACAAACATCATCGGCCCGCTATTATCAAAGACCCGATGCAAACTATCTTTCCGTTGATTCATCACTAACCTCTCTATCAGGTTATGGAGGAACTGTTAAATTCGGGAAATCGAGTAAGAAAAGATTGCAGTTTGAGACCAGCATGACGGTCAGATCGCCGGGACTGGAATTCAATGATATTGGCTATATGAGATATTCTGATGTTATTCACCAGGGTACATGGGTAGCATATTATATGCGCAATCCATTCTGGATCTTCAATAACTTTTATCTGAATACAAATTACTGGATGTACTGGAATTTCTCTGGTAAGCTGTTGTCGACAAATACAAATATGAATTTTAATTCGCAGTTCAAAAATAAGTGGCGGATAAATGGAAATTTCAATCGTCAGAGTGAGAATATTTCCACTACTTTATTAAGAGGTGGTCCCTCTTTTATTAATCCGGGAAACCAGAATTTTAATTTGAATTTTGGTACGGACTATTCAAAAAAACTGGCATTTACAGTGGGTACTTATCATGGTTCGGGTGATGCAAACAGTTTCAGTGGTCATGAATACTGGGCGGATATTAACTATCGGCCCACAAACTCAGTAACAATATCTGTTGATCCCGATTATGAGATTGGAAGCAAGGAGCTGCAATATGTCAGTACAGCAGGAACAAGTGGGAATCCGGAATATCTTTTTGCTAAACTGGATCAGAAAACCGTTGGAATTACTTTCAGGATTAACTACACAATTAATCCGGAGTTGAGTATTGAATATTATGGTCAGCCGTTCATTTCTGCCGGGAAGTATACAGATTTCAAAAACATAACCCAGCCAAATGCCGATAAATTCAGAAATCGGTTCCATACCTTTACTTCAGATGAAATTACTTTCAATCAGGAATCAAACTCATACACAATCAACGATGGTATTTCAGGTGTCTCAGTGTCAAATCCTGATTTTAATTTCAGACAGTTCCGTTCTAACCTTGTTATCAGATGGGAATATCTGCCTGGATCTACTCTTTATCTTGTATGGTCACAGGGAAGAACAGGTTCAGTTTCGAATGGGATTTTTTCGTATGGTAATGACATGAAAGATCTTTTCAAAATAACACCTCATAATGTGTTCCTTTTAAAATTCTCATATTGGTTTGCATTATAACGGACGATTTCCTGCCACCATAGCCATCAACTTAAGCTTTGGTGGGATGAATGAGGAATAGCATTAAAAAGTTTCCCCCCGCTTAGACGGGAAGCCTACCTCTTCCATACCCTGCTGGTTGCATAGGCAATTACTGAGTAGACCGCTCCTATTATCAGGCACATGAATACAAAATTCATTAAAGTATCGCTATTTGAATGAGATCTGCTGTCGATATCAATGAAGGAATAGACTGCAAAAGCCGTTCCGGCTAATAATATTATCCAGCCAGCAAATGTTGTGGGCACAAAAAATATTCCGATTCTCTTAAACCAGGGGAATTTCATATAGAAAAGTTTTAAAGTGAGTAGATTATTAATATCAGAATAGAGGCAACAATAATAAATACATTATACCAGACTGTTCCTAAAAAATTGATCCATTTGGGACTACCTGAAAGAAAATGGATCTTTTTTATAGTAAATGCATTTATAATAATAAGAATCAGCGGGGAGATCAGGAAGAAGATAAGGGATACGTTTTTCTGAGTATTTTCAATATCATGCATATTCGAAACAAGAGTTGTACCTGGCATAAATATACTTTTCATCATCAGCATCAGAATTACAAATACAGGAACACTAAGCCACCACCAGCTAACAACAGATTTATCTTTTGCATTAATAATAGCATCCGCAAGCAATGTCTCATGTTTTAATTCCGGGACTTCAGGTTTTGTCATGTTTTCTAATTTCTTTTCAAAGTTTTCTTTTTCCATGACCAATAATGTTAAAGTTTAAATTTGGTTGCACTTTTTCCGGAGTTTTTCCAATCCTCTTGATAACAACGATTTTAAAGTTCCTTCATTAACACTCAGAATCTCAGAAATTTCCCTGTTGTCTTTTCCTTCAAAGTACCTGAGGGCTATTACTTCCTGATACTTAACAGGTATTGTTTTCAATGCTTTCAGAACCGCCATGAACTGCTCGTGTTTTAAAAGCTCCGATTCTATTTCTTTCCTGTCGTCAGATATTAAGTTTTTGAATATTTCATTCTCTTTAAAATTTAACCGTTCAAATATAGAACTGTGTTTTTGTCTGAATCGGAAATATAGGTTCATTTCGTTCGTTGCAATACGATAAAGCCATACTTTAATGGAAATGCCTGTATACCTGAAGTTATGAATATTTTGGAAAGCTTTAAGAAAGGTATCAGCAGCAATATCTGCCGAATCGTCAAAACTTCCAGTTCTTCGAAGGATATAGCCGAAGATTGGCTGGTAATAAAGTTTGAAAAGCTCCGCAAAGTTTTCAGGTTTATCTCTGATTCTTTTTAGAAGATCAGTCTCGTCCATTTTGAATTAAAATAGTTTAACAGCAATAATTCAAAAAGGTTTCATTGGTTGCACTTTCAGATAGTGTCACTAAAAGTTATAACAAATACACAGCCGGCTTTCTTTGTATTATGGAAACTAAAAGAAAATGAATGATTTGTGAGGATCTCCCTGACGAGGGTAAGACCTATGCCCTGCCCCCCTGGTTTTGTTGAGAAGAACGGGGTAAATATTTTTTCAGACACCTCCTTCGACATGCCGGTTCCGTTGTCTTCAATAGAAACACTGACAGGCTTTGTCAGAGTAGAAATATTTATTTGTCCATTTTGTTCCACTGCTTCTTCAGAGTTCTTGATTATGTTTGAGAAGACCTGCTCGATCTGACTTCTGTCAGCAAAAATAATTGGAGAAGAGCTATCGAGACTGACATTTACTCTTATATTTTTTTCTTTCAGCAAAGCACTGAATGAATCTAAAACAACAGATACGGATTCATTAAGATCCATCTTTTCTCTTTCAGGAAGCGGCAGCTTTACAACATTTGAAAAGTTCTGCATAAATCTGTTCATCTGATAGTTTCGCTGAATGGCAATTCCAAGCATCCTGGTAACATCGTCCCTGTCAGAATTAATAAATGAATCGGGATTTGATTGAATGCTCGACATAATCGAATTCACCGAACCGATGGTATTGTTTACTTCGTGGGCCATCATTCGTATAAGCTTTCCATATGCATCTCTCTCAGCCTTCCGGATCTCCTCTGTAAACTCTTCAATAATATAGAAAGGGTGTCTGAACCCATGGTCCATAAAAAACAATTTACGACAAAGATATTTTTCACCGTCGGCAAGAATAACGAGCTGTTTCTCTTCATAATTAATTTTACAGATTTCATTTGCAAGCCTGCTTTCAATTTCTGTCAGATATTTTCCTTTGAAATCCCGGTTTGAAATAGCCAGGTTTCGCGATCCGGCTTTGTTTATGTCAATAATACGGTCATCAAGGTCCAGAATTACTATACCCAGAGGAGAAGATTCTATTAGAAGATCGAGAAAGTGATTCTTTTCCCTTACCGAAAGCCGTTCTTCCCGTAGCCTGTTAATCATTGAGTTATAGACTTCAATTATTTTATCAACATCACTATTGCCTGTTTTTACCAGTGTAATATTAAAGTCTCCTTCCTTCAGAAGATTAAGGCTTCGACCTATACTGCTTATAGGTTTCAGAGATTTTATCATCATCCAGATGGTAAAAGCATAAAGTAATGGAACTGCAAATTCAGAAATGATCAGCAGTGGAGGGTTTTCTTTATGAAATGAGTAGATAGCAAGTACCAGGAAAAGTGCAAATACTAAGGTCAGCCAGATAATTGTCCATTTTTTATTCATTTTTTCCTGCTTGGATTCCATGCTTTTCCATTTTCCTGTATAGCGTAGCCCTGCTGATACCCAGTTTTTCAGATGATCTGGAAAGATTTCCCCCACTTTCTTCGATGGCAGTTATAATCATCTGTTTTTCCATTGCATCCAGAGTTCCTGATCCTGCTGATCCTGTATGATCAATGTTGTGTCCTGCTTTCTGAGCCATAATAAAATCTTCGGGTCTGATTTGATCGGCCGTGGTCAGAAGTAAGGTCCTTTCCATAATGTTTTTAAGTTCCCTTACATTGCCGGGCCATAATTGTTGACTTAACCATTCAGAAGCATCATTCGATATCGATTTTTCGGGCAATGAATAAGTCTTTATTGCCTGCCCGATGAAGTAGGCGGCAAGAAGAGGGATGTCATTAATTCTTTGCCTGAGTGGCGGAACTTCAATCTGGATCAGGTTAATGCGATATAGGAGATCCTCGCGGAATAAACCCTTTCTTACCAGTGAGTAGAGGTTATGGTTGGTTGCGGATAATACTCTTACATCGACTGTTATGCTGTTTGGATCGCCAAGACGTTCAAATGTCTGGTCCTGGAGCACTCTTAATAGTTTTACCTGCGAGGTAAAATTCAGGTCTCCGATTTCATCGAGAAAGACGGTACCTTTATTAGCTTTTTCAAATCTTCCGGGATGATCGTTTTTTGCATCGGTGAAGGCACCTTTCCTATAGCCAAACATCTCTGACTCAAACAGGTTGCCAGGGATTCCTCCCAGGTTAACTTTAACAAATGGATTTGATTTTCTTAAGCTAAACTGATGAATTGCAGATGCTATAAGTTCTTTTCCTGTTCCGCTTTCCCCGGTAATTAATACTGGTGCATGAGTTGGTGCAACTCTTTTTATTACCTCAAGTATTTCGATAAGTTTAGGGTCCTCGCCTATTATAGCCTTGAATTCAGTGAGTTTATCTCTTTTATAAATTCGGGTATCTGGCTCTGCTCTTTTGTTGATAGCGAGAGTGATAGACGTTTCAATAATCTTAAGCAGCTGGACATTGTTCCAGGGTTTGGTAATGAAATCAGAAGCACCAAGTTTTATTCCACGAACTGCAAGTTCAACAGAAGCCCATGCAGTCATGAGGATTACCGGTATTTGGGGCTTGAGCAGTTTGATTTTCCTTAATATATCTATTCCTTCTTCCCCGTTAATGGAAATGGAAAAGTTCATGTCGAGCAATACAAGATCGAAATCTGATTCGCTTATATGCTTAACGATATCGCCGGGTTTTGAAGCAAAATATGAGTTGTAGCCGGCTTTTGAAAGGAGGAAGCCAAGCGAACTTCTTACAGCATCGTCATCATCACAAACCAGTATTCGGCGCGACATTATCATGTTGACGAAATTACTAAACTATTCTGTCTTTAAGGCAGTGGCAGGCTTTATTTTTGATGCAGCTGAGGCCGGTATCCATGTACTTAGCAGAACCAATAATATCATGGTAATTGTACTTATCCATACCGACCATTTTAAAACTCCTGTTTCCAGATCATGACCATTTACTACTGATGGAATCTGTAACATAATAATTATTACGATTATCAATCCTGATCCGGCCATAAAAAGATTTTCTGTTATCAGCAGCCTTTTAATCCGGTTGCCGGTTGATCCCATGGCACGTTTGATACCTATCTCATGTATCCGCAGATTAGTATTGTACCAGAGTATTCCAATGGTTCCAAGAAATACGTTAATAAGTATAAACAGGGCGATTATAACGGTAAGATAGTTCCTCTGATAATTATCATCGTTTTGCTGAGCTCTCATGTTCTCCAGCGAATTTAAGCTGATTATTGTCCAGTTTTCAGGATTAAGAGTGGAATAAACCTGACTTTCTGCAACACCGAGCATCTCACTTGTTTTGTTTTCATTTGTTCTGATCATCATGGATGTCGACCAGAAAGATCTCGCTTCAATTTTTGCTTTAAACAGGAATGCAAAAGATTTTGGCTTTTCAATGTCGCTTCTCTTGAAATGATCAACTACTCCTATTATTTCATAGGTATTTTTATCCTCTGTTATTCTCTTCCCCAGAGAATTTCCCTGGAAATATTTCTTATCAATATCTTTCGAAATAATTATGGGAGGTACTGCTTTCCCAATATCAGTTTCATTAAACCATCTTCCTTTAAGGGGAATTATCTTCATTACCTTTCCGTAATCAAGGTCGACCTGCCGCAATGCAAGACTAAAGCGATCGCTATCGTGTCTGAATTCTGTCGAATACAAATTATAATTATATGGGATAGCATTATTACTGATAGAGACTGATTCCACAAAAGAATTTGAAGCAAACACTTTTTTAAGATTCAGAAATGATTGTTCAGTAATCATTTCGTCTTCCTTATTTTTGCTTGAAATGTTTACGAGTATAACATTATGAGTATCATAACAATTTTTAATATGGAATATCGTAAGCATATTTACCAGATACATAGTCAGATTTACCAACACCAGTGAGATCATGAACAGCTCAATAAAAACAAGGATGTTTCTTTTCCTGTTATTCCAGATTGTTTTAAAGAAAAGGCGGATCATAACTCACCTCCTTTCAGATAGAGAGCAGGTCTCATTCTTGAAAGTCTTACAGCCGGAAGAAAGCCTGAAAGAAGACCAAATATAAGACAAGCGATTAGCGCTGCTGCAAAAACAATATAATTGAACGAAAATGTCAGAGGAACAGTTGAAAAAAAGTTAATTCTCAGCGACAAGGAATTTCCTGATAAAACTACCACCAGATATGATAGTATTATACCAACCACTCCGCCTGTAAGTGTCATCAGGATGTTTTCAAAAAGGAATTGACCTCGCAAAACTTTTCCCGAAGCTCCGAATGATTTTCTGACAGCTATCTCCTCTCCACGTTCCTGAATCCTTGCAAAATTCAAAGCCATCAGGTTAATCGCAGGAAGAAGTATGAAAGCCAGTGCCATTAAAAGATATTTCAAAAGACTTGTCCCGAGTGAAAAATCTTCAGGATCTCCGTAACCTACCATCATCTTTTCGATCTGGGAATAAGGGCCGGAAAGGAAAATGGTTTGAGTAGTATCGGCTGCATCCAGTTTTGCTATCATTTCCTGTACTTCATTCTTTATAGGAATAAATTGTTTATGTGAACCAGCCCTGAAAGCTGTAATGAATACTCCCAGATAATCATTTGGGACGTTATTATCTTTAGAAAGTGTATAAGGAAAATACAGATCTCCCATAGCATTTTGATCTGTTTCAGGCGGATCCTCAACAACACCCGTTACTACAAGATTCATTGAAGTGTAATGAACTGTCTTTCCCAGGACATTTTCCTCGGAACCGAAAAGAAGTTCTTTAAGGGAACGTGTAATAATACAAAGGTTGGCGCCCCTTGTTACTTCTTCTTCGGTATATGGTCTGCCCTGAAGGAATGCATAGTGGTACATGCTCCAGAATTCGGCATCAGTCCGAGTCTGACGCTTTAACTGATACTTACCATTAAAAATGAATTCCCAGGAACCAGTATTTGTGTACATCGATATTAAGTCAGCGCTTTTTACTTTTTTAAGATGATCCTCACAAAGTGACCGGCTGCAGCTGAAGACACCGGTAATTCCGGTATGCGTTTCCCTGGTCCTGACCCTCTGGCAAAAAATAATCTTTTTGAGGTCCTTCTCCGGTCCCGATCCCAAGGTTATTTTTGAAATAGTCATGCTAAAGATCATTACAAACATTATTGTAAGACTTATACCGAACAGACTAAGAAATGTGAACAGCTTATTCTGCATAGCAACTTTGAGGAATATTTTAAAATAGTTTTTTAACATCTTCGTATTGGTTTAATCAAAATCACAATCTTTTTTACCCCCATCCCGATAGCTATCGGGACCCCCAAGGGGGGCTTAATATCTGAGTTAACCTTAACCTCAACCTTAACCTTAACCTTAACCTTAACCTTAACCTTAACCTTAACCTTAACCTTAACCTTAACCTTAACCTTAACCTTAACCTTAACCTT
>JGI20214J14112_1000149_pt1 | contig 10478 bp, 10 predicted proteins | sample WetSurMetagenome_FD_14112 | JGI IMG/M metagenome (IMG submission 14112)
TCGGTCATGTCCCTGCCCGGGAGGGTGAGTCCACGGTCCGGAACGATGATACCGTCGGCGATACCGTCATTGAAGATCTCGAGGTTTTTACCTGTTATCTCCTGGCCGTCACCGATGATGCCGGGTATTACAAGCCCCGACAGATCGCGGTTGTCTCCCATTTTCTGGGCAACAAGATACGCCATTCCTGCTCCGGACAGTTCACGGTCACCATCAATTCCTGCCAGCCTCGGGTTTGCGTGGAATGTTCCCTCAAACTTCGGGAGATGGTGATCTACCACCATTGTTGCAGCGGGGAGGTCTGGTATTGCCGCCCCGAGATCGCAGAGCAGGTGGCCAGCTTCTCCTTTCAGCTCTGCAGGATTGATTTCATGACGGATCCTCAGCCGGAACCGGATGCCTGCCCGTTCCATCGCATGGCAGAGGATCGAGCCGGCTGCTATGCCGTCTGCATCATGGTGTGCGTAGACCTCGACAAACTCCTGGCGCCGGATCTGATCTGCAACCGTTTCTGCGATGGTTTCAAGGGGCATGGGTATTCTCTGAAAGACGATTGTTCCTTATCTTGACAACAGAATTTCTGCGGTCTCAGGTTTGTAGACAAATTCCTGCGGTAGTTTCTTTGTTCCCCGGTAGTACCGCACAAGGCGTCGGATCTTCGATTCAGTCAGGTTCAGCTGCCGCTTGTTGTGCAGGTCTTTCTTGTTGTCACCCAGATGCTTGCGCAGCCCGAGTGCTTTTATCATGAGATCGCGGAGATCTTCGGGAATCTCGGATGCAACCTTGTTCTCTTTTAAAATATCACCGATACGCTTACCTAGGGCAAGTTTCACGTCAGGGACGCCGTAGCTATCCCGCAGGACAAGCCCAATTTTGCTGCTCGATGCGCCTTCCTTGCGGAGATCCAGGATCACTTTGGTGATCGCCTTTGCGTCCATATTGGACCACGCGGGTGCCTGTTTCCGGTAGGGGCGGACAGAGCATGACTTGCCTCTTCTTCGAGCATGCATTCGTGCCATACAATAGCCTCCTAAACTCTTGTGTAAGTCCAGAAAAGTCGAGTATTATTACTGACTCCCTGTAATCCCAAAGCCTTGGTTGAGGCCGTGCTCAAAAAAGCACGTCGGACTTACATCTGTCAGCACAATATGTAAAAGTGCTTGACTCTATTTGGGTTAAGCAATTATAAGGGTTGCGATGGTTTTTCAAGTCAATTTCTCAATGCAATTTTTGCGGAATTTTGGATAAAGGAGCGGGTGGAATACAATTCGAATTATGAAGTCTGCACTCACTATTTTGGGTTATGGTTCCAGTAATTCGAAACCGATCAGATATGATATCTCTGAGTTTCTTCCAACTTTTCCAAACAGAATGCGTCTGGTATTGCTCGTCTTTCTCATAGAAAAAATTATATATCAAGTAACGCATTTCCATGTACCCCTACATTAATTAAATAGTATTGTTTGTGATCTGCCTGTTTAATCATGAATATGAATGAGGTGGAGAAATGGAGACAGAAGTAAGTTGTCCAATCTGTTCAAGTAAAAATGTGTATAGTCTCCTGAATTCTCTCCGTTGTAAAAGATGCGGAAATATATGGAAAGAGGAAAAGAAAAATGGCAGTAAATTTGTTACATATGAAGTTGAATCGCCGATCAATAATCAAGTAAGATCAATAACAACCAAAGATGATATAGAAACAAAAATGGAAAAAAAACTGGCTGAATATCTCAAAAAATTCAATGGAAAATTCTGTCTGGAAAAAATTACCTGGAGAATCGGGGATATTTCATTAGCTATGTTCAGGAGATATCTGAAAAATTGCGTAAAAAACAGAACTTTAGAAGAAAAGAAAGATGGATACGGAGTACTGTGGTATTCACGACCTTTTAAAATAAAAAAATGATCCTGATCCTCTGCCCTTGTTTCCTGATACAGATGGTGAAAGGGGTATCGCAGGAAATGTTTAAAACAGGGTTTCTTTTCATTAATCGGCAGGTATGGTTGATCGCTATTGAGATCCGCCAACCAAAAGGTGCTATTAGGGCATATTTTAAACCCTGAAATTGCCGTATTTTGCCAGAAAAAACACAATAATAGCGTATTTAAAAAAACTTGGTCATATATCGGCATTTTTTGCAACTATATCCAGATCACTGCATCAAAAAAGGGGAAATCCGGGTTCATTCAGGGCTTTGTTGGAATCCGGAATGCTCATGTCGGTTTCAAACCCTGAAAAAACAAGCAGATCTGGAATTCATTAAAAAATTCTCTACAAGGTAAGTTTTTTCGCACCATTGAACGGAATCACAAACAATTGATATCTCATGTCGTGTGTTGTGCATTTCGAGATCCCCGCGGATGACCCGGAACGGGTTGCGGGGTTTTATGGAAAAGTACTTGGCCGGGAAATTCAAAAATGGGAAGGTTCGATGGATTACTGGCTGATCTCAACAGGAAAGGACCGTGAACCGGGAATTCATGGAAGTATTGCAAAGAAAAAAGGACCGCCCCGATTCTGGAGTTCTGGTAACCGCACAGGATGAATCTGTTGATGCCTGTCTCAAAAAGATTGCCGCAGCCGGAGGAAGTATCGTTGTACCAAAGCGGGCGATACCGGGTTTGGGGTACCAAGCGCATTTCGGTGATCCTGAGGGAAATGTCATCGGGATAATAAAAAATGATCCTTCGCATACTGACAGGTTCCGGTCCACTCCAGTCTGGTGTTCTGACACTAAGAGAAAGCTTAAACGTGTCATAAAGAATCAATCTCATTTATGCAACCTTGTGGCATCATTTCCGTGCTTGTCTTCTGCTCAATACTGACAGCAGGGTGCACCCAGCTCCCGGGTATGCATATTATCAGTAACACTCCCGATCCTATAATCGGGCAGTGGATTGGAGGTGAACTGCCAGCGTCAGACCGGCACCTGATTATTTATGAAAATCAGACATTTCTTTCCACGAATTTTTTTTTAAACCGCGGGGAAACAACTGATTCAGGTAGCTGGACAAAGAGAGAACCTGGTCTCTATACACTGCAGTCAGCTACCGGTGAAATAACTGACTGGACATACGATTCTTTTGATGATTCAATGTATATGAGCGGATTACCCCAGATGAAATATCACCGCTATAAAGGTTAACCGGGAATTTGATCCTTTCGCTCATGAACTACGCCTCTTGATTTGTATCTTTCCTGGTTCTTTAAACCAAAAACCTATTTTTCTGCTCGGACTGGCATAATTACCGTTGTGATACCACTATACTGTAAACGTCGCTGTATGGCAAATGCAGTCTCGTTATGCAGGATCTTCTGGAACGGGTTTTCATGGCGGAAAACTATCTGCCCGGTAAAAAACGTGGAATTTGGAAACTCGTTTGCAATGTTTTTACAGAGTGGTACTGCCAGGTCAACAACATCAGTTCCAATATCCATCCGGTAATCTGAAGCAAAGCCCATCTCCCGGGCCAGATCAACATATTTAATGAGTGAGTTCCTCGTTGATTTTGAAAGTGCCGTCACTTCAGCTGAACCCTTGAATGTTCCCGAATCTACAACAGCAACAGAGACAAAAATAACATTTTCATAGACGCCGGGAAAATTTTTTATGACAGAATAAAACGTGTTCACGCCAAAACCATGAAACCCGCTGACGAGTTGCACCGCAGTCATTTTGTGGGGATTAACGGGTTCAGTATTCTTACTCCCGGTCACAGGTAAAACCTCGAGCCATGAATCTAATTTCCTCAAGCCTCTTGTCACGTTCTGGTAATGCCCATGGATCAGGAAGCAGAGCCCTACGAGAGCAGCTGTCAGAAATAACGTGAACCAGCCTCCCTCCCCTATCTTCTCATAAATCGTGATAAGGAGGATTGTACTGCACAATACAAAGCCGATAATGTGGATCGGGATATGCTGTTTCCAGTTTTTTTCATTCGCCCGGTTTTTGTAAAAGAACCGTGCCATACCAAACTGGGACAGGGAAAACGTGATGAACACATTAATGGCGTACATGGTGACGAGAAATACGATGGACCCCCGCGAAAAGATCATGAGTACGAGGGCTGATATCCCCATGAGGAGGATCCCATTTGTCATAGTGAGCCGCTCCGAGAGGTTGGCAAAGGACCGGGGGAGCCACGAATCGATTGCCATATTTGCCATCACCCGCGGTCCATCAATGAACCCGGTCTGAGCTGCCACAAAGAGCAGGGCTCCCTCAGAGAGGATAGTGACCAGAGCGAGAACTCCTCCCAAAGGCCAGCCACCAAAGACATTTGTCGCCAGCACGGCATTCAGGGTCTGTCCAGGAACCGGGTGAATATTCCAGAGCAGGTAGCACAGAAAGAGACCGCCGGAAAGGATGGCAAGGGAGAAGGCCATATATCCCATTGTCCGTTTTCCGGTTTTCACCTTGGGCTCACGCATGATCTGCATCCCGTTTGCAACTGCTTCGATCCCGGTATATGTTCCGCCACCGAGTGAATACGCCCGGAGGAAGATTGCCAGAACCCCGATCATACCGACCGCGGCTAAATCATTGGAGAGTCCCGACTGGAATCCTTCAGCAACTACCCCAATCTGAGGAGCATGAGCAAAAATTCCATACCCAAGGAGCAGTGCATGAGCTACGATGAACACAAGAAATATCGGGGCAAGTGTCATGACGGATTCTTTCACCCCCCGCAGGTTCATTTCTATAAGGATAATGATGAACAGGCAGGCTACCGCCAGTTTGTACGGCTGGAACGAGTAGGGTAAAAACGAGAAGATTGCATCAGCACACGCTGCGATGGAGACGGTGATGGTCAACATATAGTCGATGAGAAGTGCACTCCCTGATATGACACCTGCCCGCTGGCTGATTGTATGGGTAGCGACGATATATCCCCCACCCCCGGCGGGGTAATGTTCGATGATGCGGGTGTAGGCATACGAAATAATAAAAACAGTGAATGCGGTGCCCAATGCGAGGAAAATGGCGAGATAGGTATGTTCACCCAGTGCAATGAACGCTTCAGGAGGTCCGTAGGAAGACGACGAGACCCCGTCAGCCCCCAGTCCGATCCAGGCAAGGCGCCAATAATGGTTCGGCGGGCACCTGCCCGAATATCCTCCCAGTTCCACGAGTCCTTCGGTCCCACGGTATCTTCTTCCGGCAGCCGGGCAGGTACATGTCTGTTGTAATCGGGACCCGTCTGCCTTTGGGGATAGTTCTGAGCATTGTTGACTATGCACTAAGAGCTACGTTATTGAGACCCGGATTAATAATTTTCTGGTATATTTCACGGTCATTTTTTGAAAATCCTCTGTCTTTGAAAAAAAGAATTAAGTCCCTTACATCGAACCAAATGCCACCATCGGCATGTATATCCTTTTTAAAATCCAGAGCGTCATCAAGGTAATGAACGATGGTCCCTGATGCAATTCCCGCGGTCTTTGTCTCGCATGGTGCACCGACACTCTCACTTGAACACGTTCCGGCACGACAATTCCTGGTGGATCTTGGCTCCCGGTACCGATCAGTACGGGCAGTGCTTTGCATCTCAGCCCACTGGAATACCGTACGACCCTCAGTTACTACCGGAAAAATCCTTAAGACGATCCACGACTTTTTCGGGTTCCCCTCGGAATTGTACCTCATCGAGTATCCAGCTCAGGGGAGTCCTGATCTCGCCGGATATGTGGTCGATCTTCTCAAATCTGCAGGTCTCCCCTGTGATCTCGATCCAACCCGGGGTCTCGATCATGGAGCATGGGTACCTCTGCGACTCATGTTCCCCAAGGCTGACGTGCCTGTTGTCCAGCTTTCGATCCAGCGGAGTCTGGACCCAATAGCTCATGTTGCACTCGGCGAAGCAATCAGGGACATAAGGAAAACAGGTGTGCTTGTTCTCGGCAGTGGAGGTGCGGTCCACCCGCTTGGCAATCCTCACGCCTCGCTGGGCCCGGGTGCCCCCACGGATGAATGGGCAAAAGAATTCAATGCATGGCTCAATCATGCCGTTTCGAGCGGAGATAGGAAGAGCCTGGTCAACTACCGCACGATTGCACCATACGCTCAGGAGGCCCACCCGTATCCTGATCACTATATGCCGCTGCTTGCTGTATTCGGGGCCGCAGGCCCGGGTGCACGGGGTACGGTCCTTCACCAGAGTTGGGATCTGGGGGACCTCGGGATGGGAGCATTCGAGTTCAGCCACTAAACCACAACGTAAATAATCGCTAAAATTGCCTCTTTACGTTATACCTCATATAATGCAAGGCACCGGTGCAAGGAATATCATTTTATAGCATTACCTTCCTGAATGATTCTACAATATGGATGCAGATGACATCGATGATTTAATCACCAATTATTCTGAATTTGAAAAAAAAATTGATGATAAAATACAGGCATATCAAAAACTCAAAGATAGTCCGGACAGTATTGCAACTGCAATCCTTATTCAGTCCGTGGAATCTCAAAAGAAATCAAATGACCTTGCGGAACGAATGTTTCATGTATCCCGTGTCATGGTGATATTTACGGGGGGAGCGTTAATAATCGCCGCCGGTGCCCTGACATTTGCCTCTCTGGCGTATTTTACCCAGGGGACAGATAAAACATTCTGGGGTATCGTGACCATGTCGATAGTAAGCCTGGGAGTAATTGCTATTCTCCTGGTATTCTGGCCAAAGAAAGAAAAATCAATTCCTAAAAGAAAAAAATAGGGATTAAATCCTCGAATTAACCTTTTTTTTCTTTTTATCCTACGTTAATTTAAAAACAATAATAGTAGTATTTAAATACTAAAAACGTTTTTATTCATTAATGGACTTATGATATCCCGGGAGTGAATTGTGGTTATCTCAACATCAGATAATTTACGGGCATTATTCGAAAAACTGAAATCTGTTGGTTTTTTGGGGAGATTATTCAGGTGGCATCACATCCTTGAAATGAATTCTGCGGCCAGGACTGAATTCACCACCCTCAATAACGAACTTGATTCTCTTACTGATCAGAACAGGCAGACCAAAAACCAGTTACGATCAGTCTACCAGGACCTGGATCATCAGAAATCGCTTCTGGCAGATTTGAAATCTGATTATGCGATTGTGAAAACATCCAACCTCTATATGTCTCAGACTATCAAGGAAAAGGAGGTCGAAATCGGGGCTTTTCGGGAATCTGAAACAAAAAATGCAAAAAGAATAGCTGAAATGGAAAGGGAATCTGACCGTTTGCGCTCAACAATTGAACAGTATATTCAACAGCTCAGGAAAAATGAGGGTGAACTGGGGGCCCTCAGGGAATCTGAAGTAAAAAATCGTCAGAGGATCATTGAATTTGAACGTGATGCTGAGAGAACACGTACAGTAATTGAAGAGTACACGCAAAAAATCCAGGACTGGAAGAGCGAAATTAGCGCGTTAACCGAAGCCGATGCAAAAAACACAAAACGTATCCTTGAACTTGAAAGGGATACAGAACGGTATCGCCACTCCATGAAACAATATATCCGGCGACTTGAGGGCAATGAGGCAGGAAACGGAGATTGTGGCGAACCGGACAATTCTCTCGAAAGATAAGTGAATCGAACCGCAATAGTATCTCCCGACATCCTGCTAACCACCCTGATTTTACGGCTGTTTTTCCTTCACTTACGTATCGCAGGATACTGTAGTATCGCTTTTTTAAGACCATCCCGATCGTCAAGACTATGGGCCCGGATAAAATAATCCGGAATCCCGAAAGCCGTGATGAGCAAGAAAATATGGAATGTAACGCTATTTATCATATAAAAAATAACATGTATACCACTTAATGAGGAATACGATGTCACAACAACTCGGGGGACAACCCATTATTATTCTCAGGGAAGGAGCAACGAGAAACCGGGGACAGGAAGCCCAGAACAATAATTTTGCAGCTGCGAGGGCAGTGGCAGCCGCTGTCAAATCGACCCTTGGTCCCAAAGGTATGGACAAGATGCTCATCGACAGCATGGGGGATATTACCATAACCAACGACGGGGTCACCATCTTAAAAGAAATGGACATTGAACATCCTGCCGCAAAGATGATGGTTGAGATCGCAAAGACCCAGGATGCTGAAGTCGGCGATGGGACTACCAGCGCAGTCGTGATCGCGGGAGAACTCCTGAAGAACGCTGAGGGGCTTCTTGCCCAGAAAGTCCACCCGACTGTTATCGCTGAAGGATACCGGATGGCAGCGGCAGAAGCGCTCGTGATGCTCAACGGGTTCGCCATAACCGTGAAACCNTCCGATACNGCGATTCTCAAAAAGATCGCCGAGACAGCACTTACGGGTAAGAATGCCGAGGTNTCGAAAGACCGGCTCTGTGACATCCTTGTGAAGGCGATCACGTTTGTTACCGATCCTGACGGCAAAGTGGATATCGCTCATATCAACGTGGAGAAGAAGATCGGCGGATCTGTCGACGACACCAATCTTATCGAAGGCATGGCAATTGATAAGGAACGTGCACACCCCAGCATGCCCAAATCGGTGAAGAATGCAAAGATCCTGCTCCTCAATGCAGCGCTCGAATTCAAAAAGACTGAAGTGAATGCGAAGATCAATATCTCCACTCCCGGACAGGCCCAGGCATTCCTCGATGAAGAGGAGCACATGGTCCACACGATGGTGAACAAGGTTGTAAAAAGCGGTGCGACCGTCATCTTCTGCCAGAAGGGGATTGATGATGTGGCCCAGCACTACCTTGCAAAAGCCGGGATCCTTGCTGTCCGCAGGCTGAAGAAAAGTGATATCGAGAATCTCGCCCGTGCAACGGGTGCGAATATCGTTAACAGCATCGATGCAATAACCCCAAAGGATCTCGGCACCGCAGGGCTCGTTGAGGAACGCAAGGTCTCAGGTGATGAGATGATCTATGTCTCGAAGTGTAAAGATCCCAAGGCAGTCTCCATAATCGTCAGGGGAGGAACCGAGCACGTTGTCGATGAACTCGAACGTGCCATCCACGATGCACTCATGGTGGTGAGCGTCGTGGTTGAGGGAAAAAAGATCACCGCTGGTGGCGGAGCCCCCGAAACCGAACTCTCGCTCCAGTTACGGAGATTTGCATCGCAGGAAGGGGGTCGCGTCCAGCTTGCGATTGAAGCATTTGCTGCCGCTCTTGAGGTCATCCCCCGGTCCCTCGCTGAGAACGCGGGGCTTGACCCCATCGATATGCTTGTTGCAATCCGTGCTGCACACGGGCTTGATGTCTATGAAGGTAAACCCGTGGATATGCTCAAGGCAGGTGTCGTCGAACCGCTGCGGGTGAAAACCCAGGCAATATCAAGCGCGGCAGAGGCCGCCGTTATGATCCTCCGCATTGACGACATTATTGCATCTTCGAAATCCGGCTCACCCGGTGGCGGTATGCCGCCCGGTGGTATGGGTGGGATGCCCCCAGGTATGGAAGATTATTAATTTTTCAAACAATTTTTTTTTAAAAACAAGTTTTTAAAATATTCGATAGTCCCTTGGAATCATCCGGTGCATCAGCCTGGAAAAAACAGCACCCAAATTGGGTGCACACCGTGGTTCCTGATATCCACTCAACCGGTTTTGTTTTCCCGTCCGGTTCGAACGATGAGAACCGGTTTTTTTGTTCTTCTTACAACAGTAAACGTGGTGCTCCCGAGCACCAGCTCGCGAATCCTGTCCAGGCCAAAGGCACTCATCGCTATCAGGGAAACATCATTTTTTTCTGCAACCGATAGTATCATCTCTGTCGGATCTCCTGCACCAACGTGAAAAATTATATCAGCACCAGTATCGATTAATTCCTTTTTCATGTCCTCGAGTCTTTTTTCTGCGGTTTTAAGATAACCTTCGATATCATTTTCTGATTCTGCGCGACTGACAACATGCAGGAGAAGGATTTCTTTGATCCCGGGAATCGTTTTTATAAATGTTAATGCATCGCTTGCGGAGCGGGAAAAATCTGTAGGCACCAGCACTTTTGAAAATAGTTTCTGGTAGGTAAAAGCAGGTGAAGCTGGGGACTCAATGGAGGCCATAGGGAAATGCATAATGAGCACATTTGTCGTGGCATACCGTATCACCGATGATGAAACACTCCCCAGCAGAAGTTCCTGGATCGGGTTGATGCCCCGGGCACCAATGACTATCAGGGACACGTTTTCGGTTTTGGCAATTTCCAGGATGGCGTTCGAAACAGGGCTCTGCGTAATCGCATTGACTATTACATCAACATTTATGCTCACTCTGATGCCGCGTTGCTCAAGAAATCTTTTTTTCTCCTCTAAGAGGAGCTGAGTATTTTCGATATGCGGGTTTCCGAATGTCCAATCCAGCCTTGCAGGACGGGTGGCATCCACTACATGCACGAGAACCGCTTCCTGTATTCCGGGAATCTCGCTGAGACGATCAAGGATTTTTTGTGTATAGCGTGAAAAATCCAGGGCAACCAGCACTTTTTTGAACATTGCAGCA
>JGI20214J14112_1000150_pt1 | contig 10422 bp, 7 predicted proteins | sample WetSurMetagenome_FD_14112 | JGI IMG/M metagenome (IMG submission 14112)
CTTACCGGCGGACACGTTTACTTGCGCATTATATCTAACTTGGCTGTTAAGCGGCTTGCAAAAGCATGGTGTACTGTTCCCAAAGAAGCTGTTGGTGGGGAAACAGTCGTAGATGGTATTTCTTATGCATCTGCTTTCGCTGCAGCTGACCCCTACCGAGCGGCTACCCATAACAAGGGAGCTATGAACGGCATAATCGCCGTTGTCTTAGCTACCGGCAACGATCACCGAGCCATCGAGGCAGGCGGACACGCTTACGCAGCGTTCAACGGACCCTACACCTCCTTCTCGAAATGGGTAAAAAATAAAAACGGCGACTTGGAAGGCTCAATCGAGTTGCCGATGGCTGTCGGGTTAATCGGAGGAGCAGTTAAAACCCACCCAATCGCACGCATCGCAATGAAAATTCTAAACGTGAAATCCGCCAACGAATTCGGTGAAGTCCTCGCTGCCGTGGGTTTAGCCCAGAACTTGGCTGCGCTTCGTGCGCTATCCAGTGAGGGGATTCAGCGTGGTCATATGTCTTTGCATGCGAGAAACATCGCAGTAACAGCAGGCGCCAAAGACGCAATGATCGATTTAGTGGCGGAGCGGATGGTTAAGGAACGCAAGGTCCGTGTTGATCGAGCTAAAGAAATCCTTGACGAGCTATGTACAAAACAATAGTGACTTCTCTGCCTTAACATTTAGCACAATTGCAAAAATGTGTGCGCACTAAAATTTAATTGGGAAGCTGATTTTCTTAAAGATGGAATAAACCCTAAAAAAACAGAAAATGAAGAAAATGCTAACTCATTCTAGTATTATTCGTGCGTCGACTGTTTTTGCGCCTTTAGAGTAAGCCATGATTGGGTTTAGGTCGAGTTCCTTGATTTCTGGGTAATCCATGATTAGATGTGATGTATTGCATAGTATGGCGACGAGAGCATCGATATCTGCTGGCGTCGTGTTTCTGTATCCATTGAGAAGCGGATAAGCCTTAAGCTGCATAATCATTTCTTTCGCGTCATCGGCAGTCAGTGGGGCAACCCGGAAATTCACATCTTTTAAGAGCTCAACAAAAATGCCGCCGAAGCCAAACATGACAGTTTGCCCAAACTGCGGATCCTTGATGGCCCCCACGATAACCTCTGTTGACTGAGGCGCCATCTCCGATACTAAGACGCCTACAATTTTTACATCGGCTTTGTATTTAGCTGCATTCTCGATGATTTTTTTGTAGCCTGCGGCGACGTCGGCGGCGGTTTTGAGGTTAACGATGACTCCGCCAGCTTCAGTTTTGTGGATAATGTCTGGGGAAACAATTTTTAAAACGATGGGATAACCGATTTGGTCTGCTTGTGCTGAGGCTTCTTTTTCGTTTTTTGCGAGCATAAATTTGGTGACTGGGATGCCGTATTCTGCGCAGATGGTTTTGGCTTCGGTTTCTAAGAGTGCTTTTCTGCCTTCTTTTTTGGCTTGGTTGATGATTTTTTGAGTTTGATTCACGGGGTTATTCTTCCTTTGACGTATGTATGTGGTGTTTTGGGGGATTAAAAATGGTTTTGTTTGTGGGGTGTTTTTTGTCTGACTTGTGTATGTGTCGAACAGATTGACAATATAGTTTAGTGAGACATAATATTTAATAGCGATTGGAAGCCCAAAATACAAGTTAAAGGGCCCGACAATGTCAAAACTTAACCTTAAACAATCCATCAAAGAATCAATCGACAAAACAGTTGCCAAACTAAAACGATCCAATAAAGCTAAAAAAAGCCCAAAAAAACCAAAAATAAACATAAAAGGCTCCTTGGCGAACACCTCAGCGCGCATAAAAAACATCAAACTCCCCAAAATAAAACTTAAAATTCCAAAAATAAACCTTAAACTCAAATTAAATTCTAAAAAGAAAAAAGTCGAAATAGAACCATCCCCAGTAACTAAAACGCTTCAAAAAGGCGTAAAAATCGTAGATAAATACTCACTCTACGAACCCTTCGCCCAAGTAGCAATAATTCAAGATCCCAAAACAGGCGAACACAAATATGTCCTCGACGAGCTCCAGCTCGACCCAATGGAACGCGGAATATACAACCGCATCCTAGAAATCTTGCTTGCTGAAATTGAATCCCCCAAAGAGGAAATAACTGACCCCAGAAAGTTTTTCGCTGAAGAAGCAAAAAAAATCGTAGAAAAATACCGAATTAGTCTCGGTTGGCTTCCTGATGTTTCTTGGTACAAAATTCTCTATCATGCTGAACGCGATTTAGTCGGTTTCGGTAAAATCGATCCGTTAATGAGGGACCCCAACATAGAAGACATTTCCTGCGACGGAGTAAACAAACCTGTTTACATTTGGCATCGAGTCTTCGAAAGTATAGAAACAAACCTGCAGTTTGAAAGTGACGAGGATCTAGATAATCTGGTCGTCAAACTGGTTCACATGGCGGGCAAACACGTCAGTAGCGCCTTCCCTATCGTTGACGCTTCGCTTCCAGGAAAACACCGCCTAGCAGTAGCTTACAGACGGGAAATTACGCCATTTGGCACTGCCTATACAATCAGAAAATTCCGCGAAGACCCCTACTCAATAATTGACCTAATCAACATCGGCACCTTCACCGAAGAAATGGCAGCATACCTTTGGATTTGCCTCGAAAACCGAGCCTCTGTCATGGTTCTAGGAGGAACCGCAGCGGGGAAAACTACCGCGCTAAACGCATTGGGCTGTCTGATTAAGCCTGGCAGCAAGATTATGACTATCGAAGAAACCGCTGAACTGAACTTGTCCCATGAAAACTGGGTTTCACTCATCGCGAGGCAAAGTTACGGTTTAGGTGGAAGCAGCGTCGGAGAAGTTGCATTATTTGACTTGGTAAAGACATGCATGAGACACCGCCCTGACTTGATGATTGTCGGCGAAGTCCGAGGCCAAGAAGCATACGTCCTATTCCAAGCTCTTGCTACTGGACACGGTGGCATGTGCACAATGCACGCTGAAAACGTTCAGTCAGCAATCAGACGTCTCACTCAAAAGCCCATGGATATTTCGCCAGCATATATCCCATTAATGAACATAGTCATGTCCGTTCAACGTGTTCACTTAGTAAAGAATGGCGAAAAGAAAGCTTATCGCCGAATACTCTCAGTCAACGAAATCATTGATTCCGAAAAATATGTCAATCCATTCAAGTGGGATCCAATCAAAGACCAGCAAATGGTTGATATAGATTCCAGCTTCTTGCTCACCAACTATTCAGAGCGCTTAGGAATAACACGTGAACAACTTGTTGAGGAGTTGAATCGCAGAAAGAATGTGTTAAGTTGGATGAGAAATAGCAATATACGGAGCTACAAAGAAGTCGCCTCAATCATTGCCGAATACTATGCTAGACCAAAGGAGTTCTACCAAAAAACTGTTGAAAGTGAGGAGGCTAAACCAGTTGCCGTTGCTAAATAAATTTGAAGCTTGGTCATTCCGTCTTTTCGGCCGCTTCGCTCCATATTTTCTAAAAAACGTCTTTCCACAAGTCAAAGGTACTCTAGAGAAGGGTCGAGTGAGAATTTACCCTGAAACATACATCTCACTCATGTTTTTCGTTGCATTGTTAACCCTGCCTGTATCGATTTTCGCGGTAGTGGTAGCTTTAACTTTTGGGTTCTTACCCATTCTTGCCCTAGCTTTCCTGCCTCTNTTTGTTATCGTGGGTTTTCTGATTGTTCCCATGAACAATTCCAGTGATAGATCCTCTGGTCTGGAGCGCGAAATGCCTTTTGCGGCAGCATACATCAGTGTTATGTCGTCAGGAGGTATAGCACCCTATACTAGCTTCAAACGCTTAACTCAAGTTGACCTTATGCCTACGATGAGTAAGGAAGCAAGAGACATCATAAAAGATGTAGAAATCTTCGGGGTCGATCCCCTTTCAGCCCTTGATATAGCTGCAAAAAAGACTCCGCTTGATATCTTCAAAGATTTCTTGGGAGGTTACGCCTCTACGGTCATCATAGGTGGCGACATCGGACACTATCTTGAACGCAAAGCAGAAGACATCTTCAAAATACGTGCACTAAGGGTTAAAGCGGCAGCTGAACGTCTAGGCATGCTGCTGGAAACTTTCATAATTGTCATGGTTATGATGTCATTATGTTTTTACATTCTGTTTGCTGTAAATGGCATCCAGAGTGGAGTCAGCTCAACTGCTGATATATCACAATTCTCAGGCATACTAATGTACACTTACATTTTTACGCCCATGCTTTCAGTAATGTTCATCTACCTCGCCCATAGCATGCAACCGAAAACACCGCTTATGGAAATGCGTCCATACAAGATGTTCGGCATATTCAGCGTAATTGCCGTAATAGTATTCCTGCTCCTCACCAACTTCTTAGGTGCAACTCAGCTACCAATCTTTACTCAGTTACAAGCAATAGGCGTTGACTTGCCAATAGCCCTAGCTGTGTCATTGTTCATTTCTGCCGCACCAGCCGCAATGGTATACATTAAACTAGCCAAAGTCAGAAATAGCATGGAACAAGGAGTCACAAACTTCCTACGGGACCTCACGGAAGTAAGAAAAACTGGGCTCTCACCGGAAAAATGCATCGAGAGCCTCTCTAAACGAGACTATGGCTCTTTCACCAAGGAACTTAGAAAAATTAGCTCCGAAATTTCTTGGGGTATTCCTATTAAGAAAGTCATGATGGATTTCCTTCACCGCACACGAAGTTGGATGGTGCAAATCGTCATGTTTCTGCTAGTCGAAACCATAGATGTAGGAGGCGGAACCATCGCTATGATCGAGTCTTTGGCGCGTTTCAACAATCTAACACAAGAAGTGGAAAAAGAAAAGAAAATGAATGTCCGTCCTTACGTGTTCATGCCTTATTTGGCTTCGATTCTACTGGTGGCGACCACCATAATGATGATGGGGTTAACCACTGGAATAACAGTGCCTGGAGTTAACTCGGCTCCACAGGATAACAGTCTGATGCAGGTAGTATTCATCTCATCTGTCATCTTCAACAGCTATCTCATCGGCATTGTTGCAGGAAAAATCAGCGAAGAATCCGTTGGAGCGGGCTTTAAGCATGCTGCCATACTTGTCCTGATCTCAATAGTAGCTGCTAAGTTGATTCCGCAATTCGTAAAACTCGGATGAGGGCGATGAATATGCGAAAAAGTCATAGAAGTTTTCGAAAGGACGAGAGAGCAGCTAGCCCAGCTATCTCAACGGTTATTCTAATGGCCGCTGGCGTCGCTATGATTTTGATTGCGATGACTTATGCTAACAACATGTTAATCCTGAAGATGGCGGAGAACGAATACACCACAAACAAACAATTCATGCAAACTACGGGACAGCAAATTGATGACATCGCTTGGACAGTTGGTCGAACGCAAACGGTTACCTACTCAAGCAAGTATGGAAATGTAAAGTTCCAAGAAGTTGCGCTTAACTACACTTTTCAAGTTCACACCACGACAGGGGTATGGAATAATGTATCCGGCACTACAGGAATAATCTTGTATAATATGCCTGTGGGTTACTACTCTTTGGGCAACAACTCTTTTGCACGCGTTCCGTTTGCTGCCAACAGCTCATTTCTCTTACCTGATTCTACAGCGCCAATAAGCCAAGTTATATGCGAACAGAGATTGCCTATGAGTGACGGTGGCTATGCGCGAATTGCTTTAGTTCCGACAATGAGAGTTCTTACTTCAACTATAACATCAACCACCGGGTCAACGAACTACTTTAAGTTCTATCTTCCAGACCTTGAAAACGGTACAAACCTCTACAGATCCCAATCTATAACTTTAACAGGCAACGGTATCTCGAAAGTAACTAAAGATCACGTAGACCAAGTAATTATAAGTGTGAGTTTTCCTAAGGGGGCTTCTCTTGGATTTGATTCTTCTTTTTTCAACTTCAAAAGTAATACCATAACACTCAATAGTACTTCCACTCCGAGGTTGCCAGCTGACTCAGTTGTTGAATTTTATGTCGGCAAAGTGGTTGTTGCGATAGGGCAGGTATAATGCTATGGAGGTTGAATTGTGCCCTCGGTAACCATTGAATACATGATAATGATTCCTGTCCTTATTCTACAGATTTTCCTTTTCCCTATAACCGCCTCGGTAATCATGAACACTTGGGCGGACTCCAGTATGACCCTTGAACTCCAAGAAACTGCAGGGCACATTGGCAGCTCTATCCAGCAACTATATTACACTATGAATCATGCCTCAGTTCCCAATGGCACAATGTCAATCACCTTAGGTACACCACCGTTAATAGAAGGGCATGTTTACACGACGACCCTAAGTCACGCGAAGAACCTTGAAACTTCAATCCAAGTAATGAACGTCACGCTCACGCTGTTAGGCACAAAAGACCAAACTTCAACGTTAGTTACTCTTGGTCAAAATGTTGATTGGCAAGAAAACTTGGCCTTTAACAGTACTGCGCATTCACTTAGCATAGTTGCTCACAAGATGTCTAATTCTATCTCGCTATCCTTCGGAGGGACATAACGATATGGCGAGTGGATCAATCGACCATATGATTTCTCTAATAATATTTATTGCAGCTATTACGATTTTTATTGGTCTTTTCAGCCAAAGCATGCAGACCGGGGTTACCTATGAGCGTCACAAAGTGTTGTCAACTAAAACCAGTGACCTTTTAGATAACATACTCCTGAATCCAGGAATACCTAGTACTTGGGGAAAAAGTGACGGTGCAATTGTTGGGTTTGGATTGCAGAATCCAGACTACTCGCAATACAAATTGAGTTCTTTTTCTCTGATGCGGTTAGTTTCCACTCAATTGCCTGTTTATTATCCCAGAACTGGCACATACTATAGCAATGATAGCGTCGGGTTAGGCAGTTACTTACTTGTGCCCTCTACAGAAAGCGTAAACTACTCTACCGTTTCCAAGATTCTAGGCATAAATGGAACCTACGGATTTCAATTAGCTCTGTCTCCAACACTAACCTTTGATTTTCAAAAAATATCAAACTATTCGCCATTAACTATGCAGGTTAGCATATATGGCACGGGTTATCCACTTGCAAATGCACCAATAGTCTATAGCCTAATTGTAGTTAACCCAGGTGCAGGTAATTATCCTTCATACACAGTTGTCAACAATGTATCTATCACTGATGGAGCGGGATTAGCACAATTGGTATTTCCCCAAATCACTAGCGGAAGCCAATCTTATGCACTAATAATCTATTCAGACCTTAATGGCCTCAAAGGAACAGGTTACTACGTAAACAATTCACCTAGCTTCTCTAAAACAGTGATTCCTTTAACTGATAGTTTCCAAAACAGAACAATCTTGCTTACCCATGGCGATTCCGTAGGTCAGCCTCCACAGCCTCCAGTTTACTCAAAGTTGGGCTATAACGCATCATTTGTGATTTTGACTGAGGATTACACATTGCGCCAAGTACAATTAGACCAACAAAGTGCGGTTGGAAATCTATCTTATGCCTCTGGCAGCGAACCAGACCACGTTTCCATAACAGTTCCAGATAATGATGGAATTTTAATTGTAACTTACAAGAACACTTCAGGACAGTGCGGGGTTGTTCTAATGCCTTGGGGGTTGGGTTCTCTGGCTTTCCCACTAAAGTTTGGTGGTAATCCAGCGGGACAAGAATGGGTTACAACTGATATTCGGCAAGTTACTGTCGGCGGTATCGCTTATCAGGCTCAACTTAGCCTTTGGAATCTGCAAGGATATTCGGGGACTGGTTAAATGATTCGTACAATCGAAATCCTATTTGTTATAATAATTATCTCCGGTGCAGTGATCGCAACTTCATACTTTACTGTTCTGCCATCGCCAAGAGAAGTCTCGCCTATTAACCTTCGACGCTTATCCTTTACGACCTTGCAGGTGCTTGATTCAGATTATGACTTAAGTCGAGCTGCGTTCCAAACGGATAACGCTACAGCTTGGAGCGGGCTGCAAGTTGCGCTTTCAGCTTCCTTACCTTCCAACGTAGTGTACAATCTGACAGTTTATGACGTCAATGATCAAGATGGGCAAGTCTATAGCTATGTGTCTTCTATCTCAAATGCTGCGAGCCTTTCAACCTCTGATGTTTCGACTTACACTGTGGCCTCTTCAAACGTTACCTTTAATTTTACACCACAGAAAATCGGTGAAGGCGGCGGTGGAACTCTCTACATATTGAATTGCAGTGACGCAAATGGATGGTGGATTACCGGGTATACAGCGCAGAGCTTAGCACAAGACCTCTACAACCTGTTATCACCATATTTTGTTAACACTATAATGGTGCAAAATACGTCCCAGCTTGCCCAGATTCTAAGCGGAACTCCATTACAAGGAGAGGTTCTTCCGAATGCGGTTGTCATCAATACTTACGGAGAAGCAGTACCTATCCCAACGAACTATTGCCAAGCGCCTTATTCCCAAAACAATTATGCTTATTACAGCTACTACTTAGGGCAACGGGTAAACCTTTACAATTGGACCTGGTCCAGCATAGTAGGCTACCCCTTCTACTATGTAAGCAACACTGCGGCATTTTCAGGTGTACAAAATAATTGGGGCATATATGGGATGCAAATGACGGGTCCAGGCGGCTCAAGGGCTTTTCTCGAGGGTATAAATAACCAAGCCTATGTTTCCAACACTAATGCAGTTACTGATAGTGCTAACAGGCAGGTCACATTTACGCAAAACGTCTTAGATAAGAGCAATTATTACGGAATCTACCCTTCGACATATCAGACTTCAACCAGAGCTTTATCTAACTCAACCTTGGCAGGTTACAACCTTAAAGTTGGACTCAACATATTCAACCCGGCAGGTGACTATTTGGCTGGAGCCATTTACAATCACTATGCAACTGGTTCATCAAACATTACTGGTTCACTCTTAGCCTTAGGATTAACTCGAACACCTGACGTTCGAGTCACAGGCATAGGTCTCCTATCATATTATCAACCTAGATTATATGCATCAGAATATACAGCACAGGGCACTTCACGGTTGGTAATTTTACAGTTGGGTTTGGTGGGGAGTGTATAGCATGAACAACAAAGGTCAATTTTCAATAATAGCCGCATTGCTTGTTGCAGTGGTCCTAATCGCTTCAGTTATTGGCACTTACTCAGCCATTCGCTATAGTCCAATCCAAGAACAACCTCAAATCTTGAGTTCTATAGATGAAACCAACCAAGCGCTTAAGCAGCTGTTAGGTTTTACTGTAGGCTATTATGGTTCTGTTTTGAAGGTCACAGGGAATGTTACTTATGCTCAGAAGTTAGCCCAAAACTACTTCGATGGCGGCATTGGGAATCTGGGCTCTATTAAACCTGAGTGGGGTTTGGCGTTGAATACTTCTCAAGTGGAGCTTAAAGCAAATTGGTTTACCAATGATAGTTACAGTCAAGGCAGTATGAACGTCACTTATGATTTGAACGGTTTAGGAATAACGGGCGTAAGCTACTCCGCTTCAAGTCGATTAGAAGTACAAGTATCAAACATTAATTCAACAACACAGGCCCAGTTCAAAATATTAACAGACAACAGTGAACCATTAATCAACCTTGGAGCAAATAACCTGAAGTTCTTCCGATATGTGTTTGGAAACCTAACATGGGACTTTTCGGTTCCCACCAACGTAATTTCGCGTGCAGATGGAACTTACATAGTTGACTTACCTTCAGGAGTATCAAGCAACGCCTACGTGCTTCAAGTTGAAGATATCCGTGGCCTCTCAGTTTTAGCGGCATCTTACAGCCAATTCACTGCTTCGATTGCTTGGAATAAAACAGCGTACAGAACTGATTTGGACTATGTAGATAACGCCAACTTAAACGTTACCGGTACGCATGGTAACTTCACTGCTCAACAATACGGACCCGACAACGTCTACGACACCTTGACGGAAGCAGCCTCAGGAGTCACTCAAGTTCCAAGCTACCCCACAAACTACAACACCTACGGCTTAACCACATTAGCTAGTGGGTCCATTGGTAATTTGCAATTTAACGATGGCAATTACCTTAGTTTTCACGCTTATAGTTCAGCCTTTGGAGGCTCAGCTAACCTTGGATACACCTCAGTGGGCGGGACAAGCAGCGATTTAACTTACGTCAGAGGTTCCAGATTTGCATTAGGTGCATCAAATGGTTTAGCGACTAGTATAAGTGCATACTTGGGTTTTACCGGTTCTAGTAGTACCTTTGGGAATACCAACACCGGTTCCTCGGGGAGTGCAATCATCGACACGATTAGGGGTCAACGTTTTACGTCTCCTGCCAATCCAGTCGTCGCACAAAGCATATCTGCATATATTTACTGCACAACAAGCGCCAAGAACATGAAAGCGGCCCTCTATGACTCAGGCGGAAACCTAATTGCTATAACCAACCAAAACTCTATA
>JGI20214J14112_1000151_pt1 | contig 10417 bp, 12 predicted proteins | sample WetSurMetagenome_FD_14112 | JGI IMG/M metagenome (IMG submission 14112)
GCAATAGCGCATTCGAATAATTTGGTGAGGCGCGCGAAGTATCCACGAAAATTCTGCTGATATTTACTACTGGCGCGCCATGGCCGAGCCCCCCACCAAGAAAGGTGAGTGTACGGAAGACTAAATTGCCGGAAATGCCGTCTGGAGCAATGATCAGTCCGCAGGTTTCAACAGCATCCTCAATCAGGATTTCACAGTGTTCTGCATCGCCAAGCCGTGCAACCAGTTCAGCGTCGGCCATACTCGCGTCCACCTGGCTGTGCCTGCCGATATCCCCAAGCCGGCCTCCGGAAAGGACCCCGACCTTTTTCAAAAGACCGAATTTTTGCGCAATCAGGCGCCCTTTTTTTATCAGTTCAAGTTTTTCAGGAACTGTCCATCCTTCATCTACACCTACCGGTGTGAGAAGGAATTTTTTTCCCTTCACCGTCTCAAGCAGCGCAATGCGTTCGAGATGATCGACTCCCTCTGCTTTTTTTAACGCCCTGAGCGTAGAATTTGCAGGGAGCGTCCCTCGAACGGCAGCATCAATCCTGCCTGCCATGAGGTCGTCGATGAGCGCCTGTTCAGGGTTCGTGTGTTCAACGATCTGAACAGCATACGCGACCGCTTTTAAATCAACAGTTCCCGGTCGGCAATAACAGACCGTAATAAAATTCCCGCTCACGTGTTGTGCGCTGTCAATAACTTTTTGTGCATCTTCTGCGATTCCGATGCCAATACGTTTTACCGCGCCAGACATGCAACGTCCTCATCAGAAAGGTGCATGATCCCATCTTCGATAAAATCAAAGACCTGCGTCTCCTGCCCGTCAAAGGTGATACGCAGCTCCCGTGTGCTGTTGACGGTCCCTATCTTATGAGCCGTCATTCCGACGCCGGCAAAGAGCCCTACAAGCTCCGGGATATGTGCTTTTTTTGCTGTCATGATAAAGCCCATACCCGGGTACATTCGTATCCATTGTTCGAATGTCATATTGTTTGCTGCCAGGTTCGGCCTGGGGATCAGTTCAAGATCGATCTCTGCCCCTTTCCCGCTGACTTCCAGGAGCATTCCCAGCGTTCCGATAAGACCGGGGTTGCTGATATCCTTGCCTGCCGTAACCAGGTGACGTTTTCCAATCTCTTCCATCACGGCAATCTGCGCCCTGACTTCCCGGCCGGATTTCATCGTAACCGAGTCCCAGTTAAGTGCACAGGAAGGATGAACACGCCCCGAGAGATCAATAGCGGCTACCACACAATCCCCTTCCTTTGCGGTGTGGCTGTAGATGATTGAGTCAAGCCGGGCTGAACCAAGAATCGAGACATCGATGACACTGTAGGGTGCGTCCGGGTGCAGGTGTCCCCCGACGATAGGCACGCCAAACTGTGCGGATGCGTCGTGCATCCCTTTAACCACAAGTTCCTGTACCGTGGTTTTTGCAATCGAGAATATATCCACCATTGCTATGGGATGACCTCCCATTGCCGCGATGTCATGTATATTGACGAGCACTGAACAATATCCCGCCCAGTACGGGTCCGCTTCCATGAGCCTGCTCCATATGCCGTCAGCTGCAAGGAGAAGAGCCTCGCCATTATGCTCGATTACCGCTGCATCCTCCCCGAACGAAGCGACAACATGGGGCGCGTCGATCTTCAAAGCCCTGACCATCTCTCCGATGGAATGCTTCCTACGGACACCCTCATATTCTCTTACTACTTTTGCAATCGTCTCTGTGGAGCAGCTGTGGACCACGGTATCACCTGAAGAATGGATTGTTCACTATTTCGTGTATCGTAGTTTCACTTGATCAGAGATAATTTATTTGATATACAGTCAACGTGTTGGTATGGACTGGGCAGAAAAATACCGTCCCGCACGGCTTGAGGACATCGTCGGGAACACAACTGCAATCCGACAGATTGCGGCGTGGGCGATGAACTGGACGAATAAATCCAAGCCGCTGCTCATCTACGGAAAGCCCGGTATTGGCAAAACCTCCAGTGCGTACGCGCTTGCCAACGATATGGGATGGGACGTTATTGAGCTCAATGCAAGTGACCAGCGGACTGCGGCTGTCATTGAGCATATTGCCGGGGTCGGGAGTGTCACTGCAAGTCTCACCGGGTCAGTAAGGAAACTGATTGTGCTTGATGAAGCGGATAATCTTCAGGGTACTGCGGACCGCGGGGGAGCAAAGGCTATCATTGAATGTATCCGGAATGCACAACAGCCGATGATCCTGATCGCCAATGATCTCTATGGTCTTTCTCCCGAACTACGGTTCCGCTGTGAACCCGTCCAGTTCAAGGCAATTCCCGCCCGTTCTATCGGACCGCGCCTTAAATATCTCTGCGCTTCAGAAAAGATTACCTGCAGCGATGCTGCTATCCGTTCAATTGCGGAGAGTGCTGAAGGGGATATCCGATCGGCGGTCAACATGCTCTATGCCTCGGCCATTGGCAGGGATCGGCTTGAAGATTTACAGGTTCATACCTCCCAGAAAGATGAAAGGGTATCAATCTTCTCACTGATAACCGCTATTTTCCATACCACGCCGGATGACGAGCTGATGCGTCTCTCGTACGATGTCGATGATACACCGGAAACAATCGAGCAGTGGATTGAAGGTAATGTCCACCTGCTTCCCACTCCTTCAGCAGTTGCAGAGGGATACCGCCACCTCTCGCGGGCAGATGAATATCTTGGGTATACCTATCGCAGGCAATATTATACGCTCTGGCGGTACGCGACAGCGGTTATGCTGCTGGGTGTTGCTGATGCAGCAGGGGGAAAAGGGATTCATACACGGATTATGCCCCCGGAACGATGGCAGAAAATGTCAACGGCAAAAAAGCAGAAAGCTATCCGTATCATTACCCTCAACAAGATTGCCGGAACCATGCACATCCCACAGAACACGCTGCGCGAGAACTATCTGGACATAATTTCCCAGTTAGTCGAACATGATCCGGCCACTTATGTGCGTGAACTGATGTTTGATGCCGATCAGCTCAATTTCTTCCTGCATGACAAGGCACGCTCGCAGGAGATCATAAAATCCCTTCTTTCAGAAGAAAAGGCGGGAAAAGAGCAGGAGAAAAAATCCAAAAAAGNAAAGGTCCAGAAACCAGCCCAGCGGGAGCTGGAGGAACCCTGCAACCCCCCAGAACCAGAAGAGAAAAAACTTCCTCCCCGTTCTCAGTCAACGCTGTTTGACGGGTTCTGAGGCTTTGTAATAGCGGTGAAGCAGGACACCNCAGTCAATTTTTTCGCCGCCATTCCCATAGCATTCAAAACCCAGGTGATAGACGATAAGATCACTGTTTATCGTCCGGGCAAGGGCGAGGAGTGGGGGGACCATCTCGATAGCAGGGCGGATGGCGTAGATGACATCTGCGCCTTTATACAGGCTGATATCCGGTGAGAATACATCATCTGTTGTGAAAGAAAGCCCTCCGNNGACTTCACGGTCTTTGACATCGGTACAGCGTACACGGATCCCCGCATTGAGGAGGATGTGTGCTGCCTCCGTGTTTTTCCCGATCCCGACCTCTATGGCGTCGGTATAATGTTTCGCAATATATTCCCCGATGCATGTCTCAATATGTTTATAGGAGCCCATTGAAACAGAATATAGCGATGCATATCCATATTTTTTGGGATTCCCAGTCCCCACCGGGCCTCCAGGTACCGGTAACCCGCATGATATCTTCTATTCTCAGAATGCCGGCATCGGTATCGGAGAACCATGTGCGTATGATGGGATATGTAGACGAGCGCAAACAGATCGATGCATCGGTGTTATTAGACAGTATCCAGGCGTACAAACATCGCCATTCCCTAAAAGATCCTCTTCTTCTGGTTGTTCACCAGGACCTTTTTAAGAATGGCAATAGTTTTGTATTCGGACTTGCCCGTGAGTCTGTCGGTGCAGCGGTTGTCTCAACTGCCAGGCTCAGTAATGAATATTACGGGAGAGACGGGAACGATGACGACCTTATTGACCGGATAATAAAAGAAGGTTCGCACGAAGTCGGTCACCTGCTTGGCCTTGACCACTGCCCCGACCATGAATGCATCATGTTTAAACCAGACACCCTCGATGAACTGGATCGGAAGAAAAAGGCGCTCTGCAAACTATGCAGTGAACGTCTGGAAGGGCATGTCCTTCCAGACTGACGGGATTTAAGGCTGATTCGGAACTAGGGAGGTTCTGACACAGACAGGGTGCAAAATTGCTGTTTGTGATGAGTCTGCCGTCCGGGGTATTTTGCATGCTGACGGTCTTTTAAAAAAACTGGTCCTGGCTTGTGGAGAAATCTCAATTACCGGCTAACCGTTCACAGGAGTTTCAACCCGGCAGATGTGGTCTCCCCCATGCGATAGATCGAATTAGGTATACGTCATCATCATCAGGAGCAGAGGTGGTATGAGGACAGGAACTGTCCCCCTCCTTTATCATACCTGTACTTCGTATTTCATGGGATAACAAAAAATTTTTCCAGGGCCGAGGTGGTGAAGCCAACACTCCTTTCACGAGAGAATTTATAGATCCGGCATCATCCGGGCGATATACCATGCATGGAATGCCAGGACAAGGTACACCGGGAACAGCATGCCATAGGAACTTACCTCGCCCTGATATTTGAAAAGCCATACTGTTAAGGTGATATCAATCTGGAATATCATCACTCCCCACCATTTGCCAAGGTACCCGTATCCAAGACCCGGCAGCATGAAATTCAAAAATCCAGCGATCAGGGGATTTTTTTTCAGCCGTGGTCTCCGGCTGAGGCCACGGGGGATATGCAATACTGATATGCCGCACTTCGGTGACGCCAGAACGGTTTTCCACCTGACATCAGCATTCTGATCCTGGAGTGAATGCATAAGTGCCGGGATCGCTTTTTTATCCCCGATTGAACCGAGGATCTCAACAGCCTGTATCCTGACACTGCTGTCCTGGTCCTGCAAAACAAGCGACAAAGCGCTGATTGCTGCCGGACCACAATCCTTTACCGCCTGCCATTCCTGCATTCCCACATAATAAAATGCCCTTTCCTCATCTGATTCCGGGTTCCAGCCATTCTTTGCCAGGGCAGATGCTGCACCGTATCGCACATACTTGTCAGGATCCCGAAGAGAGTTATTGAGGGGCGAAATTACATCAGGACCGCCGATCTCTCCCAGAGCAATCGCCGTCTCCCACCGGACCTCACTGCTTGTATCGTTGAGCAGCTCAATAAGCGGTGGTACAGCCCGCTGATCCCTGATCACTGACAAAGCTTCGATAATGCCCAGCCTGACATCCCTGTCTTTGTCTCGTAACGCGAGGATAAGCTCGTTGATCCCTTCAGTACCAAGAGCACCCAGTGCCTGAGCTGCTCTGGTCTGTACCTCAAAATCGTTGTATCGCAAAGATTGTATCAGGGCTGGTATATCTTTTTGGTGCCTGAGTGCGTCGATATCCGGCTTTTTTTGAAAAAGCAATGGAAACATCGTCAGGGGCACCTCACATATACTCCTTTTTTTTTGCCATAAAGAACGTCTGGACTGCGAACAGCGCTGTCACCGGGTACGCGATAAGGTAGGGTATGAACGGTCCCAGCTCGAGCTGGGAGAGCACAAGAATACTCATGTAACTCATAAAGACCAGAAATCCCCACCAGTACCCGAGATAATTATACCCCAGACCGAGAAACAGGAAATTTAATATCGCTGCTGCCCATGGGTCTTGCCCGGTACGGGGGCGTTTTGACAACCCTCTTGGGAGATGAGTAACCGGTACACCACATTTCTTTGCTGCAAGGATGGCTTTCCAGCGGACGGTGCTGCTGGGATCTTTGAGAACCTGTTCACACGCCCGCTGCGAGGGTTTATCCCCGATATCTCCGAGAACTTCCACGACCTCTGCCCGTGTTGTGGCATTGGGATCATGGAGAATTTCAATTAAGGGTCCTGTTGCCCCGCAACCGATCTGTGCTACGTGTTTCCAGTCCTGGAAGGCAATGGAATAGTACGCCCGTTCAGTATCGGTCAGAGGAACCCATGCCAGCTCCTGGAGTGCCTGTGCTGCGCCATATCGTACGTACCTGTCGGGATCCTTTAACGCTCTGACAAGCGGATTGACGGCTTCCGGACTTCCCAGACTACCGAGTGCCAGGGCTGCAACCCAGCGCACTTCAGTATTTTCATCGTGTTCAAGGAGGGAGATCAGGGGTTTTTCTGCCCGGGGGTCACGGATAGTCCCGAGTGCTTCGATCGCACCAAGCCGAACGGCAGTTTTCCTGTGGCTGAGCGCGGCAATAAGGGGAAGCGTGGCGATGGTACCCAGGGATCCCAGTGCATCAGCGCTCTGCCACTGGATATCAACATTACGGTGATCAAGCAGCCTGATCAGCCCTTTGATATCCTGTTCAGCTTTCAGTGCTTCAACGTCCGGCGACCGTGAGCTGAAGAAACCCAGAAATGCCATAATTTCCAAAAATTATCCGGTTCTTTAGTATAATTCCAAACTATATATGAACATTATGAAGAACATTGCAATCTTCCCCTGCATCCAGGCAGGGAGAAAAGGAGTGCCGTGATTTATTAAGCATTCAATTGCTATTCTCATACCAAAGATAGTTCCCTGTCGCACCCAACAACCTATCAGGATGATCAGGAATGGGACGCTGTTGTGCAATCATCGATCCGATCTGTGCCGATCATGACAATCCGTCACACCCCGAGTCCAATGCCCGTCTTGTAAATGCATGTTCAGGAATTCCCCGGGATATATCGCTGCTTGCACCGGAACCTGCGACACGTGAAGATGTTGAGCGTGTTCATGACCCCGGGTACCTCTCCTGGCTTGAGCAGCGGTGTGCTGCAACGAAAAAGCTTGACTGGCTGGATTCTGATACCTATATTACCCCCCATTCCTTCGATGTTGCCCTTCACGCTGCCGGCGCAGCGATTGCTGCGGTGGAGCGATCCATAGAAGGTGAGCATTGTTTTGCCCTTGTGCGCCCTCCGGGCCACCATGCTGAGTTTGATCGTGCAATGGGATTTTGCCTGGTCAACAATGTGGCTGTTGCCGCAAAAAAAGCCCTGGAGCACGTTGATACTATTGCGATTGTTGACTGGGATGCACATCACGGGAACGGAACGCAGAATAGTTTTTATGGTACCGACCAGGTGCTCTACTGTTCAGTACACCAGGCGCATTTTTTCCCCTATTCCGGCTCCGTCGACGAAGTGGGCATCGGGGAGGGTAAAGGATATACCATAAATGCACCCCTTCAGGCGGGATCGGCTGTTTCCGATTACCAGGTTGTTTTTTCTGAGATCTTTGTCCCTGCAATCGAGCGTTTTTCTCCCGATGTTTTGATCGTTTCCGCAGGCCAGGATATTCTCTTTGATGACCCGATTGGCAGGATGTGTATCCGGCCGCAGGATTTTGAGCTGCTGACCCGGATGCTTGCCCATGGATCAGGTCTTCCACTTGCTCTGGTGCTGGAGGGAGGATATAGTCCGTCAATGCACGAGGAATACCTTCCGAACGAACACGAAAGGTTGTTTCAATGCTGAAATCAGCTCACCACCTTTGCTGATTTTATGGTGAGGAAATGACATCAATTTCCATCGTGCTGATCTTTTCGTAGGTTTTCTTCAGCTGGATGATAGGCCAGAGCTCGTAGAAAAGTACGGTAATTGGCTCCCACATGGCAACCCAGCCAATAATAAGGAGTGCATCAGCAAAAATCTGGGCAAGTAAATGATCATGAATTGATAAGACAAGCTGCCGGACTACAAGAGCTACCGTGAGGATTGCCATGCCGATAAGGAAGGTACTCCGGCCATACCTGAAGTGGGAACGAAATTTACGTTCTGCGACCAGCATTTTATACTGGAAATGATTATGGATCGCAGCAGGTATCTTCATCGCCCGTTCGGTAGTGGCGATATCCGGGGGAAGGTAAATGTTCATCTTGAACGGGGTCTTTTGTGGGAAGTCCTTGACCATATCAACAATGTAATGTTCTGCAGCGGAGTCGAGTTCTTTTTCATGGAATGGTGCGGGATCGAACGAATTGAAGAGTTGTGCGACTGAAGAGAGTTTGATCTCGATCAGGATCCTGCCGTTCTCTTTTTTATACAGTGATTCGATATCATCCATGCCGATAGTTCCTGAATTGCTATAGAGCGGCAAAGTCGATAAACCTGCCTTTGGCACCGTTCGATCCTGCGACAGCTTACCGGGTGGTGTGGGAGGTTTTGTCTGGCTGACTGGTGGATTACCACGTTGGGTATTATTGCTGGCCCATACGGAAATTGATCTCTTCTAGCGCTTCAGTAATAATCTCCTGAACTCCCTCATTTTCCATACGGTACAGGCGTCTGAGGGGGGTTATTGCCCGTGTGTCCCCGATCTGGCCGAGGGCCCATGCAGCTTTCAGTCTCACCCGGGAATCGTCATCCCAGAGGGTATCTATGAGCGGTTCGACTGCATCAGGATCCCTCATTCTTCCCAATGACTCTGCAGCCTTCCAGCGACTGGCCTCGTTTTCATCGGAAAGCATCCGGATAAAATGTGCCAGCCGTTCTTCCCTGCTGTCCCCGGATCCCCCGGTGTCCTGCACAGGATCAGTCCTGCCGTTTTCTCTTTCCTGTTCTGGTATTCCCGTATCTCACATCCCCCTCTCAGATTGTCGCACCGGGACCAGCATAGTTCCTGATAAAAGGTTATTCAACAATGACCAGTGAGGATCTTCCGCCTCCTATCTGCGGGTCCCCATATTCATACCTGCCTTTCTCTAAAAACCTGTAGCTGTAACTCTGCCCGGTAGAGAGTGGTCCGGAATTGAAGAGTTCTGGATTTGTAACTTTTGGCAGATGAACAACACGGTGCATCATAGAATCTTCATTTATCCACGTAACCGTGGTACCCTCTTTAATGCTGATTGTGGAAGGATCAAAAGCCCGTGCTTTGATAATCACCGTAACGGTCCCGGTGTTCGGGACACTTGTCGTGATCCGGGTGACCGAAGACGTCTCTTGAGAAACGGATTTGAGGGATGTACACCCGCAGATCAATGCTCCGGATATCAATAAGATCAGCAGAATTGCAGAGTTCTTCATGAAAGAGAGAATGGATGTATACCTGATTATTCTTTTTCCCTGACGTACAGGATACCCTGAGGCTCCTTGTAATCGGACTTGATTACAATGGTGTTTGAAATCCGGTTGAACACCCGCAATTTTGTACCTGGCATCGCAAGCCACCCGATAAGGCAATCCAGCGGGAGAAGGAATGCTTTTCCCAGGCTCTCGAGTGCAGCGGTCGCATAGTGGATCTTTGTACCATCACGGTTGACGACTTTCAAGTTCATTACCATCTTGCCGATTGACTGACCACGGTAACCATCCATGACTGTCCAGTAGGCGAAGAAAAATATGGATTCAAAACCAAGAGCAAAAATTTCCCAGTGGGGGTAATCCCAGAGCAGAGGCAATTTCCATACCGGGTCGAAAATGCCCCTTATAATATTCAAAAAAAGGATGATGAGAATGATATCGATGAGCCAAGCCCAGAACCGGGCACTCCACTTGGCAAGGTAGATCGTCTTTTCCGGAACCGGTTTTATAAGAGACGGTTCGGTTGTCATATTTTCTTCAGACATTGCAAAAAAGATATTGGTATCCTTTATGAATGAAGTTTCCTCTTTTCCCTGAATGGGGAGCAACGACGGATTTTTTTTAGGATTGGTTCAGGTTGTATGAGAACCAGCTTTAAAAAAGATGGGATCGCAAAGGAGATTAGTCGCACCGCAGTTTTCCCGCTTTGCCGATATCTTCCAGCTCGTGTTCTTCAATAAGGATGGTCACAAGTTCCGGTGTGATCCCCGTAGTTCTGACAAGGGTATCGGTAAATTCTCGCACAATTCTTCGCTTCTGCTCTCTTGAAAGGCCTTTTCTCGTTTTCAGGATTATAACGGGCATAGGAATGTTCTCCGTGTGTCCGGAAGTATTTGTGAAATGAGTATATAGAACACATCTATTCTGGTTGCCCTTCAAAGCAGATCACCACTGGTATTGTGATCGTTGGAGGTGCATTCCAGGAAGGAATGGTATGGAGAGATCAACAAAGGTCGCTCAGGGATACGGTTAGTCTTTTCGCGGCCTCGTTTCCTGTTTTTTTAGTGACCGGTGGATTATTCCTGTTCAGCCCCTTATAGTTACAACTGTATTTCGGGTATGGCACTCTTTTTCAAATCTCGTATTCAGTATAAAAATTTATTTTTATTTTCTCCATTATTTTTTAAAATATGACATTATTTTTTTATAATTTTGATATATCGCTATAATTCTTAATATTTTTAAATAAGAGTTTTTATATACTATAATACCAATTAGTAATTATGAATGTAATGGATTACACTAAGTG
>JGI20214J14112_1000153_pt1 | contig 10374 bp, 5 predicted proteins | sample WetSurMetagenome_FD_14112 | JGI IMG/M metagenome (IMG submission 14112)
TTTAAGAAGACCTTTATGATGGATAACCAGACCGGTATATGTCCACTGGTGCCAGCCGGTCCAATGGTTTCTGATCCGTTTTCTGAGAAAATTCCTCAATTTAACAATCTGCTGACCAGTGAGAGATTCGGCAACACATATGCAAAAACGTCACCATTTGCATCGGGCAAAAAACTCGTATTATCTCCCGATGACCCAAGATCGTTGGTAACAATAAAGTCTTTAACCGGAGAGATAGGCATTTTGGATGGTCGTAACCTTGCCCCCAATGGATGGCTGGTTGTTCGCGAGTTAATTCCTGCCGGGAAAACAGGAACAGTGATTCAATGGATGTTTTATCCAAACAGCATTGCTGATTGGGTAAGAGAACCTGTAATTTCCCATTCACAGGTGGGTTATCACCCCGATCAGCAAAAAGTTGCAGTAATTGAACTTGATCCCAATGACAAACCCTTAGCAACAGCAAGTTTATATCGCTTTGGCGACAATGGTACCCAGGTCAAAGTTCTTGACAGCAAATTAACCAATGCAGGAAAATTCATGCGGTATAATTATCTGAAATTCGATTTTTCTTCTGTTAGAGAACCGGGTATTTATAAAATTCAATATGGAAATGTGGCAACTGAGCCTTTCCCTATCGGCAAAAATGTTTATGAAAATATCTGGCATGCAACGCTTGACACCTGGTTCCCCGTACAAATGGACCATATGTTTGTAAAGGAAGCCTATCGTGTCTGGCATGGAAATCCACATCAGGATGATGCATTACAAGCTCCAACAGATACACTTATCCACGATGGTTACCGGATGGGTCATACCACTGGTACGAAGTACAAACCATACGAACACATTCCCGGACTGAACATGGGAGGCTGGTTTGATGCGGGTGATTTCGACATTCAAACCGGCTCGCATAACACCGTTATCGGGTATATGGTAAGTACCTGGGAGGATCTAAAAATTATGCGCGACGAAACCATGATAGACAAAGATCGCAAGTATGTGGCTATTCATCATCCCGATGGAGTACCAGACTTTCTACAACAGATTGAACATGGCTCCCTTGCTCTGGTTGCGCAGTTTCGGGCTTTTGGACATGCTATTCGCGGAATCGTACAGCCACATTTGTGGCAATACAATATGATTGGTGATGCAGGTAATTTAACTGATGGGCTCATCTACAACCCCAACCTGAAGCCTTTCAAGAAAGATGGATTTACTTCCGGAACAATGGACGACCGATGGGCATTTACCAGTTCAAGTCCTATGTCAGACATATCCTCGGCTGTCGCTTTAGCTGCAGCAAGCAGGGCGTTGAAATCGTATAACGATAGTCTCGCTGCCGAATGCCTCGATATTGCCCAAAAAGTCTGGGAAAAAGAAGTTGCCAATAAATCAGAACAAACGGCGAATCAGCCTCCGAATAATGCACAAGGTGGTTTTCCGGGTAATTCCGGAAGATCAATGTCAGCCGGACAGGAAGCCAATTTATCTATCGAATTACTGCTTACAACAAGAGATAAAAAGTATTCTGATTATCTCGCGAAAATATGGCCTGCTGTTAAAAGTGGCCTTGGTGGTAACCAACGAAGATCTTTCGGTGCAGGTTCTCTGAAAACCTTACTGAAGGCAATACCTTATATGAATGAGGAATACAAAAAAGATCTGCGAGGACTGGCTTTGAATACCAGGAAACAACTCGATTCAATCAGCAATGTTAACCCTTATGGTGTGCCTCTTGGACAGGGAGGTTTTTATTCTCCGGGTAGTAATTTTTCTATTGTTGACTGGGCGCTTACAAATGCCAAGCTTTATCAGTATTTTCCTGATATTATAAACAAAGAATATGCTATCCGCGGGTTGAACTATGTGCTTGGGTGCCATCCTGCTTCAAGTATATCTTTTGTTTCAGGGGCAGGCGTTAATTCCAAAAGAGTCACTTATGGTAATAACCGTGGTGACTTAACATTTATTCCAGGTGGCATGGTACCGGGAATTTATCTGATAAAACCCGATTTTTATGAAAATAAGGAAGATTGGCCTTTTATATGGTACGAAAATGAATGTGTAATCGATGGTTGTGCCGGCTATATCTACCTGGCTGCACTGGTTGATAATATACTTCAGAAAGAACCGGGCAAATAGAATAAACCTGATATTAAGAAAGGCAGCAGAAATTATCTGTTGCCTTTCTCATATACATTTATGTAAACATGCTTTATATTTGTTGATTAAATATGATCACCTGATGATTACCACTAAGGGACATATAATTGATATAAACGGAAAAACGGAGTGGCTGCTATTTCACCGTCTTTCTAAAAAAGTCAATCCTGTTGATTTTTTATCACTTACTGACAGCCTTATACAATTTCCAAATTTTTTGTTTACGATATCATTTTTGATACTCACTTTTATCAATATTGATTTACAGACAAAATTCATAATCCCTGCGAGTCTGTACTTTTGTGGTCAGATTATTATAAACCTTCGTTTGGGCACTATAATTTTCAAGTGGTTAAATATGCCGTTATTGATTTTTCAAAAATTTAGTCTTTTTATAATTTTGGGAACATTTATAACCGGTTTTATTTTTCTTGGCTGGTGGAACCTTTTCATCATTCCTGCTTATTTACTTGCAGTTTCCAGTTCGATGGTCATACTGACTTCATATCAGAAGAAATTTTATCGTAAGCATTGGAATAAAAGTATTGGATATTATGAGATATTTAAAAATAATGCCTTCCTCTATGCTTATAAATACTATGCAATAGAATTTAATTTACCTGCCAACACATCACCCACAGACGAGGAAATTCAAAATAAAGACTGGTTGAAACCATATAATTTTATGCGTATTAATTGGAGAGAGATCGAAAATCATTTTAACAAAAAAGCAAGAACTTACTGGAGTGTATATCTGAATATTGACAAATAAATATTTGTATAAAACTCGTACAATTTAGTTAATTAGTTCATCCCTCCACCTTGAAAAGCATTTGCTATTGTCAATTGTCCAGTTAATTAGAATTTTAGTTCCCAAAATTCTAAATTCAGACAAAAAATCTAAATAAAGCAAGTATATTTACTACGCCGTTTAAAAATTGTTACTGCAAAATCATGAAGTATTTTTTGACTTTTTCATTATTTCTTCTATCCTGTCATTTTTCGGTCCTCGCTCAACAACAATCTAAAAGTGTCATAACAGATTACAACAAGCTGTATAAAACCGTTTTGGATGAGTATGGATTTGATCAGGTATTGGTTAATGGTATTTTTTATCAGGATAAATACTGGCGAAAGCTTGGTCACCAATTTCTGTTGGAAGACCAGTTATATAATGGCATTTTGGTGTATAAAGGAGAAGTATACCAAGGTGTTGATATGAAGTACGATATTTACGATCAACAGCTAATAATTTGTGTAAAGAATAATAATTCGGCAACCTGGATCGTTCCCCCTGGTGATTTCATCTCGGCTTTTAGCTTTGGTGGCAAATATTTCTCAAAATACAATTTCGGTGGAGTGACAAAATATTACCAGGTTATTTTTAATGAGGAAAAACTGAGATGTTTGTATTACTGGTTTAAACAAAAAGGTGAATCCAATAAGTTGAATTACTCCGGTTATAATGAATTTACCGACAGTGAGAAAGAAAATTTCCTGACATTGGATGGATCTATTTTCAGATACAAAAACAACAAGTCCTTCATCGAAATATTCCCGGTAAATATTAAAAACCGCGTAAAGGAATATGTTAATAACAATCATATAAATGTTACCAAAAGCAGTGATGAAAAAATGAAAGAATTGCTAGCCTATTGTAATTCTTTATTATAAACCTCAAAGGTTATCTTTAAGTTGCATCGTTAATCAAATGAAAAAAATCATTATTACCTGTTTGAGTCTGTGTGTTTGTCTTTTAGCAACCGCACAGCAGACTGATCATATGCTTGTATCCGGCAGTTATAACAATATTCCTCTTCTAGATTTTGTTAAAACGATTGAGAACAAAACTCCCCTGAGATTTTATTACCGTCAGGATTGGATAAAAGATGTTAGAATTACCTTTTCAGGTACTGATGTTGAGCTAGCCCAAGTGCTCAATGAACAGTTAAAAGCGACCGGTCTCAGGCTCTTCATCGAAGACAGTAGCATTTACATTTACCCGGGAGCGCAAATTATAACTGAGTTGCCGGTTTATAGGATATCAGAAATTGAGAACAAAAATTCTGAAGATTCAAAAAATATAACAGATTCTGAAAAGAAATATCAGGCAAGTAAGATGATTTCTTCAATCGAAGTATTGGAAATCGGAGACAAACGTAAGACTGTGGGTACTTCAAAATGCATTATCAATGGAAGAATTGTTGATTTTTCGGATTCAGAGCCTCTTATAGGCGCCACAGTTTATATAGAAGAACTGAAAACCGGTGCAGTTACTGATTTGGAAGGCAGGTTTAAACTGGTTCTGAAGCCCGGAAGGTATAAGGCCAATTTCAATTACATGTCGATGAAACAGCAGGAATATTATCTTCAGGTATATTCAGATGGCACTGTTACTATTGAAATGAAACAAGAGCTAATTGCTTTGGACGAAGTTAAAGTTACTGCCAATCGTTTGGATCATGTAAAAGGAATGCAGATGGGTTTTGAAAGGGTTTCAGTGAAATCAATAAAAGAAGTTCCTGTTGCTTTCGGCGAAAAAGATGTTCTTAAAGTGGCACAAATGTTACCAGGAGTGTTAAATGTTGGGGAAGGATCTTCAGGATTCAATGTAAGAGGAAGTGCAGAGGATCAGAATATGTTTTATATTAATAAAATCCCGGTTTATAACACATCTCATATGTTAGGATTCTTTACTTCGTTCAATCCTGATATCATTAATGATTTCACATTATATAAAAGTAATATCCCGGCGAGGTTTGGCGGAAGGCTTTCTTCGGTATTTGATATAACAACCCGGCAGGGAAATAAGAGGAAGTTTTACGGCCAGGGAGGGATAAGTCCAATCACTGCTCATGCTTCCCTTGAGATCCCGTTGATAAAAAATAAAGTTTCGATAGTCACCAGCTTCCGTAGTTCCTATTCAGACTGGATACTTAAACAAATAAAGAACAAGGATATAAAAAATAGCAGCGCCTTTTTTTATGATGGCTCTTTTTCCGTCAATGCCGAAATTAATGATAAAAACCTGTTAAAGTCTTTTATTTATGTGAGCAAGGACAAGTTCACCCTGGCATCATTAAATGACTACGATTATTCGAACAGAGGAGCTTCATTGGACTGGAAACACATATTTTCTTCGGTATTATCGGTCGATGTGGCCGTTATTAATAGCAGCTACTCTTTTGCAAATGTCGATAAATCTAACCTGTCTACTGCATATATGCAAAAATACAGGATAGATCACTATGAAGGCAGGGCAGATTTTTCTGTCTTAACCAAATCTGATCACAAAATTGAATTCGGAGCGAGTGAGATTTATTATGATCTCAACCGTGGCAATATTTTTCCGTATGGTGATATATCAAACAGGACGGCTGTAAATCTTGGTAAAGAAAAAGGTCTTGAAGGGGCTCTGTATGTTTCCGATGAGTTTGTTTTATTCAGTAATATGACCGTTTCGGGAGGGATAAGATACAGCCTGTTTAATCTCTATGGTCCGGCTACAATTAACATCTATAATTCGGAAAATTCAAGAACCATTGACAATATCGCTGGAACAAAGGTTTTTAATAAAGGAGACATTGTTAAAACTTATTCCGGACCTGAATACAGATTTGCATTGAATTATATTCTGGGAAACAATAGTTCGCTGAAGGCCTCGTACAACAGATTGTACCAGTATGTTTTCATGTTAAGAAATTCAATTGCAATTTCTCCTGATGATAAATGGAAATTATGTGATTTACACATCAAGCCACCTGTCGCAGATCAGGTTTCAGTAGGTTATTTTCGGAATTTAAGAGACGGCAGCATCGAAGCCTCATTAGAATTGTATCATAAATGGATAAACAATCAGGTCGAATATAAAGATGGAACTGATTTTACTTCACCTAATCCAATAGAAACAGAGGTATTACAGGGAAAACAGAGCGTAAACGGAATAGAGGTGATGTTCCGGAAAAATTCCGGCAAAGCCACAGGCTGGGTATCGTATTGCTATTCGAGGTCCCTTATAAAGGTTGACGGCAGCCTTCCTGGGAATCAGATAAATTATGGTCTGGAATATCCTTCAGATTATGACCGGCCTCATAGTTTTAACCTGGTGCTTAATTACAGGACTACTCATCGTCTAAGCGCTTCGGCAAATTTTGTATATACAACAGGACGTCCTATTACAGTTCCGGTATCGGTCTATTATACTGAAAACCAGCAGGTGCTGAATTATTCAAAAAGAAATGAATACCGTATACCCGATTATGCCAGGTTGGACTTGTCTATTAACCTTGAAGGTAACCTGATAAGGAAGAAACCTATTCATAGTAGCTGGTCACTCAATTTGTATAATGCTCTGGGACGCAAAAATGCTTATTCAGTTTATTTTGACTCCACATATGGTAAGGTAAATGGTCATCAACTCTCTATTTTCGGTGTTCCGATATTTACTCTTTCCTGGAACTACAAATTCGGAAATTATCTGAATGATTAGAAAATCGATTTCGGAACATGAAAAGAAATCATCAAAATATAAAAATTTTACCAAAAATATATAATCGTTTCATTATTATAATTGTGAGCCTAACCTTGTTTGCTTTGAGCTGTATCAGTCCTTTTGAGCCAAAATATAAAGGCGAGGCTAATCTATTGGTTGTCGAAGGCAGCCTGATAAAAGGGCTTAAAAAACAGGTGATCAATATATCAAGTGCAGCCTCTATTTCAAAACCCGAGTATATTCCAATTGCAGACTGCCAGGTCAAAGTAGTGGATGATTCGGGTAACGAGTTCGTTTTTCATGAAGAATCACAGGGCAAATATGTGGCAACGATTAATGATGCACTATTGACCTATAATAAGCAATACAAGCTGGTATTCCGCACACCTTCAGACGAAAACTATGAATCGGGTTATCAGAGACTGCTGGAAACTGCACCGGTTGATAGTGTTTATTACAAAAGAGAATATCACAATAATCAGAAACTTAACGATAACAGTATTGAGGGAATTCAGTTTTATGCAGATCTGAATGCTCCTGATGATGCATCCAGGTACTATAAGTGGCAAGTAGAAGAAACATGGGAAGTGCATGCCAATAAGAAGATAATCGGAGTTTATGATGGAAATACTGTAAGAGTAACTTTAATGCCATCGGACAGTCTGTTTTTTTGTTGGAAAACCAAACCCGCTCTCGGTTTTTATACATCATCAACAAGTAATTTGTCGCATAACATTATAAAAAATATACCTCTGAATTTTACATTAAGCACTGCGGATGAGTTAATAATAAAATACTGCGCAACTATAAGAGAATTCGCATTAAATAAAGATGCTTATGATTATTGGCATCAAAAAGAGGTGGATTTGACTGAATCAGGCCAGATTTATACAACTCAACCCGCCCAGATTAAATCAAATATATCTAATACCAGTAATCCTGATGAGAAGGTGTTGGGCTTTTTCTGGGTTTCTTCCTGCTCTGAAAGACACCTGTTTTTGGAAAATCCATTTGGGAAATATCCTATAGCTGGGAATTCTTGTACTACTGTAAGCTTATATGCGAATAACTATGGCCCGGACATGGAAATTCCAATATTAAAGTTTATAACAAGTTTAAAAAATATTCCTATTCCTAAACCTCCGGTTTATATTTATTTTGAGTGTAACCCATTCAACGGTGATTGTTATTACTTTATTGCATTAACGAATGATTGCATCGATTGCAGGCTGATCCCCGGTTATACTGCGGGGACCAATCATAAACCCGATTTTTGGGAATAAAATAAATCAGAGATATTTAACAAATTCTATATTCAACTATTGATTAGAGGAGATAATATGAAAACAGAAATTGTAACAAAAAAATATAATCGTTCAGCCATATTCATTGTGAGCTTTACCTTGTTTGCAATGAGTTGCATCAGTCCCTTTGAGCCTAATTACAAAGGAGATAGTAATATGCTGGTTGTTGAAGGAAGCGTAGTCAAAGGTCTTGAAAAACAGGAGATCAGAATTTCCAGATCTTCATCCATTTCAAACCCTGCGAGCATTCCAGTAGCAAATTGCCAGGTAAAAGTTCTGGATGATTCCGGTAATGAATTCGTTTTTTCTGAAGAATCAGAGGGGAAATATGTGGCAACTATCGATGATGGACTTCTGAACTATAACAACCAATACAAACTGGTGTTCAACACTCCTTCAGGAGAAAATTACGAATCGGGTTATCAGAGTCTTCTTAAGAACTCTCCGGTTGATAGTGTTTTTAGTGTTGAAGAATATCATATGGTTCCCGATTCAAGCAGAGATATTAAGGGGCTTCAGTTTTATGTTAATCTGAATGCTCCTGATGATGCATCAAAATATTATAAGTGGCAAGTGGAAGAAACATGGGAAATACATGCCGGGTATCAGATAAGTGGCATTTATGACGGGAAAAAAGTAAGTCTGACGGTTTATCCTTCGGATAGTATTTATTATTGCTGGAAAACAAAAATCGCCGACGGTTTTTACACTTCATCAACAATTGATTTGTCGCATAATATTATAAAAAACATTCCTCTGCATTTTAAATTAAACACTTCAGAAGATTTACGGATAAAATATTGCGCAACTGTACGGCAATATGCATTAAACAAGGATGCTTATGATTATTGGCATCAAAAAGAGATAGAATCGAATCAAACAGGTCAGCTCTACACGACTCAGCCTAACCAGTCCAAATCGAATATTACTAATTTGAGCAATCCCGATGAGAAAGTGTTGGGCTTTTTCTGGGTTGCTACATGTTCTGTAAAACACCTGTTTCAAAAAGATCCTTTTAATAAATATGTCGAAGGATCAGGAGGGACTTGCAGTACATTAGCGCTATTTGCCGATGTGTCGGGCAAAGCTCTTGAAAATGCAATATTGGCATTAATATTAAGAACAAGAAATGTTCCTAAACCTCCTCTTTATATTTATCAGGTTTGTGGCATGAGTGGCTGTGTCTATTATGTTGCTTTAACTAATACCTGTATTGATTGCAGAACTAATCGCATAAGCGGTGCAGGATCGACTAAAAGGCCCGATTACTGGCAATAACCTGAATTCGAAACACTCTATAGATGACATGCCAATTTCAAAAATATTTGATAATGAAAGAATGATGAAGAAAGTTTTTTTGTTCTACGTTTTTATCTTACTGATTAACCTGACTATGAACAGTCAGTCGGGGCAAACAGCAATTACAATTCCCAAGACATCTGCAGTATCGGGCGAAAGAATCAGTCTCTTCACGGATCGAAATATTTATTGCGTGAAAGAGAAAATCTATTTCACAGCGGAATACTCCTGTTCAAGCGAACTTGACTCTCTCGCGTGGAGCAATGTATTATATGTTGAACTGATAAGATGGAATGGGAACAAACTGGCCCAGATGAAACTGAAGCTTTCCAAGCCTGTAACATCAGGTAGCATAAATATTCCGGCCGACATACTTTCTGGTAGTTATTATTTGCGTGCTTATACAAAATGGATGCGTAATTTTTCAGCAGGTGACTATGCCTACCTGCTTGTTAAAATTGTTAACCCCTTCCGTTCCGAAACAGATGAAGGCCCGTCTGAAAATTCAGCTCCTGCAGTAACAGCAGCACTTAGCCTGGTAAGTAAAACCACGATTAATGGTGTCAGCTGCACAGCAGGCAAAAATAAATACAAGCAAAGGGAAAAGGCAGAGGTTGAGTTTCAAATAAAAGACAGTAAATTTTTTGATGCTGACAGGTTTTATATTTCTGTTGCAAAAGTCGGAGCCATTGATACTACAGTTATGTCGTGCAAATCTGAGTCGACCTTCGAAGGAAGCAACCTGTCATACATTGAATATTTACCCGAAATCAGAGGAATAACAATTACAGGTAAAATTATTGACAAATCCACAAAACTCTCTCAAAAGGACATTTATGTCAGTCTTTCAGAACCTAAGCATGGTGAATACTTTTCTGTGTATAAGACAAATGACATGGGTCGGTTCGTCTTTTCTCTTCCATTTATGCAGGGATCAGATGATTTCTTTATTCAGTATGAATCCGCTGGTTCAATGACTTCAGAAATATTGATTGATAATGGTTTTTGCAGCAAGCCGGTTAATTTGCCTTATATTGCTTTTAAACTTAATGAAGAAGAAATGCACTTTATTAAGGACAATGATATAGATCTGCAACTTACTGAAAGGTTCCT
>JGI20214J14112_1000157_pt1 | contig 10287 bp, 9 predicted proteins | sample WetSurMetagenome_FD_14112 | JGI IMG/M metagenome (IMG submission 14112)
GAGATCCCACAGGTTACACGCGTAGTCTACGATATCACTCATAAGCCACCAGCGACAATCGAGTGGGAATAAATTCCTTTTCTTGTTCGCAGACTTTCAAAATATTAATAATTTGAAAATCCTTTCTTCAATGAACCACCATTAAGCGCCTAATTTACACAAAAATAATGTCCATAATTGTTTATATATAAAAAAGAGGCAATAGGTTACTCATATCCAAGGTGACCTCTCTGAAAGCATTGATTCTTGCAGGCGGCTATGCTACAAGGCTCCGACCGCTGAGTTGTTCTAGACCAAAAACTCTTTTCCCCATAGTAAACAAGCCTCTTCTGCAGTGGACTTTTGAACACCTAGCTGACGGCGGCGTAGACGAAGTCATACTCGCAGTTAACGCGATAACGAAGTTTTATATTCAGCAACATAAACCGTCAAAATGTGGTCTTCGAGTTCGATTCTCTGTTGATCCACCCAAGACGCCACTGGGAACAGGGGGGCCGTTGAAGAAAGCGGAGAAGCTGATAGGACATGAAGGGCCATTTATCATGTTGAACGGGGACATTTACGCTGACATAAACTACCGAGAACTTCTTGAGGCACACAAGAAATCTGGTGCATTAGCCACGATTGCACTCTGCAAAGTTGAGGACCCATGTAGTTTTGGCGTAGCAGAGCTCCAAGGCAACAGCATCAGGAGGTTCGTGGAGAAACCAGCCAGAGGCCGTGCGCCAAGCAACCTCATAAACGCAGGAGCATACGTTCTTAGCCCCGAAGTCTTCGCATACATTCCTGATGGAAGAGCAGTTTCTATCGAGCGAGAAGTTTTTCCCAAGCTGGCTGAGGAGGGGAGGTTAAACGGTTACTGTATCGATGGCCTATGGATAGATATTGGTAAACCCCATGAATACTTAGAGGCAAACAAAATAGTCCTTGATTCTATAGCAAAAAACTCTAAGCAAGTAGGTTATGAACCATTCGTAAAGAGCCCCGTTGCAATAGACAATGGAGTAACAGTGGGAGAAAAATCAATCATTGGTCCATATGCAATAATAGGTAAAAACGTCAAAATCGGTGAAAACGTACAAATCTCCAATTCAGTCATCTTTGCGGAAGCCCACATAGCCGACGGAGCCATCCTCAATGGAGCCATCGTAGGCGAAGCAGCAAAAATAGGCAAAGGCGTAAAGCTTCCTAAAGGCTGCGTCATAGGCGACCTTGCCAAAGTCAAAGAAAGCGTTCACATGCATGATGACCAAGCGGTGTGTCCTGCAAAAGAAGTCACTGAAACGTTTTAAAACCTAGACTGTTCTGTTAAATAGGTACTGAGTTGACTTTGACATGAGCACAAGAAAGCTTTTTGGAACTAACGGAATTCGAGGACTCGTTAATGTAGAATTAACTCCCGAAATGGCCATCAAAGTTGGAGCATGCATAGGAACTTTTTTTGGAAAAAACAAAAATGTTCTTCTGGGCTATGACGCCCGAACCAGCGGTCCTATGTTCGCGAGAGCCGTAATCTCCGGGATAAATGCAGCGGGGTGCAACGTGTATTTCGCGGGTATGGCATCGACTCCAGCTATTCAGTTTGCAACTAAAAATCACAAGATGGACGGCGGCGTAATAATCTCGGCATCTCATAACCCGCCAGAATACAACGGCATTAAAGTGATTTGGAGCGACGGTATCGAAACATCACATGAACAAGAAACAGAGATAGAGGACATTTACTTTGACAACAAAATCGTTTATGCTCCGTGGGATAAATTGGGTGCGAAACGTGAGCTGGAAGGAATCAACGATGAATACAAAGACGCTATAAAAAAACACGTTGACACCGAAAAAATAGCGGCCAAACATTTCCATGTAGTAGTCGACGCCGCAAACAGCGTCGGGGGAATAGCTCTACCCATACTTTTAAGAGAAATCGGATGCAAAGTCACAACCATAAACGCAAACATCGACGGCACATTCCCAGGAAGACTTCCCGAACCACGCCCCGAAAGCCTCGGCGACTTATCAGCAACTGTTAAAGCCATCGGTGGTGACATGGGTGTCGCTTTCGATGGAGACGCTGATCGGTCTATTTTCACAGACTCCAATGGCACAATTTACTGGGGCGACAAAACATTCGCGGTAGTGATTAAACAATATCTTCTCAAGAACCCAGGTACAAAAATTGTAACACCTGTCAGCTCATCCACCCTAATCAAAGACACTGTAGAAACCTACAAAGGCAAACTAATCTGGACCAAAGTCGGTAGTGTAACTGTTTCGCAGACCATGAAAGCAGAGAACGCCGATTTAGGCGGCGAAGAAAATGGCGGAATATTCTACCGCCCCCATCAAGCAGTCCGCGACGGAGCTATGACTACAGCGCTTCTGCTAAACATCATGGCAGATACCGGAAAGTCTCTCGCTCAACTCGTTGCAGAGCAGCCGCAGTACTTTATCGAGAAAGGAAAAATCGAGTGCCCAGATAATAAAAAAGCGATTCTACAGCAGAAAATATACGAGCAGGTTAAGAGCGAAAACGTCAGCACCATCGATGGAGTTAAAATTTGGTTTAACGACGCTAGCGCCATCCTGATTCGTCCAAGTGGGACTGAACCAGTCTTCCGGCTGTATGCTGAAGCAAAAAATCAGCAAAAAGCATTACAACTAGTTGATGACTACAGCGCAAGGCTTAAGAAAATCCTCCAAACCATATAGCAACCCCAATCCTTGTTGGGGAGAGAAGCCTATGCCCCCTATTCTAAACTTAAAACCCGAAGAGGTAGACACCAACGAGAAACGCTCAAAATATACGGTAAGTGTTATTGGTTGCGGGCATAAGGGAATTTTTTACGGCAACGCTTTTGCTGAAGCAGGCTATAGAGTCATCTGCACGGATGCGGACCCGACAGTCATAAAGAAGGTTTCAAAAGGAAGAACGGGAAGCTCATCATCTCAAGTTGAAGCTAAACTGAAAAGCTACATTACCTCAGGGAAAATAAGCGTCAGTTCCGAACGTAAAAAAGCCGTTTCCCAAAGCGATGTTGTTCTCATTGCCATTGGGGCAAAGGTTGATAAACAGAAAAAAAACGATTTCTCCCAAATAGTTAGCGCATGCAAACAAGTTGGAGCAGGATTACAAAAAGGCGCGTTAGTCATTTTCTCCGGCGTCGCGGGTATCGGTTTTACCGAGGACACAGTGAAAGAAACCTTAGAGAACACTTCAGGACTCAAAGCAGGAACTGATTTTGGTTTGGCATACAACCCTATTCTCACCACTGAAGCATCAGACGTAGAAATTGAGCTAAAGGTTGCAGCTACAGACCAATCAAGCTTAACCGCGTCATCAACTCTATTAAAAACAATAACAAAAAAAGTAAGGGAAATCGACGATATAAAATCCGCAGAAACGGCAGCTCTTTTTGCTGCTACAAAGCAGGATGCAAATAGAGCATTAGCCAACGAACTGGCGGTTTTTTGTGAAAACGCAAAAATTGACTACTTCAAAACAATAAAATGCCTCGGTATCAACGAGCCAAGTTTTTTGCCGTCAACTGCAGAAGAAGAAAACAGGAATGAAGCTTACTTGCTCCTTGACTGCGCTGAAAACTTAAATGTCAAGCTTAAGCTTTCATCGTTGGCTAGACAAATTAATGAGGATATGGTGAAACACGCGGTTAATTTGACGCAGGATGCTCTGCGAAACATCGGCAAACCTTTGCGGAGGGCAAGAGTCGCCGTTTTAGGAACTGCTAACCCGACAACTGTTACAGGTGTCTTTGTTAACATGCTAGAACAGAAGGGCGCCAAACCTACACTTTACGATCCCGATTTCAAAACGATGTCACAGGAATGGAGCGTGGTAAAACCCAATCTAAATGAGGCAGTCGAAGGCGCCGACTGCATAGTCATTATGACGGGGCAAGATCAGTTCAAGAATTTTAACCTAAAGAAATTAAAACCCTTGATGAAAACCCCCTCAGCCATAGTTGATTTAACGGGTATTTATGATCCACAAAAAGTTGAGGCAGAAGGCTTCAAATACTTTGGGTTAGGAAGAGGAATTGATAAAAATTGACTAAGCTTGGAGTAGCAGTTATCGGAACGGGTCAATGGGGAAAGAACCATGCAAGAGTCTACAAAGAACTTCCATCAACAGAGCTGGTTGCGGTGTGCGACGTTAATTCTGAAAGAGCTAAAGCTATGGCGGCACAGTACGGTGTAAGAGCATATTCAGACAGCACAGAGATGCTGAAGGACAAGACTATTCAAGCTGTGAACGTTTGCACATGGTCAACAATCCTGGCTCAGGAAGCCATGAAAGCACTAAACGCTGGAAAACATGTTCTGGTAGAGAAACCAATGGCAACCACACCGCAGCAGGCACAGAAACTAGTCAAGACAGCCCAGGAGAACGGGTTGCATTTGACTGTTGGTTTCCTTATGAGATTCATTCCGGGTTTACAGATAATTCGCCAATCAGTTGAAGACAAAAAAATCGGTGAATTTGTTTGCGCAACAGCCAAACGTGTTTCACAATGGCCTGAACGCATAGGAGACGTTGGTGTCGTCAAGGATACAGCGATTCACGATATTGATGTTATGCGATTTATTTCGGGAGCTGATCCAATTTCAGTTTATGCAAAGATGGGTAGTATGCGCATTAAAAAATTCGAAGATTACGCCCACATAATGCTCACGTACGAGGACGGGAAAAGCGCGTTCATAGAATCCAATTGGCTTACACCCTATAAAACCCGCACGTTGACAGTTACAGGTAGCGATGCCATCATGCGGCTCGATTACATTACGCAGGACCTCTGGATTGAACAGCAAACCCAAAGCGTCCAGCCACGCTACCCCTTCCAAGAACCATTAAAAGCAGAGCTACAACACTTTGTTGACTGCATAGTGGAGAAGAAAAAGCCCATCGTCACGGGTGAAGACGGTGTAAGAGCCTTGGCGGTCGCAACTGCAGCTATTGAATCCTCAATAAGAAACGAGGCAGTTCAGATAAAGAACTAAAAAATTTATTTTAGGTTGAAAGGTTTGCCTTCAGAAACAATTTTCGGGGGAACCTTAGTCTTCCACTTCTTTAGAAATGGCAAATCATCCGCTTCTTTTCGCAATTCATCAGGCAACATTTCTGGAATTTCATCACGAATTGGGTACCATCTTTGGCATTTAGGGCAAACGATTAAGCCTTCAACTATCTCATCTTTTTCTTCAAAGACATGAAGTTCAAGGGGATGGTATTTGTCGATTGGGCAAGCAAGGATTTCCATCAGTTTTCGTTTCATATTTGTGTTCCACGAAATAGAATAGTTAGGCGTTACGTTATTAAAACTTGCTCGGCAAACAGCTAACGTATATGTCTAAGACAGTTTGGTACCAGTTTGGACCCGTCGGACGAATAACACGTGAATTCGCAAACACATACTTTATACCTAACCCGTCGAGTTTTTCCTTTACTTTAAGCTTTGTTTTTTCCACGGGATCCTCTTTCTTTTGTACATGTTGAAAATCATAATAATGTATCCAACCGCCTGTACTTCTGAGCGCTGAAAGTGCAAATGGCAAATACTCAAGGGCTTTCTCGGGCAGAGGCATAAGAACACGGTCAGCGACGCCTTGCAGTTGAGTTTGGATTATTTCTTTTGAGTCACCAAGCAAAGGAAAAACTTGACTGGAAACANCATTAGCTTNAACATTCTCATTCATGCACTCCACTGCGGTTGGGTTAATGTCAATCGAATAAACCTTGCTTTGACACGCGNTTTTACCGATTAGTATACTGAAGCAACCTACACCTGCAAACATGTTGACAACTACCTCACCAGCACCCACAAGCCTAGCTATACGCTTATGCTCAAAAGAGAGACGGGGCGAAAAATAGCATTTTTCAACATCAACCCTAAAAGTGCACCCCCACTCCTTGTGAACTGTAGTAGTCTTGTATTCTCCCATTAAAAGCCTCAACCGCCTAACTCTATAATCCCCCTTTATGCGGGTTACTGGACTGAAAACGGCTATTACCCTTCTATGGATAGTCATGATTTGCTTAGCTAGGACTTCTGGATTTTGGACATTGTTGTGCTTAACGATTGCAATGTCACCTATGATATCAAAGGAACTGTAGACTCTGCTCAATTGTTCCGTAGATAGAGCATCTGAGACCTTAGCACGAAGTCGTTTTCTCAACTAACCATCTTCATTGCTGGCAAGTATTGGAAATGTTTAAAAGTAAAATGCTTTTCTTTGTAGGAACAGGCGTTCCTATGGAAAAATCTGGAATTGTTTATGAATGCATGAGATGCGGCTCAAGAGTGCCATCTGAAGAGTTAGAGCTACGGGGCGGAGAAACCAAATGCATCATTTGCGGGTACAGGATTCTAAAAAAAGTTAAGCCGCCAGTAGTTAAACGGGTTAAATCGAAATAAAATAGAAATCTCGTGTTTTTGCACGAGCCATCTTGTTTTTAGAGAATTCTTTAGTAGAAGTCTTGGTCTCCGAGTTTGCGCAATGCTTTTCCCTTGAGTTTAACTGCTTCCTCAGGGAAGCCATCGTCAATTTCGTGCTCAACAGTTTTGCGTTTGACTGTTTCGCCACAAACGCCTCCGGGTAGGTAGCGACGCTTAAAGCACATAGAGTAGGTGCATTTTGCTACGTTGCAATTCTCTTCAGCTTCTCTGCACCACACTGAGTCTCGTCGGAAAATCGCCGCATTTTTTGTGCACTTAAAAGATTGACACGTTGGAGAACAAGCTTTTGATTGAGCCAACAGATACACCTCAATTGTCAATTCAGAATTTTGTTTATTGTCTGTCTTTAGTTTTCTCTATGTGATTTGGAAGCCATATAAACTTTTTTCTATTAAAGAGGAAAATTAGGTGAAGTTAGCAGATACATGTTTGGTTCTTCTTTGCCAGTAAACCTCGACAAGGAGCAACGCGATTACAGCTGCCAATACAATCAGGATTGATATTAGCAAGCTGGCGTGTATTAATAGTGGACCGATAGTAACGTACTTGTCGATTTTTATCTGTAATGCATCAGGCTGGTTAATGGTTAGTGTCACAGCTTGATAGGCGTCTTGTATTCCTGAGGCTTGAGCTATTATTTGCATGTTGCCGCCAATGATGTCGTTGAAAGTAGCTTTTCCGTTGCTTTGGGTCTGGGCAGATATTCTTTCTAGGCCATTTAGTGTCACGTTAACGTTTGAGATAGGTGTACCAAAGAAGTCAACGACGGTAACGGTTAGTTGGATACCAAATAATGTGCAGTGAATTTGTTGTTGGCGCGTGCTGAAAATCTCCAAGTTTGTTTCGTTGACAAGGATGTTGTCTTTATAGATTCGGGCGCGATACATTCCAAATGTAGCTTGAGTTGTAGCCGCACCGTTAGTATTGGTTGTGGCTGAATAGAACAAGCCATTTGATAACTCCACTAATTCTATACGGGCATCCGAAATTGCCTCTTTGTTATAACCTACCACAGTTATGGTCAAGGTTTCGCTTGGAGCAATAATGAACACTTGAGCTGTTGCATAAGTTGGAAGGTTGCTGATGGTATTGTTACCTGCATTAAAGATTTGACCGTAAACTGAGGCGTCAATAGTATAGCTTGCCGCTGGCAGGGTTGAGGTCAACGTGTAGCTTCCTGAAGCGTCAGTTTGGCCGGCGGAGTTTCCTGTTTTTATTCCACTACTACTTTGATATTGGTACGTTATGTTTAAGTCGACAAAGGGCATTACGGTACCCGCTGTGTTTTTGACGGTAATCTTCAAATTAATTAACTGGCAACTTATCGTAAAGGTCCCATCCCCGCTGACTGTGATGTTGGTTTCTCCAACGTTAGCACCGTTCCATAGTGCGGTTATTGTGCTTGTGCCTTTTTCAAGTCTTAAGTTAGCAACACCGTTTGAATCACTTACCGCATTATGCACTGTACCGCTTGTCGCATCCCTAGCTTGAAGTGATACGACGGGGACAATTTGTCCTGCCAAGTTTGTTGTTCGAATATTAATTGCGTAACCTGTAACGGTGAAGTTTTCTGCATCCTGCAACGTTTTAGAGTTAGTTTGAGCTGACAGCCTTATTGTATAGTCGCCAACGTCAGCACTGGAGGAAACTACCCAGGACGTACTGATTATACCCTCTGCTGAAGAAGTCACAGAAGTAGTATCAAGAGTTGAACCAGAACTAACGCTTATTACGGTAAGAGTTGCAGCCGTATTAGGTTGGTAGCCTGTCGCCCGTATAGTTACAGTTTCGCCTCGATGATATGCGCTTCTATCGATGAAGTCTACTCTGAAGGTATTTTGGGCAAGAGATTGAGATTGGTTGAAGTAAACTGTGTATGTTCCAGCATAGTCGGTAACTGAACCACTGGGAGAGAAGCTACTATCTGGGAAAGTTACNGTTGAACTTGCTGTTCCCTTATTGTTAGCGGTTCCCAAACTGACGGTTTTAGTGTAGGTTGAGCCAAGGGAACTGGGGAAAACAACCGCGACGTTTGCACCATATGAAATTCCTGTTTGACCGCCTGTTACGCTGACGGTTAAGCTTACACTGGCTCCTTCTTGGATAGAGGTTTGACTGGGATTTATCAAGTATGCTGTTGAAACACTAAATGACTGGGAAGCATTAACATTGACACTGAAATCTCTAAGGATTAATGAATAGGAGCCGCTGGGAAGTTCAGGGACAGTGAAGTTCGAATCAACATAATACCCTTGGGCTTTGCCGCTGTCAACGACAACTTTTCCAAGTATTACCTGGTATGTACCGTTTGATTGGTAGATGGTTCCTTGAAGTGTCACGTGGCTTCCCACTGTTCCGGTTCCCGTGTTGGGGGATAACTGGATAATGGATACACCCAGGTTGGTATTCTGGGCAAAAACCTCAAGGGGTATAGCCAACACAGCAAACGCCATAAGCAATAGAATGGAAACTGTAGTAATTTTTCTGTTCAAATCAATTCTGCACTCCTAAACGGACAGCCGATATCCTTGATGCTGATGATTTAATTAAGAGAAGATTTTAAACCTTACCTTTTAAACAGTCGCCCCGTCGAATGATGGAAAAAACATTTAAACCACATTCCGCGCAGACGACTGCTCACAAGCAGAGGGATTTTTAAAAGACGCTTTCCCTATTCATCACAGAAACTCGGTGTAATCGTTGGAAAACAACTCTGCCTTGCCTCTTTTAGGCGCCCTAAAGAAACAAAAATACCACTTGATTGGCAGCCACTCAGCAGTTAAAAGGTGTAAATGGCTCTATGAATCCATAGTTAATGGCAGAGTGTGCTACAAACAGAAGTTCTATGGCATCCAATCGCATAGATGCATCCAGATGACGCCGTCTCTCTACTCCTGCACGCATCAATGTCTGTTTTGCTGGAGGGCGCAGAGCGGCGATCTAGATGTTACATGGGATGAGATGAAAAACCCCTCCAAAGACACGCCCGAAGAGATTATTGAGGGTTGTTTTAGGGCGCAAGAAAAAATTTTGAGTGGCTATAAGGGTAACGAAAAGGCAAATTGGCGCAAATTCCAAGAAGCTCAACAACCTAAACAAGTAGCGATAAGCTTGACGGGTGAACCAACGCTCTATGAGCCGCTAGGTGAGCTTATTCACACCTTCCACCAAAAAGGATTAACTACCTTTCTAGTTTCAAACGGCACTTTGCCTTCCAGACTCTCCAAGCTAAACCATGAACCCACCCAACTTTACATATCCGTATGTGCACCAAACGAGCAGGTATACAAACAAGTTTGCCGACCCCTTTTCCCTGGCGCATGGACAAAATTAAACGAAACGCTAGGTTTACTACAGAGTTTCCGCTGCCCAACCGTAGTTCGCATGACGCTGGTTAAGGATCACAACATGAGCCTAATTGATCAATATGCCAAGCTTGTTGAAAATGCCAATCCCACCTATGTTGAAGCAAAGGCCTACATGCATATCGGTTTCTCAAATCTGCGTTTGGGTTTTGATTGCATGCCTCAGCATGGAGAAGTCAAGGATTTTTCTACCCAATTAGCCGAGAAAACAGGGTATAAGATCATCAATGAAGCACCTGAGAGCCGAGTAGTGCTTCTGAGTCGACTAGATAAGCCAATGCAGTTTGGGATCAACTAGCCGCCTATACGCTAGTTATAACGAAATTGGATGATAGAACAGGCTCTCTCCAGTTAATGCATAGATGATCTATAGCTCCAAACATGAAAGCACTTTAGTTGGTAATTTAAAAAAATCTGCCCTTTTCAACCAAGCGATTACTTGATGGCTAGCG
>JGI20214J14112_1000158_pt1 | contig 10242 bp, 11 predicted proteins | sample WetSurMetagenome_FD_14112 | JGI IMG/M metagenome (IMG submission 14112)
GATCAGATTGGCTACAATGTGCGCATGATAAAAGAGATTACTGATCATGCCCCGCTCTACCTTCTCGGCCCGCTTGTCACAGATATTGCGCCGGGTTACGATCATGTTGTTGCTGCTATCGGGGGAGCAACGGCATGCCTGAACGGGGCAGATTTCCTCTGTATGGTCTCTCCCAGCGAGCACCTCGCCCTTCCTGATGTTGCAGATATCATCGAGGGAACGCGGGTGGCGAAGATCGCTGCCCACATAGGGGATACCGTCCGGAGGCACGAGGGCTGGCGGATGGAACGTGAGGTGCAGATGGCTGAGGCACGGCATGAACTCGATTGGGATGCCCAGTTCAGACTGGCTCTCTTTGGCGACCATGCAAAAAAGATTCACTGCCGCGACGGGGACATGGAGACCTGTTCGATGTGCGGGGATCTCTGTGCAATCAAGATAGTCAACGAACTCTTTGAAGAAAAAAAGAAGAAAAAATAATATTTTTTATTTTTTTAATAAATTCAGTATCCGGATCGCCAGCCACGCCGCGTTATCCCCGTTGTCAACCCCCACGCATGCTACCGGTACACCTTTAGGCATCTGGGCAATCGCGAGAAGTGCATCGAGTCCGTTCAGGGTCCCACTGACCGGGACACCAATCACCGGTTTATCAGTCTTTGAAGCGATCACGCCGGGAAGGGCTGCTGAAAGTCCGGCAACCGCAATGAATATTTTTGCATTACTGGTTTTGATATAGGCATCAAGTCTGTCTGGATCACGGTGGGCTGAGATGATCTGGGTGTCATACAAAACCTTGTTTTCTTCAAGGATCTTTTTTACCTTGTCCGTTATTGCTGAATCAGAAGCGGAGCCCGAAATAACTGCCACGTCAGCCATACTAGCCATCCAAACATATATTGTGCTTATCTAGATATACTATGAGCAGATCCACATGGAAAAAGAACTACTCCTGATGTTACCAGGCCCGGTACCGATGCCGGAACGAGTACGGTATGCAATGATGCGTCAGGCAATAAACCACCGCAGTCCCGAGTTTGGTGCGGTCTATGCCGACTGTGTACGGGTATTAAAGACCGCATTTGGAACAACAAACGACCTCTTTTTGATCAGTGGATCCGGAACTGCGGGTATGGAAGCTGCAGTTGCAAACTTTGGCAGGGACAAGGATATTGCCTGCCTTGTCAACGGGAAGTTTGGTGAGCGGCTCTTTAAAATCAGCCAGCGCTATGGAAAGGCACACGAGATAGCTTCTGACTGGGGAACTCCCCTCAACCTTGTAGCACTTGAAGAGCGGCTCGAGCAGGGGGCTCAGATCGTTACCCTCGTTCATAATGAGACTTCTGCCGGCATCAAGAACCCGGCAAAGGAAGTCGGCCGAATCGCAAAAAAGCATGATGCACTGTTTCTCATGGATGGTATCACATCCATTGGTGGCGACGTTGTTGAGGCGGATATCTGGGGAGCCGATGTTGCCATTGTCGGATCCCAGAAGTGTCTCGCTGCACCACCCGGGCTTGCCGGAATCTCAGTAAGCAGCAGGGCCTGGGAGAGACTTTGTAAGAATCCCCCTTACTATTTTGACCTTGCAGCGTACAAAAAAAGTGCATCAGGTAAACCGATGGAGACCCCTTACACGCCAGCAGTCCCGCTCTTTTTAGCACTGCGGGAAGCGTGTTTTATCGTTGAAGAAGAGGGAATTGCGAACCGGATCGCACGACACCGGAAAATGGCACAGGCCGTGCGGGCAGCAGCAGAAACGTGGGGGCTCGCCCTCTTTCCGAAGATTGATGCAAACCACGAATATTCCAACACGGTGACCGCAGTCTCTTATCCTGAAGGTGTGAAGGATGACGAGATGAGGGCAATTATTAAGAAGATGGGGATAGTCATTGCCGGCGGACAGGATCATCTGAAGGGAAAAATTTTCAGGATCGGGACCATGGGTGCAGTCAGTGCACCGGAGATTCTTGCAACGCTTGCGGCAACACAGCATGCATTGAAGAAACTGGGATATAAGGTGCAGGGTGATGGTGTCTTTGCCGCTGGTGAGGTGCTTGGATGAGGGTGGGCGTTGCTGATACAACCTTTTCACGCGTCAACATGGGAGCGATCGCTATCGATGAGCTCAGAAAACACGCGAGTGTGGCGATTGAGCGGATAACCGTACCCGGTATCAAGGACCTACCGGTAGCCTGCAAAAAACTCATTGAGCATCGCAAATGCGACATCGTAATGGCTCTTGGTATGCCGGGCGGCAAAGAGAAGGATCGGCTCTGCGCTCACGAAGCCTCACAGGGCCTGATCATGTGCCAGCTCATGACCAATACCCATATCATAGAAGTTTTTGTGCATGAAGATGAAGCAAAAGATGGAAATGAGCTTGCATGGCTATCAGAACAGCGCACCCGCGAACATGCAGTCAATGCAGTCAAACTGGTTCTTCACCCAAAAGATCTCGAAAAAGAAGCCGGTACGGGTCAACGACAGGGATTTGCCGATGCAGGACCAGCTCGCCACTAGAGTAATAACACAGAAGCGTACAAATTTATCAGGTTCGATTCACAAGAGATGATTAACTATGTGTGATACTAAGCCGATAAAACTGGGATTTGTCGTTGCGGAGTTCAACCGTGACATTACCTATATGATGGAGATTGAAGGAAGAGAGCACGCCGCGTTTCTCGGAGCAGAAGTGACCGAGTGCCTGTACGTGCCTGGTGCCTATGATATGCCCCTGGCGATCAAAAAGATGCTCCAGGCAGGAAATGTCGATGCGGTCGTTACAATAGGCTGTGTTATTGAAGGCGCTACCCAGCATGACGACATTGTCGTGCAGCATGCAGCCCGGAAGATTATCGATCTCTCGCTTGAATTCGGGAAACCGGTAACCCTCGGTATTTCCGGGCCCGGCATGACACGCCTTGAGGCGAACGAACGGATTGATTATGCAAAAAGGGCTGTCGAATCAGCCATCAAACTTGTCCAGCGATTGAGATGAAAAAGCTCTCGGAAAAGATTGCTGCGGTTGCCCCTTCTGCAACCCTGGCGATATCCGATAAGGCAAAGAAGATGCAGCGGGAGGGTATCGATGTCATCAGCCTCTCGATAGGAGAGCCGGATTTCGATACTCCGAGACACATCAAGGATGCCTGTGTTGATGCTTTGAACCGGGGTGAAACCCACTATGCCCCGAGCAATGGCATCCCAGAACTGCTCTCGGCCATAAGCGAGAAAATAACCAGAGAGAATAAGTTCCCCTGCACTTCCCAGCAGGTGATCGTTGCCTGCGGGGCCAAGGACGCCATTTACGAGGCCTGCGAGGCGGTCCTGAACCCCGGCGATGAGACTATCCTCCTCACCCCCGCGTGGGTCTCGTACGAGCCATGTGTCCAGATCGCCGGTGGCAAAGTGGTAAAGCATGCGGTCAACGCAAGGACCTTCCAGCTGGATGACACCCTTCTTGAACAGGTCAATGCCCGGACCAAGATGATCGTGCTCAACTCGCCATCCAATCCTTCCGGTGCCGTCTTCGACATGAAATCCATGAAGCTCGTGGCAGACCTCTGCGAAGATTATGACATCTATGCAATGGCCGACGAGATCTATGAAAAGATGGTCTATGGAAAAGAGCACATCTCCCTTGCTGCTCTCGGGGATATGGCGCAGAGGACCATCACAATCAACGGTTTCTCGAAAGCTTACGCAATGACCGGCTGGCGGCTCGGGTATGCAGTCGCTCCCGTGGAGATCATCCGCGAGATGTCCAAGGTCCAGCAGCACTCCGTTAGTCAGGCAACCACGTTTGCGATGTGGGGCGGGGTTGCCGCACTGAAAGGGGACCAGCACAGCGTCGAGGAGATGAGGAAGGAGTTTGACCGGCGGCGGAAATACATTATAGCAGAGTTGAACCTGATGGGCTACGAGACCGCACCAGCCGACGGGGCGTTCTATGCGTTCGTGAAGGTTGCCGGGAACGATATGGAAGTAGCCTCCCACTGGCTGGAGAAAGGTCATGTGGCAACAACGCCGGGCAGTGCCTTCTATGCCCCGGGCTGGATCCGGTTATCGTACGCAACTTCGATGGAGATGTTGAAGGAAGCGATGAGGCGGATTAAGAGGGTTGGGTAAACGGATTCTTTTTAAAAAGAAATCGGTGTGATTCGGACGGAATAGCAGAACGGTAAAAGCGATTTTGCAGGCGTAGGATTTTTACAACATATTTGTAATCCTTTAGAAAATTGCGAGAAGCAGGAGTCGTAACCGCAAGTGCGATGCCCAAACCGCCAAATTTTTATCAAATTTAGAAATAAGAAACTTATAACCTCGATCACATTGTATTTTGGCTTATTCTCCGAACTCGGAGTATTTCTAAAAAACTGTAAAAAGAATTTCCACGCTCTACATTTTGTTTAAGATCGCCCGTGCCCGATCTCAACCCAAGACCCCTGGATCCCCCGATCACCAGTTTACACTCCTCCCCCAGCACGTTCGCAGATGACTTTTTCCACCCAATTGATGCTAATTAAGCAGATCAGGATCTCCGACGTTAGTAAAGCCAATCCGGGCGTTTTAAACGAATTAAAATAACCTCATTGTACCGTTTTCCCCCCAATTCGATCTATTTTCGGATGCCCGAAAAAGGGGCCCGAATAAAGTCTGCTATAAGGGCTCCGATTGCCAATCCGGGTATTTTACGAGAGGTCGATCAGGGATCCCAGTTACCCTTTTCTGAGGGATCTTCTCCGACGGAGAGTTCTGGAGGGGGTGCCTGGACCGGGGTCCTGCTCTGCCGGCACTAGGTCCGAACATCAGCCTGCGCCATCGGGTAAATCTCCCACCGGAAGCCGAGCCCGGAGAGGACGGTAGGATCGCGGGCAGTGATGGACAGGACCTCGTCCTCGGAACTGGCCTCGAAAACTGCAAGGCCCCATGAGCCGGCAGGATCCAGGACCGGCCCCATCACGATGACCGTCCCAGCTTCAACGTAGTTCCTGAGATATGCACCGTGTTCCATTATGACCTGGCGTTCCTCCGCAGTCATGTCCGTAGTAAACGAGGGGCGGGGAGGGATCAGTTTTGCCAGGAAGTATTTCTTCTCCATGCCAGTGCTTCGGCAGCTGGGGATATAAATTCCGCGATGAATCCTCGTGATGTCAAAATCGTTCTCCCGATCAAACCTTTCACGGCCCGGTGCTGTCCTGCCCTCTTGCGCCGGCCGGTGATGCAGGCGGTTCCGGTTTTTCCGGGCATTCAGGGTGATGCAGTCCCGTCACCGGCACTACGGGTACAGCCTGCTGCTCCGGGACCGGATGAGCTGGCAGTGCCGGCTTTGCCACAAAAGCCGGCTTAAGTTTTTCCGGCATTACCGAGCCGTCGCGATCGAGCTCGACAAGCCCGGTCTCCGTGACGCGGAAAAACCGGAACGCCCCGCGAGGCAGGAAGACCCAGAGCTCGCGTGAGATCCCGGTGCCAGATCCGATCGCCCGGAGCGCTGCGAGTGCATCGGCCGCCTCACTCTCGATCCATGCATGGTTGCAATGGACGCGGGTGACCCGCTTGATCCGGACAAAAGCCACAAAGCCAAGGCAATAGATCGCGAAGTTGCAGATCATGCCCGGCTCGTGCATGAACTGCCGGGTTTCGCCCCGCTTCCTCGCTATCAGCACGGCCTCGCGGAGTGCCATGAGGGGTTTCCGCCCGCGGGTCATGGCCGGCCTCCGGATTCTCCGGCCAGGATTTCATGCACCGGCCGGTGTTCCTCTGCTGAACGGTTTTTGTGTTGTGTCTTTTTGATTTTGTCGATGGCAACAGCTCCTTACTGCGTGGTAGATATGCCGGATATAATTCCGCGGGTGCACGGGCCGGCCACACTGCTGCTCAACGCATTAATCTCAAAATTATATACGCTTTTTAGTGCGAGATGGTTTGATAGAACCATGAGGAGGAGAACCCGAAAGGATTCTTCGATGTGTTGAGAGGATCATCTGAACCGCGTAGTTGTGTCAGGAGCGCTTCTTCTTCCACCAGATATGAGCAAAGGTTGAATCCCCGGAAATAACAACTTCATTTCCCTGTATCCGAATGAGCGGGTTAACGTAGTCATCGACAATCCGCTGCTGCTCCGTTGTAGTTGCACCAAACCGTTTCCGGAAGAACGCGAACATCTCATCACGACTCCCGAACCTGTACTCCTTTTTCAGCGGCAGCATCTTCACATCAGCATAGATCCCCATCTGGTACAAAACCCCGAAGAGGCAGTCCGCTTTCGGTCCCGGGTGGTAGGGGCTTCCGTGGAGCAGGTGCCAGAGATCCGCGTACATCTGTTCCCAGAATGGCATGTCAGCGAACCAGAAGAGGTGGACGGAATCCGATGATACAGTATCCATTTTCCCCAGAGCCTCGCGGATATCACTCATCGTCAGCGAAAGAGATGCAACCACGATATCGTACGGTACTGCAAGATCACGGGCAGGATCGATATCCTCCCAGCGCTTCTGCACGCAGACAATATTCCGGAATCCTTGTTTTTCCGCACGGTTTTTTAGGACCTCTACCATACCGCCACCAGGTTCTACAGCGGTTATCTCCCTAACGAGCGGGGCAAGGGGAATTGCCAGTGTCCCCGGCCCGGCACCGATATCCAGTACCTTCGAATTCCAGTTGATTTCGAGTGAATCAATGGTCGTCTTCACCCGATCATCATACTCACTCATGGATGAAGAATCGTACCGCTCTGCATTCTCCCGAAGGTTCCAATTATGCGAGGGATCATTGAAATGCTTCGATGACTCGTGCAAGCTCTGCCGTGCCTTCCAGATCTCATTCCAGTCGGGATCCATTAGTACCGGGGAACTCATAAAACACTGTATGCCCCGGCCGGTAATAAAGGTCTCATGTTACAAAAAAGAAAGGAAAAAAGAATGAATTTTTATTCATGCCTCATCGCCTCAATCGGAATGAGGTTCGCTGCTTTCCATGCCGGATAAACACCACAAGCAAGACTGATGATGATACCAAAACAGACACCTTCGATAATAGGTATTGCGCTGGACCAGACGAACAAGTACTTCGTGGTGTTTAGCAACAGGGCACTTATTCCATATCCTGCTATTATACTCAATACCCCCCCGATAACACTCCCGATAACGCCAAGGATAGCTGCCTCGTATATGAACATACTCATCACTTCCCGCTTCTGGGTACCGATACTCCGCATAATACCAATTTCCTTGATACGCTCGCTCACTGACATCATCATGATATTGAATATTGAAACACCCGCGACAATCATGGAAATTCCCCCGATCGCAGTTACAAATGTGGTGATTGCCCCGAATGCAGTGAAAATTGTCGCGAGGGTAGCCTTGCTGTCCATGACGCTGACGACCTTGTCCCTCTTATTCATCTGTTTCTCTATGGTGGTTTTTACAACAGCGGAATCCACACCCTGGTCGACTTTCACGACAACCGTATCATAATCAATCCGGTTATACGTAGTGTCAAACCAGTTTTGGGTAACAACAACGGCAGAATCGGTACTGATATCAAAGCTGATTCCCCTCTCCTCGATGATACCCGTCACCCGCAGGGTTCCTTTGTCCCCATCCGTCCCTATAGAGATCCGCGAACCAACGTTTACATTGTGATCCGTGGCAAATGTTGATCCGACCAGGATCCCGGAATCCGAACGGCTGTAACTCCCTGCCTTCAGCTTCATGAGGTTGGGCACATCATCAGGGTTAAGACCATAAATCGGAGCTACAATCGTATCGCTGCCAACGCCGAGTTTCATAATGTCAGAGGTTTGAAGGACAGGAATAGCGATATTAGGCGCAACTGCACGTTTTATCTGCTGATATTGTTGATCAGTGATCTTCAGGCTTGTCGAACCAACCCCGCCCCCCTGCCTGAACCCGGAACCGCCACCGGTGTAGGGGGAAACAATAACACTGTCGCCGACCGTGTGAAGACTATCTGAAACCGATAGTACAAGAGTATTGCCGAGGATCCCCATGGAAGCGATGGCGACAACCCCGATAACAATGCCGAGCATTGCCAGCGTTGAGCGCAACAGATGAATCCGGAGATTACGTTTTGCAATTTCCCAGAAAATCATTCCACGATCCTCCCGTCGGCAATAAGGATTGTCCTCCGCGAATATTTGGCTATATTCGGGTCATGCGTGACCATGATAATTGTCGTACCCTTCCGGTTAAGTTCAGACATCAGCTCCATGATACCGGCGCCGGTCTTTGAATCGAGATTGCCGGTCGGTTCATCGCAGAGAAGGATATCAGGATCATTGATGAGTGCCCGGGCTACGGCAACCCGCTGTTGCTGGCCGCCAGAAATCTCTGTCGGAGTATGGGTGAAGAGTGAATCATCCAGCTGTACCAACCTGAGTGCTGCACGCCCTTTTTCAGGATCGACCTCTTTTTGGGATTTCAGCATCATCGGGAAGGTGACGTTTTCGATGATATTTAAGAGGGGGAAGAGGTTGAAATACTGGAAAATAAACCCGATCCGGTCCCTCCTCAGTTCCGTGAGTTCTTTATCGGACATGTCACCGGTACGGATACCGCTGATATAAATGTCTCCGGATGTTGGCGTATCAAGACACCCCATCAGGTTCAGGAGCGTTGACTTCCCGGAACCAGAAGGGCCCATGATGGAGATAAACTCCCCCCGGTCAACCTTGAAGCTTACTCCATCAAGCGCAGTAACGTCTCCTGAAGGAAGCGGGTACACTTTGACTACGTCTTTGAACACCATGACCGGTGGATCGCCCATAAAGGTGGTCACTTCTTGTTCCTTCTCAGGTAGAAATACCACCCGCCGATACAAGCAACAATTACAATCACTACAGCAATAAGGGGGAAGAGAAGATTTAACCCGAAATTATTCTGTGGACTGGTTCCGGATTTTGTTAGGTTTACATCCTGCAAAGATGTGTACAGGTTGCCATCCGTATCCTTGTACGACAGTTGAATCGGGATACTCGTAGAGCTATTTGAGGAGAACGTAACTTCAAAGCTCCCAAAATCATCAGGTTTGAGCGCCCCAACAATATAGGTCTTATACGGATCCTGTGGAACCGCTGGCGAAAGTGAAGTTACCATAACGGTATTTGCCGTTTCCAGCCCGGCATTGTTTACATCACCGGTGATGTGATAGATACCACTTTCAGATTTTACCTGAACATTGCTGATAACGGGGTTCGCCTGTTTTTTATCGATCCCAAACGTAATCGGAAGATCTATCTTCTCTTTATGGGGATTATTTCCATTATTATATGTTGCCGTAATCGTCAGGGAAGTCTCCTGCTCCGGGGATATGGTGAAGTTGAGCGGTATTTTTGCACCTGAAGCAAGACTCCCGATGAAGGTTCTTGCCGGAGTAGCTGTTACCCCATTACCCGAAACCTCAATAACGACATTCCTTAAATCATTTTTCCGCGGATTTGCCACTTGTATGAAAATGGTCTTTTTCTTCCCCTGGGAAAATGCATCAGGTTTCTCAAGAATCGTCAGCTCAAGCGGGGTGTTATCCACCTGGACTGTTGCACGGGAGTAAAGACTGTCCGCATCACGGAAGCTCAGGGAGAATGTCGGGTAATACGTTCCATCGGGTGCATCGGCTACAACCGAAAAAACGAACGATTTCGTCTGGAGAGGTCCGATATTGGATGAGGAATCGTAGGGCGTGCTGGTGAGCCTGATATTTTTATCACCGATGGTTACATGATTTACTACGACACTCTGGTCAGAATTACCATTGGTAATATATGCGGTAACAATACCCGCATCATTAGTAAAAAAAGATCCGGGATCAAACGTAATATTGGAAACATAGACATTGCCAGCAGTAACAATGGATTCCGGCGTCGTGAATGCGGTTACTGCACCAATCCCTGTACTGAAAATCAGGCAGAGAGCTGTGAGAATAATAAATCGTGCGTTTTTCATTTAAATCCCTGTCATGGTATAGATGATATAGATAATGTAAACAACAACTGGAATGCCGACACACAGTGCGGAATCCCTTTCAGAAAGCTGTCGGGCATTTCTCATGCCGAATATCCAGATATTTGCACTCCAGAGAAGGAATACGATAGAAATAATTGAGATGATCTGGGTCATCTCCATCATTACAGGATCATGCATGAGTGCTTTGACCGCATCCTGGATCACTTGCGGGTCCTGGCTTGCGACAGATGAAATTTCCGGAACAATTACTCGC
>JGI20214J14112_1000160_pt1 | contig 10205 bp, 11 predicted proteins | sample WetSurMetagenome_FD_14112 | JGI IMG/M metagenome (IMG submission 14112)
ATAGATATTCCCTTATCTGACAAACCTCTTGCCTTTGAGATCATCTTTGGTATTTCAGTGATAATTTCGGTAGCAATGGGACTGTTGATGTGGAAGAAGAAAATATTTTAAAAAAATCCCCAGGATACCAGTTTTTACCACGATATTTATAGTTGCAAACCCCACGCACTACTAAATGGCACTTCCGTCTTCGGATGTTGTAACCAGCTCCCCGTCAGATATCCCCCTCAGTCAGGTCATCAGCGACGAACTTTCTGCAGTCCGGAAAAACCGTGCAGGGCTGATGACAGAACAGGGTCATTCCAGAATCCATATCAGTATTCTTCTCCTGTGTATCGGTATTAACGCAATCTATTCTCTTCTTCGTCGTGACTATCTGTATCTTTTTATCGCTGCCAGTTTCTATCTCAACATGTATTATTTCATAACTCTCCTGATACCACAAAATTTTAATAAAAATGCAGGTCTCCCGAAAGCCGATATCTCCCGGTTCCGGAGCTGGCTTAAAGATATTGGGCTGACATCGGGAACAGCCCGGTTCACAAAGTTGTTTATCAATTCCCTTTTCATCAACAGCAGGACACTATCTCTCGGGATCAGTCTGATATTCACCATCGATATTCTCTTTGCTATCCGGGCTTACTACACCATGGAACTCCCGATACGAACTACTATCATTGTCATTTCCCAGTGTGTAATAATTATTGTGTTTTATCTCCTGGTGTGGAAGGTGGAACCCTTCTCTATGAAATACGTGAAGAGTGTAGAGCAGGTCAAACGCAGGCTCATCCATGAAAAACTTCCCCCGCGGATTATAGCCATTATGTTCCTCATCGGTTTTCTGATTGCTCTGGTGTTATTTTTAACCACCATCATACTTCTGCCCGGAATTACTCTCCAGGCTTTTCTTGACGAGTCACAACTCACAAAACTGGGAAATCTCGTAGCCCTCCTCGCGCTCCTTGCCATCAGCCAGTATTTCATTATCCGTTATATCCATGGCAGTACGAGCCGTACGATGGCCGAAAGGCTCTTCGATTATAAGGAAAATGTTCTTCTGGACCTTAAGAACACGGTCGGATCCGGGAACGCAAATCCTGAAAATCGCGCTGAAACGACAACCCGGCTCCTTGAGACCAAGATCTACGCAATAAAGCGAAATACCCTGAATGGTTTTTTTCCGGTCTTTGTTGTGGATCTTGATTTCTCGGTTATCCTTGACAGCACAACCCGCACCGCAATAAGAGGATATATCGGGGATTTCACCCCCAAGGGTTGATACCTCCACGAAGGGGAATAAAGCCGCATTCTGAAAAAGCACCCGGGCAGTAGGTGATACTAGTCCGATCTTTTCCAGCCCCTCGTATCAGAATTATTGCTCATTCAAGGATCGAAATCGATTCGTGGATTATTTATTAATCCCAAATAGCGTAGTTATTCCTTCTTTTCTGCACCTGGCGGGTCTTCTGCAGGGTTCGGCGGTGTTTGCCGGATCATGCCGATGATAACGGATCCGACAGCAAGGAGTGAGACCCCGATGATTGCATAGATAATAAGACTGAAGTTATCCTGAACGACGGGTAAGCTTCCCAGGAAGTATCCTGCAAGCACAAACCCCAGAACCCACAGAACGGCACCGACAATGTTATACCCTAAAAACCACCGGTAGTTCATCTTTCCAACGCCGGCAAGGAACGGTGCAAACGTGCGGATAAAGGGGANGAANCGTGCAATCACAATGGTCAGACCGCCATAACGGGCAAAGTATTCCTCGGTTTTTTCGAGCTGGCCCTTTTTCACAAACGTGTTCTTTTCAAGTGCTTTCATTCCCACGTTTTTCCCGATCCAGTAATTGGCTGAATCACCGATTACTGCTGCAGCAACCAGGGTCACAATCAGGATTTCTACATTGAGGAAGCCAGCCCCTGCCAGTGTCCCCGCTACAAAGAGAAGTGAGTCACCCGGAAGATAGGGAAATACTACAAAGCCTGTTTCACAGAAGATGATGATAAACAGGATCAGGTACGTCCAGAATCCGTATACTGCAATTATTCCCGGAAGATAGGTATCAAAGTGCAGAACAAGATCGATAAGAGAGGACGGATCCATTTCCGGGTATTTTGGACGCGGGAAGCGATAAAGAATTCCTTTGATCAATGGATATTTTTTTACCGGGTGTTTTTATGCGGTGTAATAACAGACGAAGATGTACGGGGGAGACCTGACACTGTTTCACCTGAACAGTATTTGCACAAAAGTGCGATGACGATGTATTACCTGTACATGGGGTATCGAATTTTTCAGAAAGGCCACAGCGGTTTTGGTGAAACCCTGTAAGGGTTCTGTTATTGAGTATATTTTAAAAACCAAAAAATCGTGTTTAAAAAAGGGATCAATTAGATCTTTTTGGATGTGTCGCCTTTCATCATATATTTGACAATGAGGAATACGACGAGTGCAATGATCACAAAATCAATNANNGCNCCAACAAAATCACCGACNAGAAATGCTATAGGACCGGCATTAATAACNGCGGTTCTCCAGCTTCCTCCGGGAATGATCGCCCCGATAATNGGCATAATGATATCAGTTACCGTGGCGGTCACCATTTTTGTTGCCGCAGCACCAATTATGACCGCTACTGCCAGGCCAATGACCTGGTATTTCAACAGGAATTCCATGAATTCCGCAACAAATCCTTTTTTTTCTTCCTTCTTTTCTTCCTTTTTTTCTTCAGCCATGAATAATCACCTTATCAGGAAACGATATATTTGTTCACTGAATAAAAAGCCATTACTTTTTAACGCTCATAAAGATTTCGCAAAAAAATGATTAATTGAGTTAATTTCACAAAAGAAGCAAAAATTTTTCCTGAAATTGTATGAGATCGGGGACCTGCCAGCAAGCGCAAGCATGATATAACACCGGCTCTCATTTTCTGGTATGCAATGCAGAATCATGGTTATAATGATAGTGCTTCTCTGTAGTGCCCTTGCCATAGCGGGATGTACAAGTACACCGACTACACCGGCTGCACCTTCACCGGCTTCCGGAACTACGGCTGGCGGAACCTCGCCCGCATCATCAGGAGCTGTTCTGACCAGTGTACCGACCGATATAGTTCCCGGCCCCAACCAGGTTACCGTTGATGTCGGAGTAAAAGATTATCTGGGCAATATTGAGGTGATTTACCAGGGAGGTATGGGACAGATCCATGTGAAAAAAATATCTGCAAAAATTACCCGGGCAGACGGCCAGACCCAGACCAAACCACTGGAAAATAAGAAAGGCTCTACGATAGAACTGGAAGGCACGAAACAGACAGATCGCGTCGAGGTCTGGGTCGATATGGATAACGGGCAAACCTATAAAATAAATGATGTGCTCCGTGAGTACCGCATCCATTAGTGAACAATAACTTCTGTCAATCCCTTTTTTACAGAATAACTGGCAGGATTTTTCATCATGCGGGTCAACTGGCGGCAGATTCATGCAGCAGGAAACTCTTTTGCTGCACTGTCTGCGGCGTGTGAACAGGAAGGATTCATTCTCCACCAGGTGGATAAACCCGCAGATGATGTGACCTGTTACAGTCTCAATTCGTTGAACGAGTCCTGGTACCGGGATGAGATCGCTTCTTCAGCGAGCACTACTATCGTCGGTGGCCCTCACGCTTCGGCCTGTCCTCGTGAAGTAGCAGAATATGCCGATTATGTGATCATTGGTGAAGGCGAATTCACCCTTCCCCGGCTTCTTGCACAGATAGAAGGTGGCGGCGAAACGAAAATACCCGGTGTGGCAACTACCCATTCCCATGAACCGCCCGATACCTGCGTACGACTCGATGCCTATCCGGCATTTTCCCGGACGAAAGGTTACGTTGAGATCACCCGGGGGTGCCCGTTTTCCTGTGGCTACTGCCAGACACCCCAAATCTTCGGTCATTGCATGCGTCACCGTTCAATCGATTCGATAGCTGACTATGCAAACCGGTTCCGGCATGCCCGGTTCGTATCACCGAATGCATTTGCTTACGGTTCCGATGGTATTCATCCCCGGTGGGAAAAAATCGAACGCCTTTTTTTACAGCTGAAGCATGCGATCTATTTCGGTACCTTTCCAAGCGAGGTGCGCCCGGAATTTATTTGTGAGGAATCACTCTCCCTTGTTGTACAGTACTGCGACAATACAAAGCTCCATTTTGGTGCCCAATCGGGAAGTGACGGGGTGCTTGAACAACTTTGTCGGGGACATACCGTTGATGAGATTATCCGTGCTGTAGAACTCTGCACCGAGTTTTCGATTACTCCTGTTGTGGACTTTATCGTCGGATTCCCGTTCGAGACCGACGAGGACCAGAACCGGACCCTGGATCTGATACAGTGGGTTGCACGGCACGGTAATGTGCATGTTCACCGGTTCATGCCCCTTCCCGGCACACCGCTCGCCGGCACAAACGCGCGATCACTCCTGCCGGAAACCGAAAAAATCTGCGGAAAACTCGCCTTATCGGGTAAATTAACCGGGTCATGGAATGATCCTGAGATAAGGTTTTTTAGACACCCTTCAAATGATATACCATGAAAGATGTGCTATTGATAGCAGATCTCCATGGTCAATTCGGTAAAATTGATTCATTTCTGGATTTGAATCCGGAAGCGGTATTTATTGCAGGTGATATCACCAATATGGGTCCGGTTGATGCGGTCGATGACGTGCTCTCACGTATCGATGTGCCGTGTTTTGCAGTGCCCGGCAACTGCGACCCGCGTGAGATCCTCGAGACACTTGAACACTCCGACACGGTCTGCCTTCATGGCTCCCGGATTAATCTGGGAAAAATGATCATTGTCGGGGTTGGTGGTTCAAATCCGACCCCGTTCGGAACCCCGTTCGAGCTGACCGACAAGCAGATAGATGACGTGTTGAACAGTGCGATGAAAAAAATGGAGAAGACCGTTCATAACGTTCTTCTCTGCCATGCTCCTCCCTATGAGATACTTGATAAACCCGGTTCCGAGCATGTCGGGAGCCACAGTATCCGAAAGCACATGAAGTCTTTTGATCTGGTGTGCTGTGCCCACATCCACGAGGCACGGGGTATTGTGGAATCCGATGGGGTAATGATCGTAAACCCTGGTCCGGCAATGGACGGTAACTGTGCGATGATCCACTTCGGCAACGATGCCCGGGATATTAAGATTGAGCTCCTGACTGTTTAGACAGCAGCAATTCAAGATATGATGCGAGAATCGGCTCGCCATAAACTCCAATCTCTTGTGCAATCTTTTCAATGCGGGCAGCGGGATTTGAATTCTCATCCTCTGCCAGTATCTCAATCTCGACAAAGGTGCCAAGGTCCTCAACCTCATCAAGCGAAATTGCNGNTCCGGAAAGCTGGTAATTCTCACGCCATTTGTTCACTTCAGCAGTTCTGGTGAACCCAAGGCGAGCCAGCATCTGCTCGAAAACTGTCCCGGAATCAACGACCACATTCAATTCTTCTCGTGCCTTGAGCCCGGACGCTTTTATTTTTGCTCCCTTGTAGGTAACTACTGCATGATGGTTGGTGTATCTGACNCGTATTGCCTCATCGGTTACGCCAAAATCGCAATGAGGGGCGTTATAATAGATGTCGTGCTCATGTATCCTGCCGCAAAACTGTGCATTGTGCCCGATGAGCTGCTTTCGCACAGGATCGAGCGAAGAAATCCTAACTTTTAATTCAAATTCAAGCATGACTGTGCCACACGTTTATCTGTTTTCGTTGCAATTTAATATAGTCAGGTGATTTATGGCAATAAAAGATGGAGATTTTATTAAACTGAGCTATGCAGGGAGTGTCGATGAAAATATTTTTGACACCACTGATGCTGCAGAGGCAAAATCTGCCGGTATCCACAGTCCGAATGCGATTTACGGGCCAGTCACGATCTGCGTCGGTCAGAAACATGTAATACTCGGTCTGGATGAGGAACTTGTCGGCAAGGAAATAGGCTCAACGGGTGATATTGTTGTAACACCGGAGAAGGCATTTGGGGACCGGGATCCCAAACGTATCCAGTCGTTCCCGAAGAGTCAGTTCAAGGAAAAACCCGTCCGCGGTATGCCGGTAAAGATGGATGAGATGGGAGAAGGCACGGTCGTTGACGTAATCGGTTCCAAGGTTATTGTCGATTTCAATCCCCCGCTTGCTGGACAGACCCTGTCGTATCACTATACTATTGAAGATGAGGTAACAGATCCGCTCGAACAGCTGAAAGGCCTGGTCCGGCTGTACGCCGGCAGGGATCTGGAGATTGCGATGGATGATGGCAAGGCAACCGTAACGCTCCCCCCGGGCATTAACTACGACCGCCGCTGGCTTCTCTGGAGAAGCAGGATTATCCACGAGGGATTCGAGTTGATCCGGGATTTATCAGAAATCACCCTGGTTGAAACCTTTAAACGTCCTGAAAAGAAGGAAGAATAGTCCCTCCTGTTTTTTTCGTTTTTTCCCGGATTCTCTCTTTTCCCTGCCTGAACAATCAGGAGATCTCCCCCACCGACCCGAACTGAGGTAGTGAAATACATGCTAAGAATAAAACGATTTTTTAAAATAATCTCCCGGCTCAGTCAATACCATGAATAAGAAAACTCTCCTGGTATCCGCTCTGGTGGTACTTCTTATTTCCTGTGTTCTTTTTACCGGTTGCACAAATAATTCTGGCACTACGAATACAACTAACCAGACAAGCGTTGTCACTACTTCCCCTTCCGGAAGTGCAAAATATGTATCGGGAGATATTGTCAAAATTCCCGGTTCCAGCGCAGCCACAGCTATGCTGATTATCGGATATGATGCTGCCACGGATATGTACGAACGGGTGCTGATCTATCCTAACGCAGATGGCAGCTGGGGATATCGCAGGAGTTCCACTACGGAAAAAGCAGCGCGGGCAGCCATGGAAAAAGTATATACCGTAAAAATTACCAATAAGCCACCTTCCTCTATCGTCATTCGACAATCAACGGTTCTTACAACATCCCCATCGTTCTCCTCTACACAGACAACCTCACCATCAACGACGGCAACTGCAACCGTCTCACCGACCGGGAAACCCGGGTTCAAGAAAATTGTCCCTGATGAAGGGATTGCCGGAACAGCGATATCAATAACAGCTATCACCGGAACGAATTTCCAGTCCGGTGCAACCGTGACCCTGATGAANGCGGACAATCCGAATATTACCGCGACCAATGTTAATGTGCAGACTTCAACAACAATAACCTGTACGTTTAATCCCCCGTTCAATGCAACTGCAGGCACGTGGGACCTTGTCATCACCAATCCGGATGGGCAATACGTATCCTATGCTAACCTGTTCTCTATCCATGCAAACCCCCTCACTGCTGCTACTACGGCCCCTCCTGGTTCAGGTGGCATCACCAGTATCATCCCGACATCGACGTTTGGAAATGATGTGCCAATGACAATTACTGGTACGGATTTCAATCAGACGTTTACCGCTAAAATGACCAGGAGCACGGGTTCGACGGTTATCATTGAAGCAAGGAGTGTTGCGTGGGATAGCCCGACACAGGTCAGGGCCTGGTTCACCCTCCCAACCCCCAAACAACGGGGAACCTATGATGTTATCGTAACAAATGCTGATGGAACGACCCGTACTCTGGCCAATGGGTTTGAAGTGAAATGAGGGTTTGATAGGAACAGACTTCAGCCCTTTTTCCCTCTCTTTAAACAATATTGGTAAGCTCAGGAGAACCGGAAAGTACTATTCATTCGCACCCCAGACGATGAAAATTGTGTACATGTGATGCATGCCATCAGTGCCCCTCCGAGATACGGCGGGATGGGAGTTTTTTGAATTTTTCCGTTACCGATCCACCTGCAAGGGCTCCTTGCGGGGCGGCGGACCATGATAGGATATACAGTACGACCTGACCGTTTTCAACATATAAATCATTGAAGGTACATTGCCCCTGATGTCATTACCGGGTAAAAACGTATCCGAAGAATACGAAATGACTAAATCCTGTCTTCATACCAAGCCTTAAGGCTGAAGGTGATCTTTGAAAGAGACGAACGAGTGCTCTATAAAGTCGTAGAGCAGGGAATAAACATTTTCGTGTCTAGTGGTAGTTATGTAATCTCTGATTTTCGATAAAATTTTTAAAAATATCTCAAATTTTACCAAAAAAAACTAATAATCAGATTAAAATCATTTAATTTTAATACAAATGTTTATTAATATTGAAAGAAAAAAGAGAAAATATGTATGAGGATGTCCCGTGTCCCAATCCCGGATGCAGTGGTGGTAAAATTCATGCTATTGTTGGCTTTGATATTTTTTGGAATGTTTGTCCGATGTGCGGCGGATTGGGGTCCATCAAAAGAAATGTTTCAAATTATGTAATTGAACCTCACCATTGAATACCTGTATGTGTAATTAACTCAATGGGGATTAATGTGGCAGATCCAGGACTCTATATTGATGAACATATCCTCCTCCGCACTCAGGATATTTTTATCAATTCAATCCCCTTCGAAGGTATACTGACCAATAAAAGGATTATTCTGACAGGTAAGACCGCGATTCTCCTGCCGCGAATCGAGATTCCCCTGAATACGCTCAGGAATATTGAGGCTGCCGATGACGCTATCGGCGACCAGATCATAAGATTGACTCTTCAGGCGGGCGTCAGCGAGACCCGGGAGATGATTCTTACCTTCTCGTGTCAGACTCCCGGGACCCGGATGAAAGAGCGGGATGCATGGTTGAGAATACTCAAATGGTTGAGGATACTCAAAGAGAATGCTTCTTCACACCAGGAAATTTATGACGTGATTCCGGAATACGACCAGATCTCGCCACAGATTGAAGATATGAAACCTCCTGTACACGACTACGTCCCTGTTGTAATAAAAACTACGATTCAAAAAGAGGTTACATGGACCTCTTCAACGGGATGGAGCAATGATTCATGTCCAACTGCTCCTTTTCGGACCATAACAAAAGTATATGACGTCAAACCCTCAGGTTCCGGAACATACAGTTTACCGGAAAAAGAATTAAATACTTTGCTGTTCGGTGTTATTTTTCTTATTTTTATCATAATTGGCTCGATGTTAATGTCCATAACCTCACCGCAGTATGCACAGGATTATCTCAAGGGTAAGAGTCCTGCTGACGGGATCTCATCTTCGGTTCCGGTCACCGTATCCCCCAATCCGTATACCCTAAACACGGCAAGCGTGATGAATCCGATCCTGACAAATGTTCCGCCCACCGTATCCCCCAATCCGTATACCCTGAATACGGCAAGCGTGATGAATCCGATCCCGACAAATGTTCCGGCAGGCAACTCTGCAGCAGCACTTCCCGATGGTTCTCTTGCTGTAACAGGTTTCCGTGGGTCTGCCGCTCCAGAAAAAATTTCATCGTATGTGACGATTGAACCAAAAGCATCACTGAATGTGGACAGGCGCGTTTTTCTCCAGCCTTCAGTCACTCAGAAATATGGAGAAGGTTTTGTTACTATCTACTCGCTGACGAATCAGAATGTATCACAAGGTTTACCCCTTGTTTCCTTCACCCTTCACAATCCTCCGCTGATAATTGATTATAATGTCACGCCCCTCAACCAGGTCAGGATAAAACACGTGGAATACAAGATGCTTGATACGTACTATGAAGAGAATCTCGAAATAAACCGTCCTTATGAGGATTCCTGGTTCAGGATTATTGTCAGGAATAAAGATACCGGAGAAGTTATTTCAGAGGATGGAATTGGCAGAAACTATTCCTTCCAGACACCAAAACAACTGGTAGTAAGGGAATACGGCAACTATTCGTTTGAATTCACGGGAGGTTACGGGGTTCTTGACCTGACCATGAAGGTCAAGCAAGAGGGTAACCTGCTTTAATCTTTCCTGATTGTCTCCCTTTTTCTGGATTGCACGAATAACGGTGCTGTTCTGTTTATTCCCGAGGAATAAGGATACCCGCGGCACGTAAAAAGGTGTGTTTTGATCCAGGTTTCGCGACATCACCATTGACAGAAGAGGCTCATATTCGGGTTCTGTTGGCAGATACTTGTATATTTGAATCCAACTCGTATAATTATGAAAAAAACTATTTTGATAAAATTATTTTTTCACAGGCACTTCTTTTCACTTCCACGGAATCCCTCTCTTTTTGGAC
>JGI20214J14112_1000161_pt1 | contig 10190 bp, 9 predicted proteins | sample WetSurMetagenome_FD_14112 | JGI IMG/M metagenome (IMG submission 14112)
TAAAGCTGTGTGTGCTATTTCGTCGGTAATATCAAAAATAGAGGTGTGGCGGGTTTTGGAGTTCCTACAAAAGTGCATTTTTTGTGTAAAGTTCAGGCATATTCATCGAAAAATATACCGATACTATAGCCTTTAATATGTTAACTGTACCAGATTACTGCAGGTTTTAACAAATGTCTATAATTTGAAGGTATTTTAGTATTTTAGCGCTGTTTTGGTCATTTTATTGAGGGGTTTTAAGAGTTAAGGGCCTGTATAAAGGATAAAAAGTAGGGGCAGTATACAAATCTGTATCCATTTTGAGTATGGAGGAAAGGACCGATTTGAAACTAAAAGAAGGCGTAACAGCCTGGCTAAGTGGGGCGTTAAACGACCCTATTGTGCAAATTCTGGCTAAAAATAGCCATTTAACAAAAACACAACTTGAAACTCTACTCATTAACGTTTTAGCCGAAAGTATATCGGGTAAACAGCTAAAGTATGATGAAAAAGCCGCTTTAAGGCTAACAAGGGCTAAAATAAGTCGTGGATCGTTTAACAGGACTTTAAAACAGTCCAATGAAAATGTCATTAAGTCCATCTATACAGTACTACTTCTAGGGTATTTGGGTGTTTTTGAGACCACAACTCTCGACCCATATCTCGAAATAGCTAATAAACTACATGAATATGTCGAGGCTCACCAGGACATACCCAGCAAGGAAGAGGAACTAAAAGACCACCTAAAAGTCATAGAAATCATCAGAACGGAGCTCGAAACGAGCTTAAAACGGCTTGCTAGTCCATCAGAAGAGCTACTGTGACGTCACAAATCACAGGCTAATTCTGCCATTTTTTACGTATTTAAGGATGTAAATCACACATCACGCAGGTCCAATATTCAAGGATTATTCTGCAAAACAGGGCTAAATCAAAGCTATTTTTTTNACATGGATAAGTAGGANTAGAAGGGACACTAGTTGTTTGTGATGTGTGATGTCATACTAACACAAGATGACGTCACCGATAACCTTAAATTTCCATGGAGAATACTGTGATGTGTGATGCAAAGATGAATCACGTGGAGTCACGGCCAAATCACAGGGGAATAAAAGCATGGTTGACCTAACAGCAGCAATCTTTGGCGTATTATTAGCTTCAACAGCGGTAGCCGCATATGAATATTATCATCAAATTCGAAGGGCACACAGAGAATATGAGAAAGCAAGAGATTTCATTGAGGACATTGTGTTAAGTTTCAATCGTGAATTAAAACGTGAAGCCAACAAATTTGACACAATGGTTTCCAAAGTCGACGGCAGCATTATCGCAGCCGACGCCAGCCACCGAAAAGCAGAAAGACTAGAGAGCAAAATCGAACCACTCGAAAACCAAATTGGCGCGCTTAGTCAATCACAGCAAGAGATGTCAAATACAATTACAAAGAACTTATCAGTAAACACGCAAAACAATATCACCATCACGTCTGGGTTGTCCGGATTAGAGTTAAAGCTCCAAGATATCGTGGCTACACAGGAATCTCTTAAAAATAGAATTGCAGAATTCGAGGAACAAATCCAGAAACTATCCGCTCCACCACCACAGCAAGAGGTTAGAGCAGAAATTCTCCTGCCGCCTGTACCAATTAGACGCGACAAAGCCTTAGCATCTCTAACTGACACGGAGATCACAGTGCTTGAAATGCTCTTAAAAGAAGGCGCGAAGACTGCTCCGGAAATCAAAGAGAGAGTCCACCTTAGTAGAGAACATACTGCACGGTTGATGAAGAAGATCTATGAAGAAGGATATGTTGAGAGGGAAGCAGGTAAAATTCCGTTCCGCTATACTATCAAGAAAGAAATGGAAGCTCTGCTAGAGAAGGCTGAACCTCCAACAATCTAACAACAAAAAATTTAGCTCCATATTGTGAAGGAGATTGTGAACTGGGATGAAGAACTTGTGAAGCTATTTTATGCGCTGCTTAATTGTCTGTGAAATGTTTGGCGCAGTCTTGTACTTGAGGCTGTTTGATCCACCAGTTCTCATCAGCATGCCTTTTACAGCCATCCTTGATAGGTAAGTGGATACGGTGCTTAGGCTAACTGGCTCTTTGAGTTCCTGCTCATAAATGGATTGAACATCTTTAGAAGAGAACCAAATTAATGGAAAATTTTTCTGGATAACCAACTGGACTTTCTCAAAACGTGACAAGGTATGATTTGTCATCGCTGGCCCTGTGCTTACAGTAGGTCCCTCTCCAGGTGCACCACCTAGCAATTCTACAAGGTCAAGTAATCGTAGAGCTTTATCGCGGGTTACTTGACCCTCAAAAGCAATGGTATACCGATTACCATCGCTATCGAACAGCTCAACGCGCATTTTACGAGCCGGCATTCCAGGTACACCTTAAGGTTGTTCACAACTTTACACTTCACACCTTAAAGCTGTTACGGTGAATNGGACATATATGAAAAGGTGGATTAGNGCTTGTATTTGNTGATTCGGCTGTTTTTGGAGCTTTATTGCTATTACCAGCTTCACAGATAAATGGATAGGCTGAAAGATTATTGNTAAGCCCTTGTTTCGGTTTTCCAGTAGAAGTGAAGGGGTGGCTTATTCACTTGTGAAAGACANGAATAGGGTAATTAATAGGAAAAAGAGCTTAACAATCNAACAGAATTTTTGNTATTTCATANGTATTCACAATTTTGTGAACGTGAAANCTACCACAATTTCCTTCTGAANAGAGNCANAGTTTACTCGGAGTTGATTATGCNGAGTTTATGCTAAATTCAAACAACTCGTGATTTTTAATCAGGTGTTTCCCATAGATAAACTGGTTTTAGGGCCACCCCTACGTTTCCTCTCGAAGTTTTAGGATAAAAAGAAGATANGAAAGCCTGAAAAAATATTTGCAAAATGTTTGTCTAATTTCTTGGATGATAATTATTAATATANTTAAAGACTTTGTACCTACCAGAGTATATATTTACATNCATTATAATTAGTANTTTTCTTCAATTTACTTATTTCTCCAGTAGAAGCATTGGGGTGTGTCTTCCCTTGCTTTGTTTGGTTGTTAACGCTTGTTTTCATTGATTTTTAGGATTGTTGTGTTCTAAAACCAGTTTTTTGTAGTGCATCCTTTATCTGTTCCACACGAAATAACCGTGTTGCCTATAGAATACGAGGGATGGCTAATGGGCAACTCAAATGTACTAGATGATGTATTCGAAAACTTCGTTAACGGTGTTAAATTGTTTAAAGACCGTGAGGTCTTACGACACGATTATCTTCCTGACAAACTTCCACACCGTGAAGATCAGATTAGACTTTTAGGTGCAACAGTAGCTCCTGTGTTAAGAGATTCAAGGTGTTCAAATATTTTCATTTACGGGAAAACTGGCACAGGAAAAACAGCTGTAACAAAATATGTTTTGAGTCATCTGGAATCTAAGGCTAAAGAGTATGGTGCAAAAGTAAAATTCTGCTACATAAACTGCAGGATGACAGGTTCGGAATACAGGGTTTTTGCAAGTCTGAGCCAAAGTGTGGGTTTATCCATTCCCTTCACAGGGTTATCTTCGGGAGAAGTTTTCGACAGATTCCGGGCAGGGTTAGATCAATCTAGAATAATATTCATAATAATCTTAGATGAGGTTGATGCGTTGATTAAGGAACATGGCGACGCATTCATGTATGAATTAACAAGGATAAACGAAACGCTAACCAAAAGCAAGGTTGCCCTAATCGGAATATCTAACGATTTGCGCTTAAAAGAATTCTTAGACCCGCGAGTCTTCAGCTCACTTAGTGAAGAAGAACTAGTCTTTAGACCGTATGATGCTGGCGAGCTCAGAAATATTTTGCTTGAACGCTCAAAATTATCTTTCCAAGATGGAGTGTTATCTGATTCAGCATTAAGTATTTGCTCAGCTCTAGCTGCAGCGGAACATGGAGATGCTAGACGAGCTTTGGATTTGTTGCGCGTGGCTGGAGAAGTTGCTGAACGTATAGGTGCTAAAATAGTTACTGAAGAGCATGTGCGCCAAGCTGAGAAACACATTGAGCACAACCGTGTGGTTGAAGCTCTAAATAACTTGACTTTGCATTCCAAGTTGGTGTTGTTAAGTGTTTATCATCTAAACAAACCGAGCGCTACAACCGGGGAAATATACGACATTTACAACGAATTGTGTGGGGAAATGGGCTCTGGTCTTCTTACTCAGCGTCGTTTAGGTACATTGGTCAATGAGCTTGATTCGATGGGTCTTGTAAATGCAAAAGTTGTAAGCATGGGTCGATACGGCAGAACTAAGAAGATTAGACTTGAGATTTCTCGCAGCTTGATTAAAGATGTTCTTGGTGGTGATAACCGCTTCAGTCGTTTATTTGAATATTCACCCAAATATCCAACAAGAACTTAGCTGGCTGTGTCAAAATCAATTAAATGACAAAACAGTAGTATGCATTGTTTGCAGGTTCACTACCGGCACTTTTCCGGGTGTAGGAACCAATCCTAACTTCTCCATATAGCCGGTTTGGTCTTGCCAACCCCCCGAATTAATAACTAGCACACCACGATAGTTACAGTAACCTAAAACATGAATGTGCCCCGCATGGAAAATGTCTGGCACTCTATCGATAACGAGGTAATCTCGGTTTTCTGGGGAAAGCATTGTTTTTCCGCCGTAGACAGGTGCTAGATGACGGCTCTGGATAAGTAGCCGCATTGCTTTCTCGGGATGTTCATGGTCCATCCCGGGGATAACCGCTATTATGTCATCTAAACTTCGACCATGGTACATGAGAACTTCAACACCATGGAGACTCAAGAGACACGGGCTGCCGACTGAGTGTATATTCTTTTTTCCTTTGATTGCTGTTAAGTACCCTTCAGGTATAGCTGGTTGCGGCAATGACTTTCGAGCTGCATCATGGTTCCCTGGAGAAATAAAGACTTCAATGTACTCCGGGATTTTTTCAAAATATTTCGCAGCGAAATCATATTGTTTGTGCACATCCCGTATGGTCAGTTCATATTGTTGGCCAGGGTAGATTCCCACACCATCAACAATGTCTCCAGCAACTAAAATGTACTTTACTCGACTAGCAATCTCCCGCATCTCAGGTGTGCCATATTTGCCTCTGAGCCAGAGAATAAATCTTCTGAAGGATTCTTTGGTGAATTTAGTGCTGCCGATATGGATATCGGAAGTAAGAACTGCATAGATTGGTTCTTGTGCTCTCTGCTGTTGTTTTTTGCCTATTTCAGGGAAGATGATGTCTTCAACCATGAGGAGATTGGTTCGAGTTTTGATTACGGCTANGCAGATTACTTGATCAGGCAGAAGCATGAGGACTTTCTTCTTAACCTCTTCAGGTGCTTTTTGAGGTACTAGCACGGTTGCACTACCTTGCAAGTCCTCAACAGAAAGAATAGTGTGGTTCTTTGAATCCCTCTTCTCAGTTAACATACAGATAATTTTTAGTTTGGTTTTTGCGGGTGATTTTAATGCTTCCAGAATTGGGGTTGCGGCTTTGACATCCATTCTTTGTCTTAGCAAGTGTTCGATGCGCTTGAATCGGTCTTGAAAATAGAGCACGTATTCGTCGAGTGTTCCATTTGAACTTAGTTTGCCAGTTGCGTCTTCTATAATTTTGAAATCTGCTGGTATGTCTCTGGCGTATGGATAGAATTCGGCTCCGTCAACAATTGTTTCTGGGATCGCTGGTAGCTCTATGACAACTTGTGGTTCTGCAGTTATTTGTGGCTCTGGTAATTGCACTTCAGAAACAGTAATCGCTGGCTTTAAGAGTGCTTCTAAGAAACCTCTTTCTATGAACATTGGCTTTTCTTGCAGTTCCTGTATCCGTTCAAACGCAAGCTTCATGACAGCCACGGGATCGCTTGTTTCGCAGTTTTGGCAAAGAAAATCAAAGGCTTCGCTGTTGAGTTGATATCCTGCAGAGATCGTTGCTTGGATTGCCTTCTGTAGTTTTTCTTGCGCGCTCATTGAGTTCTTGCCCTGACATATAGTCAGTGATGATTTTTAAATTATGCAGTTATGCTCTTGAGTTATTTACTGTTTTTTGTTTTCCATTTTTCTTTTTTTAAAATAATCCAAACAAGATTTCTTGCTCTATTCTTTTTGAATTGTATTTTTGGTTGGCAAGTTATGTAAAATCAATTCAATTTAAATAATTAAACCATAGTTTAGATATGTTATATCTTCCCAAGGTGCACCTGCATATGAGTGAATCACGTAAAATTCAGCAAACACCAACAGGCACGTTCTTTGTTTGCTTACCCAGGGATTGGGCGAAAGAAAACGGCTTAAAAAAGGGCGCTTTAGTAACTTTGGAGGTAACAGGTGAAGGAAAACTTCTTGTTGATCCTAAGAACGCGACTGAACCTGAACCTAAAGTAGCAATTTTGGGTGTTGGTCCTTTTTTGGGGCGTGAAATTGTGGGTCGATACTTGTTAGGCTATGATACTATTAACATTGAAGCCAAGGATCGGATCGATGCCACAGCAAGAAAAATAGTTAAGACAACAGCTAGTTCTCTGGCAGGCTTAGAAATCGTAGAAGAAAACATTTGCAAGATTTCCCTACAGAGCATATCACAACAACCTTTTGGGTTTTTACCTGAAAAAATTCTTCAGCGAAACCATGGTTTAGTCGCAGGGATGATTAAGGATGTTACTAACTCTTTTATTAACAACGATCTCGAGCTTGCTAAAAGCGTTGTCTCACGTGACAACGAAAGCAACAGACTTTACTTTTTGCTCGTTAGGACTCTTCGGACGATTATCCAGAATCCAAGATTGAGTGATAAACTTGGGATCACGCCCATTGAGTGCTTAGATTATCGTTTGGCTGCAAGTCTAATCGAAGGAATCGGCGACTCCTGTGTTCAGTTTGCCTCAAACACTGTAGCACTCAATGGAGTTAAACTATCTGATGACCTTCGGAAGTTGCTGTCTGAACTGCTTTTTGCCTGTTCTGGAGCTAATGAGCAATCAATCAGGGCTTTCTTAAACAAGGATATTTCATTAGCAGAAAACGTTCGAAATCTACGAGAAAAAATCGAGTCGACCTACTCAAGCATTGAACAGCTAGCGAAGGATTCATCGGTAGATTTGATGCCTCAAATTTTGTCGGCGGTGTCTTTTCTTAGGCAGATTTACGAGAGAAGCGTAGACATGGCTGACTTGGTCGTTTAACCCTCAGTCTTTTTTAACGTGCGTTAAGCTTGAAATCCGTAGGACTCTCCCTCAGTCGGCGCCTAAAAGAACCTCATCTTCTATAGCAATTCTGCGCTGTACCCTGTAATCTTTGCAAAGACAAATAGCAAAATCGATTCAAAACAAACTTTACCCAATTCTGTAAATGGAAAAATCTTACTTCTTCACTCACCATGTGATCCAAATAAGATGGTAAAGGGTTAAATCTGCAAGCGAGCATTCAACTCAGGGAAATTTCACATGTTGACTGTTACAGATAGAGTGGCTGATGCTCTTTATTTTTCTGGGTGCTTAAAATTCGGTAGTTTTAAAATCAAGTCTGGAGAAACAAGCCCTTACTACATCGACTTAGCACGAGTGCTTTCTGTGCCGAAGCAACTCTGCACAATAGCTGAAGCCGCTTCAGAAAAGATCAAGGAAATAATGACTTTTGACCAAATAGACAAGTTAGCTTCCATTGAACTTAAGGGAGCACTGATTGCCCCAAGCATCGCCTGCAACCTTAACCTACCCTGCATTATTGTCCGAAAAGAAGAGAAAGCCTATGGCGTTACAGGCAGAATAGCAGGTGCAGAAGTAAACAAAGGCGACAAAATACTCTTCTTCGACGACGTAATAAGTGAAGGGCTATCCAAAGTCGAAGGCATTAAACCCCTCCAAGATCTCGGTGCCTCTGTAAAACATCTGCTAGTCGTGGTAAACCGTGAGCACGGTGGTAAAGAAAAACTAGAAAAACTCGGCTATAAAGTTCACTCTCTAGCGAAAATCACAGATATCGTAGACTCACTATACTTGGGAAAGCATATTTCTAAGGAACAGGCTGACAAAGTCTTGGAGTACGTTAAACACTTTCAGTTCCTTTAAAATAATGCGCTACGATTTTTTCAGCTACATCAATAGAGTAACCACTGTTCAGAAGTGTTTGCTTTAGGTTCTCTGCTTTGTCGGTCTCCATTTTTGTCGCAAAATCTTTTCGGTAAGTCGCATATAAAGTTAACCAAAACTGAAAAGAGATTAAACCAATCCTTACGGAAAAAATGGACCCTTATATTTATTGGTTGCAATTTCACAAGAATATACCCGAAGGAGACTGCTGCATGCAAGATCAAAAGCAAGTGATAGACGCCCTACTTAAACCAGAAGCTTATCCCCAAGTGACTGGTAAAATCGAACTCATTCAGACCCACATATCCTTTGTATTCTTAACCAAGACTTATGTCTATAAGGTGAAAAAAGCTGTGAACTTCGGGTTTCTTGATTTCTCAACCCTTGAAAAAAGGCTTTTCTATTGTGAGAAAGAGTTAGAATTGAACAGGCGCCTCTGCCCAGAAATATATCTCGAAGTTGTTAAGATCAACAAATCAAGCAGCATCAAAATAAACGGCAACGGTGAAACCATCGAATACGCCCTAAAGATGAAGCGGTTGCCCCAAGAAAAAATCATGGCAGTACTACTAAAACAGAATAAAGTGAACCAAGAGAAAATTGATGAGATAGCACGTATAGTTGCTAAATTCCACTCAAAAGCGCAGACAGGTCCAGACATAAACGAATTCGGCTCTCTAAAAATCATTAAGACTAACTGGGACGAAAACTTTGCTCAAACCACAAAATACATCAACCAAACTATTTCGCAAACAGATTTCCAATTCATGCAAACGAAAATCAACAGCTTCATGGAGAAAAACAATACGCTTTTTGAAAGTCGAATAGTTGACAAACGCATCCGAGATTGCCATGGGGACCTTCATTCAGGTAACATTTTCATTACAGAAAAAATCTGTATCTTCGATGCTATAGAATTCAACGACCGTTTCCGTTATTCTGACATTGCTGCGGATGTTGCCTTCTTGGCAATGGATTTGGATTTCCAGCAACGACGTAACCTTGCAGATCACTTCATAAAGCAATACATAGCATATTCTAATGACCAACAGCTAACCTTGCTGCTTCCATTTTACAAATGTTACCGAGCGTATGTCCGCGGCAAAGTAATCAGCTTCAGACTTGACGACACAAACATAAAGAACCAAGAAAAGATATCTGCAATCAAAGAAGCTCAAGACTACTTCAAACTAGCCACTGAATATGCTCATACTCTCTAAGTCTCTTCCTATTTGAATTGGCTTGCTACCCAATCTGGGATCTGGACTGTCCCCATCAGGATTGGTTTTTGGTGGCAGTCACTTCCGCCCGTCATGATGAGTTCCCGTTGCAAAGCGAAAGCAATGTATTTTTCGGTTGTTTCTGGAGTGCTTCGGGAATGCCAACATTCAACGCCATCGATGTAAGGAAGCATTGCTTCCCTGACAATCTCAGTCTGCTCAGCAAGAACTTTACTCAGAATTATGAGTGAGGTTCCGTGGGGGTCGTTAGGATGAGCCAAAACCAGTTTTCCGCCAGCGTCTCGGATGAGTTTTGACGCTTCTTCCAAGTGAAGTGGGAATTTTGGCGCGTCACATTTAACGAGATATTTATCAAAAGCTTCTTGGCGCGTCTTAACAATTCCTTTCTTTACTAAATAATCTGCTATATGCGGCCTGCCGAGCACACCGTCAACTGACTCTTCAATTATCCGAAAATCGTCCTTAGTTAATGCTGTAATCTGTTCTTTCTTGAATTCCGCGTTGAGATTATCAAGGATTTTAGCCGCCCGTTCCTGCCTGTACTTAGCCATCGTCTCCAATTTGCTTTCTAGCGCCTTGTTGCTAGAGTCGAATCGATAACCCAAAAAATCCAATGAAACTACTTTTCCCTCATGATATCGGGGATGCGAAAAAGTGACATTCAACTCTACACCAGTGATGTATTTTATGCCTGCGTTTTCTGCCTGAGCGAAAGCTTGGGTTTGACAACTGATGGAGTCATGGTCTGTAATCGCGAGTAAGTCGATATCTCGGGTCTTGGCCTCTCTTATTATTTCTGCAATAGTGAATTTCCCGTCGGACCCTTTCGAATGAAC
>JGI20214J14112_1000162_pt1 | contig 10144 bp, 8 predicted proteins | sample WetSurMetagenome_FD_14112 | JGI IMG/M metagenome (IMG submission 14112)
AGTCAAAATTCTGATTCTCGAAATCACTCGAAAGCAAGCTTGCTGTACTGTTTATCAACTGCCATCTCAGAAAGGTTTTCCATTCGTTGACAGTAACAGATTTCATCATGTTTCCAAGCTCCTTAAAAAAGCCGGGCTGATATATATTTATTTCCTTTAAATCAGGATAACCTGTCTGCGCGAAATATGCAGCCCATTCAATATTTGGTGAGAGCTTGTTCAGACCAGCTATATCAAATTTGTTATAAGTTTTCTGTGGATCCTGGTTCTCAATATTCGTGAAAGAAGCTTTTGCAAGCTGAGTTTCCATGTTCATTACAGTCCTGGCATTTTTTTCTGCAACTGTTGGTTCATCCTTAAGTAGCTCAAACATCTTTGTAAGATGAATGAGATATTTATCCCTTATCTTTTTAGTTGATTCATCATTATTAAAGTAATAGTCGCGATCCGGAAGTCCGAGTCCTGCTTGATAACACTGGGCTATTACATTATTGCTGTTTTTTGAATCCTGATTTGAGAAAAGGTAAAAAAACGTACTTATCGAATACTTCTGAAGGAAAGCTCCTGTCAGCTGAACATCACCGATAGTCTTGATGGATTCAATTTTATCGAAGAATACTTTTAAGGGTTTAATGCCCTGTTCCCCGATCATGACAGTATCCATTCCTGATTTATAGAACTGACCGATCTTCTGCTTATTGCTGCCAGCGACAACATCCTTTGCGGAAGCTGCCTCAGTTATTATTTCCCTGATATTTTCCCTGTTTCTTTCGAAGAGTTCGTCGAAAGCATCTTTTGAATTTTTATCTGCAGGAATCGGATTATTTTTAAGCCAGGTTCCATTGGTGTAAGAATAAAAATCATCACCCGGCTTTATTTTTGTGTTCATGTTCTGAACATCAAATGCAGGATACTTTTTCACCGTTTCAACCTTATTTTTAACATTGCTTGTACAACCCTGCATTAAAGCAAGGGTAAGTATTCCAATAATAGCTTTTTTCATATTTCATTTAATTGTTAAAATTGAGCCATCCCGTAAAATTATCTATTTTTAAAACAATATATGAAACCATTTAACCGATTACAGTTTTCAGACTATGATCTCCTGTTTTGAATCCATGAATAATAATTGATGAAGTTCAGGACGTTAACTGTAACTTTTCTAACACCCTGTCATCTACTTGAGGCCGGACTCTTAAAGTTTAAGCTGCGGTCTTTACTTTATATCCCTTCAAACCATAATACAGTATAAAGGCAAAAAGAGGAATCGGAGCAAAGAAACCGACAGACATATTGAATTTATCTGCAATAAGTCCCATGAATGGAGGAAATATCGCTCCCCCGACTATTGACATAACAATAAATGAGGAAGCCTTTTTGGTTTTTGGACCGAGATCTTTAATTCCCAGCGCAAAAATTGTAGGGAACATAACGGACATAAAAAAGAAAACACCATAGAGAGCAATAAGTGAAACCCATCCTGCCCTCATGCTTACAACCGGAAGTAAAAGACAGCATAGTAATGCGTATACGCTAAGTAATTTCGTCGGTTCAAAAACCCTCATCATGAAACTGCCTGACATCCTTCCTACCATAAATAATACAAATCCTATAGAAAGGAAATAAGGCCCGTAAGCGACATCAAAATGAGGATTCTGGCTGACATCGGTTACGAAATTTATAAGATAGCTGAAAATCCCTGTCTGGGCGGCAACATAACAAAACTGTGCAATCACACCCAGAACAAAATGACGCTGCTTTATAAGAGGTTTGTTTATTGTGCCATCTGAAGAGACCCCGATATTTTCCTCAGTAATTTCTTCTTCCTTTATTTCCGGTAACTTTGTGAAAACAAACAAAATAGCCACCAATAGAACAGTTCCTCCAATAACGCAATAAGGCAGAATCATTGAACTGAGCTTCTGTCCTTCAATACTACTCTGATTTCCATAAATAAACAGTCCGATAAGCGGACCAATTACCCAGGCCATCCCGTTAAACGATTGTGAAAAATTTATGCGCCGTTCAGCAGATTCCCTGGGGCCAAGTTTGGTAGTATAGGGGTTGGCAGCAGTTTCAAGGGTTGCAAGTCCGCATCCCATGATGAACAGACAGATTAGAAAAACCCAGAATGATTCGAATGTTGTTGTGGCAGCAATAAGAAAAGCACCGGAAGAAAAAAGAGATAATCCGAGAATTATACCTCTTTTATATCCAAATCTTTTCATAAAATAACCCGCCGGAAGCGCCATGCCAAAATAGGCCATGTAAACCGAAAACTGTATCATTCCTGATTGTGCTTTTGACATATGCAGCATATCCTGAAAATGCTTGTTCAGGGTGTCCAGCATACCATGAGCTATACCCCAGAGGAAGAAAAGACTGGTAATAAGTATAAATGGAACAAGAAACCCCTGTGAAACAAGTTTCTGACGGTTAGCGGAAGTAGTCATTTCGTTTGTCATATACAATTTCGTTTTGAGACTACAATATTGTTATGATTTACGACTTTACCAAAAAATTAAGGTTATTTAGTAGACAGTTAATTAAAATTTCCTCTAACCGAGGCGCACCCGGAAGGTGGATTAGTTCCGTATCATGTAAAAATTAACCCCCCTTCAGGGGAGAAGGGGGGCAAAAAAATTGAGTCCATTATGGTTAATGGATTTCGACTTTTAAAGAAAATTTTCTGGTTATTATTTTACCAAAAGATTGACTTTCAGTTTGAACTCATCATAGATGGTTTTGTCTCCAAGGTTATCGAAGAATGAACCTGATCCATAACGGATATTAAATTTTGTCCGGTCAATAGTTATATTTGCGAAGAACCAGGTACCATCATCTTTCTTCTGCATGGCAGCCTTAAATTCTATCGGATTTGTTACATCTTTTATGGTAAGTGTCCCTGTTACAACTCCCGATCCTTTATCAAATGGAGTGCTTCCTGTAATAATTAATTTTGCCAGAGGGTATTTGGCAACATCGAAAAAAGCATCTGATTTCAGGTGCCCTGTTAACATCTTATTATTTTCCGAATCTTTAAGTGAAGCCATATCGATGTTGAATTCACCTGAAACTAATTTATTATCCTGCCAGTTAAGCCATCCCGACTGCAACTTAATTGTTCCTGTATGCTGACCTGTGACTTTTTCACCAAGCCATAATAATTTTGTTGCCGTAGTGTCGGCAGTCAATTTGTTTTGCGCACTTGCAATTACCACGATTAAAACTGATAATGCAATAAATAAAAATGTTCTTTTCATTTTATAAAATTTATTGTTTACAGATTAAACATGAGGAATTATCCTTTTGTTCAATCTTCATTAAATATTTTATAAAATCTTCCAGGAGAATAAAAGGCAGAATTCAGAGTTTGCTGATATTGAGTCCACCGCTGATCTCGAATACCATACCTGTAGAGAAATTCCAGTCTCCCCTTGAGATTGAGGCAACAGCTTTCCCAATATCATCGGGCATGCCCCATCTCTTCTGAGGGACAAGACCCTCGCTTATAAGTTTATCATACTTGTCCTTAATCTTTGCAGTCATATCTGTCTGGATGATCCCCGGACGAACTTCGAATACCAGAATTCCCTCCCTGGACAGTCTGTCGGCAAAAACTGTAGAAGCCATACTTAATCCTGATTTCGATATGCAATATTCTGCTCTGTTAGTGGAAGATCTCACTGCTGAGACTGACGACATAAAAACAATAACTGGCCTGTAATCGTTAATTTGCGGTTTAAGCCATATCATTTCTCTCGCGATCTTCTGAGCAAAGAAAACCTGACCTTTCAGATTGATATTCATAACCCTTTCATAACTTTCCTCAGTCATATCAAGAATATCATTTCTTTGAAGAGGTGCAACACCTGCATTGTTGATCAGAATATCAATTCTACCATATCTTTCCAGGATATTGGCAACTACCTCTTTCTGACATGAAGTGCAGGATATGTCGAGACCTACAGGGAAAAACTGAACTTCTTTTTTCTCAACCTCAAGGGCAAGGTTTTCCATACCCTCGCTGTCAACTGAACGTGCTATTGCCGCAATATCATAACCTTCGGCTGCTAATGCAATGGCAACTGATCTGCCTATGCCTCTGCTGGCCCCTGTAATGACAGCTACAGGTTTGTTATTCATACGTAAAAAGTATAATCAGGTTTCTCAGTAAATTCGCTTTAAAGGTAATGATTTGGATGACTTTGTCAACAATTGAAGTAAATATCTTCAATATATTATTTCCAGGCTCTTTAAAACCAAAGATCCAGTTGCAATTTGTCAATCCACCCCAAAAAAATCATCCTCTAATTATCGAAAATTCACCGACCTGCGACTAATCCATGATGACCTAAAAAGTGATCCAATATAGTATCTGATCAATCTGTAATAAATTAATGTAAGGGAAAACATTTTTGGAATAAAAAACAACAACAAACCTGTTATTGCCATCAAACCTCCCGAAATGAGATTATTTAAAACGAGAAAGGTTTGTATAATAAATCTCTCAGATCCTGTTTTATGCTTGCTGATGTATATATGCTGTGAGATATGAACTTCAGTTTTTGTAAGGGAAGTCGTTTTAAGATCAATCCTTGAACTGCCACCATGATTGTGTTCAACAGTTATATTTCCGCAATAGGCTATTTCCTGGTTGGAATCCCTGATTCGTCTGCAAAAATCAACATCTTCGAAATACATCCAGAAGTCCTCATCGAATCCATCAGCTTTTTTGAATGTTTCCTTTCTTATCAGTATCACTGAACCCGACACCCAATCGGGGAAACTGATAGCCGGTTTGCTGGATTCGGTTCGGGGTGGATTTGGCCGGAATATTGCTCTCTGAATTCCGGTAAGATTAAACAGGGAAGGAAAGGTACCATAGACAACGGATTCTTTACCCTTTTCATTTACCTGCCTGCACGATACAATACCAAATTCCGGATTCTGTCTGGCGACGGTTAAAAGTTTTTCCACTTCAGTTTCAGCAACTACAGTGTCAGGATTCAGGAAAAGAATAAACTCCCCTGCAGCATATTTAACACCCATGTTGCAGCCGTTGGCAAATCCTCCGTTAACAGTATTATAAACAAACCGAAACTTCGGAAATCTCTTTTCAATATTAAGAATTGTCGCCTCTTCCGATTTATTATCCACAACAATAACTTCAATTTTGATTATATTTCCAGTAAATGCATCAAGAGATTCAAGACACTTGCTGAGCCGGCTCCATCCTCTGAAACTCACTATTATAATTGACAGATCTTTCATTTAAGTTTAAATTTCAATTACTTCACTCTATTGCTGGTCTCTCACAATATAGATTTAGCTTCTGATTGCATGGTGCTGGTTACCCTTTTGTTCTTTCTAATTAATCTTTTCTCTCTTTCTCTACTCTCCTCATCGTCCCTGAGTCACTTAGTCACTTAGTCTCTTCGTCAAATATTCTCTCCTCCTCCCCCATTCTCCCACTCTCCCCTTCTTCCTCCTCATCCATCCACCCATAGACAGGTTTTTGAGGACCTTCATTTCTGAACCTTATTGCTAAAAATACACCTGAAAAGAATCCCAGCATATGTGATTCCCATGAAACATTCTTATACACTCCCGGAAACAGGCCCCAAACCATTGACCCATACAAAAAAACAATTAACAGCGACAAGGCAATCAGTCTGAAATATCTTCGTATTATACCACTGAAAAAGAGAAATGATGCAAGTCCATAAACAAGTCCGCTTGCTCCTATATGCCAGGCTTCTCTGCCTCCTGTCCATACAAGTAATCCGGTAATGAAATAATTCCATATAAAAACTTTTAATGCCAGTTCTGAATAAAAATAAAAAAGAGCAACTGAAAGGAAGAAGAGCGGCAATGAATTATTAAATAAATGTTGAAGATTGGCATGAATAAAGGGTGAAAATAATATCCCTGGCAATCCCCTGGCAGAGAGTGGATAAATCCCAAAATGGGAAAGATCTGTTTCAAATAGCACTTCGACAATTTTAACCAGCCACATTAGAAAAACAAAAATTCCTGGAATTATCATACTCAGAAAAAGCTTCTTCCTGTAGAAAGCACCTTCTTTTTCTAAATCTGAGCTATGTTTTACCATGGTATAATCTGATACTGGATACTGGTTTCTGGTAGCTTGTTAGTCGTTCATTTCAATTTTGATCTATTATATCCTTTAGTCTCAACGTCCCTTAGTCTCTATGTCCCTACGTCCCTCAGTCTCTGCGTCCCTAAGTCTCTTCTCTCCCTCACACTTTCTACTTTCAGAAGCTAATCTCTACCCGGGAAAACGATGCCCGCTTTATGTCTTATCCGGTCGAGTGTTTTCATCAGGTCAAGGCTGAATGAGTGAGGAACAACATCGCTCTGCAGTTTACCCTCATCGAGACATTTCATTACTTCTATTGCTTCGAAGTAGTAACCCATTCCTTCAGGTAGGAGAGAATATTCTTTTCTATCTTTGTCATTAATATCAACAATCAGCTGTTGTGACATATCGCGCATTCGGGAGAAATAGAGGTTCCCGTTCTCACAAAGCAGATCGCATCCTATATCACCATTGGTTCGGAATGAGCTAAAAAGAGTAGCCATCCGGCCGTCCTTATAACTGAAAATAATACTTATTGTATCTTCCGATCCGGTTTCGGTAAATGAGGCTTTTGCCAAAATTTCAGAAGGGACTCCCAAAAAATAGAGGGCATCAATTACAGGATATATCCCGATGTCGAGAAGAGAACCACCACCAAGTTCCAGATTGAATTTGCGGTCAGTCGGAATAAATGGTGCCTGAAATGAAAAGCGTGCATTAAGATGTATTATTTCACCTGGTTCACCAGACTCAAGAAATTCCTTTGTTTTTATATAAAGTGGTTGGAATGGTGGCCACAGAGCTTCCATTAAAAACACTTTTTGCTTTTCGGCCTCCCGGATCATTGTTTTTACTTCTGAAGAGTTAAGTGCAAAAGCTTTTTCGCAGATAACTGCTTTTTTATTTTTCAGACACATCATAGTATGTTCGAGATGATGAGAATGAGGAGAGGCAATATATATAATATCGACTTCATTGTCATTCGCCAGTTCTTCATAACTCCCGTAAAACTTCTTATATCCATATTCCCTGGCAAAATTCTCAGCCCTTGTTTTATCACGCGAGCCTACAGCGTAGAGTTCAACATTATCAAGAAGCTTTAATCCATCGGAAAATTTTGCCGACATTTTTCCCGGAGCGAGAATCCCCCATTTATATTTCTTTTTCATCCAGTAAATATTTTGATAAATATAGGAATTAGTCGTGAATTTTAACTGTTCAGGAGGTGACTCCTCACTACTCCCCCTCGCCCTTTCGGGCGCTCGCCCCAAAGAAGGCTCAGTTTTGGGATAACACCTCCCACGCCCCCGCCGAAGCGGGGCAGGCTCTTCGGGCACTCACCCAAGGGGGGAGAAAATCTACTCAGCTATCTCTGTTTTCGCCCCCTCCGGGGGAGATGTCGCGAAGCGACAGAGGGATTTTCATCCCCAAAATGAGACCCTTTGAATGAAGTTTTAAATAAATCAAAAAATAATTCAATTTTTATTTATCTGATTTTCATTCATTTAAAAAATATTATTAAAATAAAATCAATATTTTAGTACTATGTATTGCATAGTATATTATTATTTATATATCTTTGCATTGTCATGTTACATGTATTAAACAGTAGTAAAAATATAAAAGCACCATGAAAATTACAGTTAGCATTAATCTCGGGGGTTATTCATTTAATATAGACGAGGATGCATATGCCGAATTAAAAAGGTATCTCAGGAATCTTGAACTTCATTTTGCAGGAGAAGATAGCTCCTCAGAAATCCTTTCAGATATAGAGACAAGGATGGCGGAACTCTTCAGAACAAAACTTACAAACTACAAGCAGGTAATTAACATTGATGATGTTAATCAGGTTATTACGGTTCTGGGAACACCTGAGGATATTTCGGACGATGAGGGACCTACCGTAAGAGATAAGTTTTCATCACCTGGCTATCATCGCATGTATCGGGATACTGATCACAGAGTTATCGGAGGAGTGTGCGCCGGAATATCAGCATACTGGGATATTGAACTTTGGCTAGTAAGGCTGATATTTTTTGTTTTGGCAATGATGGGAGTCGGAATTCTGATCTATCTCATTCTATATATCGTTCTGCCCGAAGCAAGAACCACTGCTGAGAAAATTGCGATGAAAGGTAATCCTGTAAACATCCACAACATTAAAGATTCCGTAAAACAAGAATTTGAAACTGTCAGGAAGAACATGAAACTTTAAAATTATTTGTTCAAAGATATTCGAAGTGAAAACTTTATAAATATATATTATGGATTTAGAAAATAATAAAGCACAAATGCGCAAAGGGATACTGGAATACTGCATTTTGTCAGTATTATCAAGGAATTCCTGTTATGCAAGTGACATTATAAAGGAACTTAAAGAAGCGGAAGTAATTGTGGTTGAAGGCACTCTTTATCCGCTTCTTACAAGGCAAAAAAATGCGGGTTTATTGAGCTATCGGTGGGAAGAATCCCAGCAGGGTCCCCCACGCAAATATTATGAACTGACCGAAGAAGGCAGAAGATACCTAGCCGATCTCGATAAATCGTGGCAGGAGTTAGTCGATTCAGTCAATCAGATCAGAACCAGATAACCTAATTTAAAACAATTAAAACTGATACTAATGGACAAGACAATTAATATAAATCTGGGTGGTACTCTGTTTCAGATTGATGATGATGCTTTCAAAATACTACGCGATTATCTCCAGGCGATTAACAACCGCTTTGCAAATGTTCAGGGAGGAAATGAAACTGCAGAAGATATTGAATCACGAATTGCAGAAATATTTCAGTCGCAAAGAGGTCTGGCCGGAGTAATTACAACTGCCAATGTTGAAGAAATGATCAAAATCATAGGCAAACCTGAAGATTTTGATCACGGAGAATCTGTAACAGCAGTACCTTTAAACTCTTCTCAGAGAAGAAAGATGTTCCGCGATCCGGAAGATAAGATTATTGGAGGTGTTTGTAGTGGAATTGCTGCTTACCTTAATACTGATCCTGTTCTTTTCAGAATCCTGTTTGTTCTTTCTGCCATATTCTTTGGCCTGGGCTTATTTATATATTTAGCTTTATGGATTGCCCTGCCACAAGCCAGAAGCGATTCTCAAAAAAGAGCCATGTATGGCAATTCATATTATACAAGGAGAGAAACTGGTATTATTGCTTCTGATCAGACAAACGGGAAAGCTCAATACCACTCTGAATATAAAAACTACTCGGGACTTGGAAATGCTGTCAATGAAATATTCAGGGCAATTGGAAGAGTATGTTATATAATACTGAGGATCTTCCTTATAATAATTGGTGTAATGCTGGTACTCACAGGATTCTTGTTCATACTGAGTTTTGTGATGATATTCATCTTCAAATATCCCGGATCCTTCGCACTGGATTATTCCAGTATGAACATTTCTTACTTTCCCGATTTTCTGAACTATATTGTCAATCCAGCCACCATTCCATGGATAATAATTTTAGCTTCCATTGCAGTACTGCTGCCAACGATCGCACTTATTTACTGGGGTGTAAAAATGATTTTCTGGTTCAAAGCACGTGACGGAGTGATAAGCCTGGTGGTTCTTATTGTATGGGTAATGGCAGTTGCTGCTCTTACAATAATCTGTTTTAATGAAGGAACAAGTTTTGCACAAACAGCCAAGTCAACTGTGGAAAAAGTAATGCCGCATTCTCAGGATACTATATACATAAAAAGTGATCAGAAAATTGCCGACCTGAAATATAATGGGGAGATCGATTTTCCAAACAAAGAGTATTCAGTATTCATAAATGATGATAAGAAAGAATTGTATATACGTCCCTATCTGTTTGTAAATACATCTGATAACAAAGAAATCCGGTTAACAGTAAAAAGGCGCTCAGTGGGACGCACAGAAACAGAAGCATTAATTAAGAGTGAAGGATTGATCTACAACTACCGTATCAGCGGGGATACTCTTCATCTGGATGAATACTTCACCAGTCCTTCAGGACGTAAATGGTCGGCTGACAATATTGGAATTAACCTCGATATACCTG